>Ga0265313_10000773_pt1 | contig 32495 bp, 26 predicted proteins | sample 4123metaG_FD_203122 | JGI IMG/M metagenome (GOLD analysis project Ga0265313, IMG submission 203122) | Rhizosphere microbial communities from Carex aquatilis grown in University of Washington, Seatle, WA, United States - 4-1-23 metaG | ecosystem: Host-associated > Plants > Roots > Rhizosphere >... | reverse complement strand
ATCGGACTGCGCTCCAGGCTGGCGTTGAACCGTTGGGCTTCGTCGTCTATGTTTCCGAACGGTGATATTGGGGTGCTCGCCACACAGGCGGGCTGAGATCAAACCCACAGAACCTGATCTGGATAATGCCAGCGCAGGGAGCCGTCACCAGCCGCGCTCGGGCAATCCGGCGCGGCTGCTCCCGCGCCTACCTGCGGGGAGAACGCCATGGACAGGCCTGATATCGGCAACGCCATCGAACGGCTGCGCGGGCGCGCCCCGCTCGTCCACAACATCACCAACTACGTCGTGATGAACATCACCGCCAACGCTCTCCTCGCCGCCGGCGCCTCGCCGGCCATGGTGCATGCCGTCGAGGAGGCAGGTGAATTCGCCGGCATCGCCAGTGCCCTCGTCATCAACATCGGCACGCTGTCGCCGCCCTGGGTTGAGGCGATGGAACTTGCCGCCACTGCCGCCGTCAAGAAGGGCGTCCCCTGGATCCTCGACCCCGTCGCCGCGGGCGCTACCGCCTACCGCACGCGCACCGCTGCGGCGCTGACGCAGCTCAAACCTTCCGTCATCCGCGGCAACGCCTCCGAGATCATGGCGCTGGCAGGCGAGGCCGGCGCGGCCAAAGGCGTCGACAGCATGCGGGGGTCGGATGCCGCCCGCGACGCCGCGCGTCGCCTCGCCCAAACGACCAGTGCGATCGTTGCCGTCACCGGGGCGGTCGACTACATCACCGACGGGCAGCGCATGGTCGGCATCGCCAGCGGCGACGTGATGCTGACGCGGGTGACCGGCACTGGCTGCTCGGCCACCGCGCTGATCGGCGCCTTTCTCGGCGCCGGCCTGACACCCTACGACGCGGCGGCGGCGGGCCTCGCGATGATCGGCATCGCCGCGGAGCTCGCGCTGCCCAGGGCAAGCGGACCGGGCAGCTTCGCCGTCGCCCTGATCGATGCGCTTGCCATCATCGACGACGGCATCGTGGCAACGCGCCTGCGCCTGCAATGAAGCCGCGCGTCGATCTGAGGCTGATGCTGGTGACCGACGCCGCGATGAGCGCCCGGCGCGGGCTGGTCGCGACCGTGCTGGACGCAGTCGCCGGCGGCGTCACCATCGTCCAGTTGCGCCACAAGACGGCAAGCGACGTGGAGTTCGCGGCGACGGCCGCCGCGCTGAAAGACGCGCTGGCGCCAACCGGCGTGCCGCTGATCGTGAACGACCGGCCCGCGGTGGCAAGGACGGCCGGCCTTGCCGGCGCGCATATCGGCCAGGAGGACGGCGACCCGCGCGCCGTGAGAGCGCTGCTCGGAGCGGACGCGCTCATTGGACTGTCGGTGACGCGGGTCGAAGAAATCGCGACCGTCGATCCCGCCGTGGTCGACTATATCGGGCTGGGGCCGGTGTTTCCCACGGGCTCCAAACCCGACGCCGCGCCTGCCCTTGGACTGGAAGGGATGCGAGCCATCGGCGCGCGGCTCCCCCTGCCCTGGGTCGCCATCGGCGGCATCGGTATCGCCAGCGCAGCCGCAATCATGCGGGCCGGCGCCGCGGGCATCGCCGTGATCTCGGCGATCAACGCGGCTGGCGACCCCTGCGCCGCTGCACGGGCGCTGCGCACCGAGATCGATCGGGGGACAGGCCGATGATCGCCAACGTTCTCGCGATAGCCGGCGTCGATCCTTCCGGTGGTGCCGGCCTGCTCGCCGACGTCAAGGCGATATCGGCCAACGGCGCCTATGCGATGGGCGTCGTCACGGCGCTGACGGTGCAGAACACACGCGGCGTAACCGGCGTCGAACTGGTGACGCCCGACTTCGTCACCCGCCAGATCGACGCCGTGTTCGACGACATCCGCGTCGATGCGGTGAAGATCGGCATGGTCGCGACCGCCGACATCGCGCGCGCCATCGCCGCCGCGCTGAAGCGGCATCAGGCCAGGCACATCGTCCTCGACCCGGTGATGGTGGCCAAGAGCGGCGACCGCCTTCTCGCTGCGGATGCCGTCGCTGCGATCCGCGACGCACTGATTCCGCTGGCCGAGGTAATCACGCCGAACCTGCCGGAAGCGGCAGCGCTGCTCGGCCAGCCGGAGCCCGCCGACATCGCGGCCATGCGGGCGATGGCGGTGGCGCTTCGCGCGCTTGGGCCGGTGGCGGCGCTGCTGAAGGGCGGCCACCTGCCCGGCGCCGAGGCGACCGACGTGCTGGCCGACAGCGGCGGTCTCACCGAATTCACCGCGCCGCGCATTGCCACGAAAAATACCCACGGCACCGGCTGCACGCTGTCGTCGGCGATAGCGGCACTCTTGCCGACCATGCCGCGCGCCGGGGCCATCGGCAGCGCCAAGGCCTACCTGACGGCGGCGCTCCGCCGCGCCGACGCCCTCACCGTCGGTCATGGCCATGGCCCGCTCGGCCACTTTCCGCTCGCCTGAGGCCGCCGGCTTAACCCCGCGCTAACCAAGCCCGCACATTGCGCGGCGCAGCAATCGCCCAGCAACTCCTCGCGCCTAACTGTGCAGCCGGCAGCAGAAGAGATTGGCGGCGCCCGACCATGACAGACGCACCCAAAGTCACCCCGGCCGATGCAGCGGAAGCCCGGCGCGTCGAGGCGCTGCGCCGCTACGACGTGCTCGACACCCCGCCGGAAGAATCGATCGACCGCATAACGCGCCTGGCGCGCGCCACCCTCGACGCGCCCGCCGCGTTCATCAGCCTGATCGACGGCAAGCGCCAATGGATGAAGTCGCGGCTGGGCGACATTCCGCCGGAGACCCGCCGCGAGGCGAGCCTCTGCAACCTGACCATCCAGCAGCCCGGACCGCTGCTCATCAACGATGTGTCCACTGACCCGCGCTTCGGCGACAGCCCGCTCGCCATGGATGGCGTTCGCTTCTATCTCGGCGTTCCGCTGCGCACGCCCGATGGTTACAACATCGGGGCGCTGTGCGTTGTCGACTATGTCCCGCGCACCGTCACGCCCGAGCAGATTTACCTCATGGAGGATCTCGCCCGGCTGGTGATCGACCAGTTCGAACTGCTGCGCCTCGCCCGCCACGACACGCTGACCGGCGCGCTCACCCGCCGCGCCTTTCAGCCCGAGGCGGCACGCGAATACGAGCGCTCCCGCCGCCACAACCTGCCGCTGTCGATGATCCTTTGCGACATCGACTACTTCAAGAGCATCAACGATGCCTTCGGCCACCCGATGGGCGATCGCGCCCTGATCGCCGTCGCCGACATCATTCGCGCCAGCATGCGCGTCAACGACCTGTTCACGCGCCTCGGCGGCGAGGAATTCAGCCTGCTCCTGCCCGACACCAGCATCGAAGGCGCCACCGACCTCGCCGACCGGCTGCGTCGCCGTATCGCCGCGCTGACCATCGAGCACGGCGACCGGAACGTCCGTGTCTCGGCGAGCTTCGGCGTCACCAGCCTCTACTGGAATGACCAGAGCATCGCCCACATGACCAGGCGCGCCGACGTGGCGCTCTATGAAGCCAAGGCCGGCGGCCGTAACCGTGTCGTCGTCGCCGGCGGCAGCCCCGACGGCCTGTCACTGGCGGGTTGACGGCCCCGCGGGCCGACGGCCTGTGCGCAACCCGGAAAGGGAGGCGCCCGCCGGCTCAGGCGAAGCGCTGGACGAAGGCGAGCGCGGTCTCCGCCACTTCCTTCCAGCCGCTGTCGATGGTGAGCGCGTGGCCGCGCCCCTTCATCTCGACGATCTCGGTCACGCCCTCGTTCTTCTTCTGCTGCTTGTACGATGCGTTGGCGATCGACCACGGCACGGTGTGATCCTTTTCGCCGGACACAATGAGGAGCGGCCCGCGCTTCGGGTTCCTGGTATCGACCTTGGCTTCCGTCCACGGGTTGAGGTTGGCGGTCGCCGCCTGGAAGATCGGCGCCCCCGAGGCCGGCACCGCGAACTTGGCATAGAGATCCTTCGCCTCTTCCTCGCTCACCGCGTTGGCAAAGCCGTAGCGGAACTGCTCGTAGGTCAGCGGTACGGCGCGCTTGCGGTTCGCCGGATTGCCAAGCACCGGGAAACCCGACTTCAGCGCCGAGAACGGCAGCGGCAACACACCGCGGAACGGCGCCGGATCGACCGCGACCGAGACCTTGGCGAGCCCGCGCCCGGCGATGATCTGGGTGAGCAGGCCGCCAAAGGAATGGCCGACAACGGCCGGCTTCTTCTTCAGGCCATTGATCACCTTCTCGAAGTGGTCGGCGACCTCGCCCACCGTCTTGTTGGCGAACACTTCCGGGTGAGCGTTGGCTTCCTCGACCGTATCCGGATCGTCAGGCCAGCCCGGGGTGAGCGCGGTAAAGCCCGCCTTCTCGAACAGCTTTGCCCAGCGGTCCCAGCTTGACGGCAGGAGCCACAGTCCGTGGATGAAGACGACCGGCGTGAGCCCCGTTTCGTTCGCCTTCTCGCACTGCTTCAGTTCGTATTCGGTGATGGTAACCGGCTTCTTCGCCATGATCCTTCGCCCCCAGTTTCCGCGATAACACGCCGATACGCCGCGGGCGCCAATCGCCCCGCCACCGGCACAGCGTGAGAAATTATACATCATGGTCGCCGACGGCGAGGAGGTCCGTCACAGGCGCCGGAACCCGAAGCGCCGGGCGAGGTTTCTGTCGATTTGACGGGCCGTGGCAGCCACAGCCGCCGGGCGATTCGCGATTCGATCAGATCGCGAATTGCTCTAGGGTTAGCGGTCTCACCCGACCCTTCGCAAAGAGAAAGCACCGTGACGCAGCAGCCTACGATCATACTCAACGATGGCAATGTCATCCCCCAGCTCGGCTTCGGCGTGTGGCAGGTGCCGCCGGACATCACCGCGAAATGCTGCTCCGAGGCGCTGAGGGCGGGCTACCGCTCGATCGACACCGCCGAGGGCTACCAGAACGAGGAAGGCGTTGGCCAGGCGCTGCGTGAGGCCGGCGTACCCCGCGGCGAGGTCTTCGTCACCAGCAAGCTCCGTAACGGCGCGCATCGCCGCGACGATGCGCTGATGGCGTTCGACGACACCATGCGCAAGCTCGGCATCGACAAGCTCGACCTTTTCCTGATCCACTGGCCGGCGCCCACGCGCGGGCACTACGTCGAAGCGTGGAAGACGCTGGTCGAACTGCAGCGAGAAGGCCGCATCCACTCCATCGGCGTGTCGAACTTCAACCTCGACCACCTCGAGCGCATCATCGGCGAGACCGGCGTGACACCGGCGGTCAACCAGATCGAACTGCATCCGCGCTTCCAGCAGCGCGACAAGCGCGCCTTCCACAAGGAACACGGCATCGCCATCGAGAGCTGGAGCCCGCTCGGCAGCGGCAAGCTCATCGACGACCCCGCGATTGGCGCCATCGCGAAGAAGCACCGCAAATCGACGGCCCAGGTGATGATCCGCTGGCACCTCGACGAGGGCCTGATCGTAATTCCGAAGTCGGTCACACCCTCGCGCATCCGCGACAACATCGCGGTCTTCGACTTCGCGCTCGACGACGCCGACCGCCGCGCGCTTGCCGCGATGGACGACCCGAAGCAGGGCCGCGCTGGCCCTGACCCGGCGACGCTGGCGTTCATGTTCTAGAAAACGCCGCAGGCGTGACCGGCTATGGCGCGGAGTTCACCCCCCGCGTCAGGTCAGCACCACCAAAAGGTCCTTCGCGTCGATCTGGGCGCCGGCGGCGACCAGCACTTCGGCAACCGTGCCGTCGCGCTCGGCGCGGATGGCGGTTTCCATTTTCATCGCCTCGATTGAGAGGAGCGCATCGCCCGCCTTCACCGGCTGGCCGACCTTGGCGATGAGCGTGGAGACGACGCCCGGCATCGGCGCGGCGACATGGTTGGGGTTGCCCTCCTCCGCCTTGCGGCGCGCCTCGGCACCGGTGGCGCCATGCGCGCGGTCGAGGATGCGCACCATGCGCGGCTGCCCGTTCATCTCGAAGAAGACGCGGCGGTAGCCCTGCTCGTCGGCATCGCCGATCGCCTGCGTGATGACGACCAGCGTCTTGCCCTTCTCGAGCTCGACCGAGATCTCCTCGCCCACCGGCAGCCCGTAGAAGAACACCGGCGTCGGCAGCACGCTGACCGGGCCGTAGGTATCCGCCGCCTTGGCGAAATCGACCCACACCTTCGGGTACATGACGTACGAGGCGAGCGCGTGATCATCGACCTCGGCGCCCGATTTCTGGTGCGCGGTCGCGCGTTCGGCCTCGAGGTCAGCGGCCGCAAGCAGCGAACCCGGGCGGACGGTGATCGGCGTGGCCCCCTTCAGTGCCTTCTTCTGGATCGCCGGCGGCCAGCCGCCGGGCGGCTGGCCGAGGTCGCCGCGCATCATCTGCACGACCGAATCCGGGAAGGCGATCTCCTTGTCGGGGTCGAGCACGTCGGCAACGGTGAGACCGCCGGCGACCATCATCAGGGCCATGTCGCCAACCACCTTGGACGACGGCGTCACCTTCACGATGTCGCCGAACATCATGTTCACGTCGGCGTAGGTCTTGGCCACCTCGTGCCAGCGCGCATCGAGACCGAGCGAGCGCGCCTGCTCCTTGAGGTTGGTGAACTGCCCGCCCGGCATTTCGTGGAGATAGACCTCCGAGGCACCGGAGCGGAGATCGGATTCGAAGGCCACGTACTTGGCGCGCACCGCCTCGAAGTAGAACGAAATCCTGCGGATCGCCTCGGGGTCGAGCCCGGTCGCGCGCTCGGTATCGGCGAGCGCCTCGGTGAGCGAGCCGAGGTTGGGCTGCGAAGTCAGGCCCGACATCGAATCCATTGCCGCATCGAACGCATCGACCCCGGCTTCCACCGCCGCCAGCACCGAAGCGGCAGCGACGCCCGAGGTGTCGTGCGTGTGGAAGTGGATGGGGAGATCGGTCTCTTCGCGCAGCGTCGTAATGAGCTTCTTCGCCGCCGCCGGCTTGAGCAGCCCGGCCATGTCCTTCAGGCCGATGATGTGCGCACCGGCCTTCTCCAGCTCGTGGGCAAGATTGACGTAGTACTTGAGCGAGTACTTGGCGCGGTCGGGATCGAGGATATCGCCGGTGTAGCACATGGCGCCCTCGCAGAGCTTGTTCGCCTCGCGCACCGCGTCCATCGAGACGCGCATGTTCTCCACCCAGTTCAGGCAGTCGAACACGCGGAAGACGTCGACGCCCGCCTCCGCCGCCTGGCGCACGAAGAACTTCACCACGTTGTCGGGATAGTTGGCGTAGCCGACCGCATTCGAGCCGCGGAGCAGCATCTGCAGCAGGATGTTCGGCACCTTCTCGCGGATTTCGGCGAGACGCTCCCACGGATCTTCGGCGAGGAAGCGCATGGCGACGTCGAAGGTCGCCCCGCCCCAGCATTCCAGCGAGAACAGGCCGGGCAGCGCCGCGGCATAGGCCGACGCTGCCGCGACGAGATCGTGGCTCCGCATGCGGGTGGCGAGGAGCGACTGGTGCGCGTCGCGCATGGTGGTGTCGGTGACCAGCGCGCGCTTCTCGGCGCGCATCCACTTCGCGAACATGTCCGGGCCGTCGCGGTCGAGCCGTTGCTTGGTGCCGGGCGCCGGCGCAGCGGCAAACCGCGGCGGGGGAACGGTGAGCCCGTCGGCGGCCGGGCGGCCGCGCCCGCGCGTGTCGGGATGGCCGTTCACGGTGACGTCGGCGATGTAGGTCAGGAGCTTGGTGGCGCGGTCGCGACGCCTGACCGACTCGAACAGCTCGGGCGTCGTGTCGATGAAGCGGGTGGTGTAGCTCGCGTCCTTGAAGGCGGGATGGTTGATGACGTTCTCGACAAACGTGAGGTTGGTGGCGACGCCGCGGATACGGAATTCGCGCAGCGCCCGCGTCATCCGCTGGATCGCCTCCTGCGGCGTCGGCGCCCAGGCCGTGATCTTTTCAAGCAGCGGATCGTAGAAGCGCGTGATCACCGCACCGGAATAGGCGGTGCCGCCATCCAGCCGGATGCCGAAGCCGGTGGCGCCGCGGTAGGCGGTGATGCGGCCGTAATCGGGAATGAAGTTGTGCTCGGGATCCTCGGTCGTGATACGGCACTGGAGCGCATTTCCGTTGAGGTGGATGTCGCCCTGGCGCGGCACGCCCGACGCCGGCTCGCCGATCGCCTCGCCCTCGGCGATGTGAATCTGCGCCTTGACTATGTCGATGCCGGTCACCTGCTCGGTGACGGTGTGCTCGACCTGGATGCGCGGATTGACCTCGATGAAGTAGAAGGCGCCGGTATCAGCGTCCATCAGGAACTCGACGGTACCGGCGCCGAAATAATTGGCGGCGTGCGCGATGGCGACGGCATAGCCGCACAGTTCCTGCCGCTGCTTGTCATCGAGATAAGGCGCCGGCGCCCGCTCCACGACTTTCTGGTGGCGGCGCTGAACCGTGCAGTCGCGCTCGAAGAGGTGGACGATCGAGCCGTGCTTGTCGGCAAGGATTTGCACCTCGACGTGGCGGGCCCGCTCGACCAGCTTTTCGAGATAGACGTCGTCCTTGCCGAAGGCGGCCTTGGCTTCACGCCGCGCCGCGGCGATGTCGCGCACCAGCGTCGCCTCGTCGGGGATGACGCGCATGCCGCGCCCGCCGCCGCCCCATGACGCCTTGAGCATGACCGGGTAGCCGACCTTGAGCGCCTCGGCCTTCACCACCTCCATGTCCTCGGGCAAGGGGTCGGTCGCCGGCATCACCGGCACGCCGACGGAAATGGCGAGGTTGCGGGCCGATACCTTGTCGCCGAGGAGCCGCATGGTGTGCGGCGACGGACCGATGAAGGTAATGCCCTCGGCAGCGCAGGCCTCGGCGAGGTCGGGATTCTCCGACAGGAGGCCGTAGCCGGGATGGATAGCGTCGGCGCCGGATTCCTTGGCGACCCGGATGATCTCGGGAATGCTGAGATAGGCGGCGATCGGGCCGAGCCCCTTGCCGATCTGGTAGGCCTCGTCGGCCTTGAAGCGGTGGAGCGCGAGCTTGTCCTCCTCGGAGAACACCGCGACCGTGCCCATGCCGAGTTCGGTGGCGCCGCGGAAGACACGGATGGCGATTTCCGAGCGGTTTGCCGCCAGGACCTTGCGGATAGGATGCTTCTCTACAGGCACTGAAGGCCCCCGATCAGGAATACCGCGCTACCGGCGAAACTTAGCGGCAGTGTGCGCCCGCGAAAACAGAAATTGTGCAGGTGCGAACAGAACGCCGCCGACAGGTTGCGCCGGCCGGCTTGGTTGATGCACAGTCCGGGCCGGATTTTTCCCCCCAAGGAGATGACGGAAATGCCCGAGGTTCACGTCTTTGCGGCCGAGGGCCGAACCCCCGAACAGAAGAAGGCCCTGATGAAGGACATCACCGACGCGGTGGTGAAGAACTTCGGGGCGAAGCCCGAGGCGGTCACCGTTCAGATTATCGAGGCGAAGAAAACCGACAAGGCCAAGGGCGGCGTGCCGTTCAGCGAGCGCTAGACGCCGGCCTGGCCTTTCACCCGCCGCCATCGCGTTGAGCGGCGAGGCATCGGCAATTCCTGCCATCGCCGCCGCCGAAATCGGCGTGGCGCCGGTTGAAGCTTATGTTTAAAAAACTAGATCGCATGCAAGCCTGTTCAGCCAGAGGCTAGAACCCCGCAATGACCCCGACCGACACAGTGGCGGCGATGCCCGGCCTTTCCGAGCGCGCCAAGACCCCGCGCGTGCTGCGCCTCAATCCGGCCGATAACGTGGCGGTGGCAGTCGACCCCATCCTTCCCGGCGCGGTTGCCGAAGGCGTAACCGCCATCTCGCGCGCGCCGAAGGGGCACAAGATGGCGACGGCGCCGATTCATGAAGGCGAGCCCGTCATAAAGTTCGGCCAGATCATTGGCTTCGCCACCGCCGACATCCGCCCGGGCGAACACGTCCATACCCACAACTGCGGCGTCCACGATTTCGCGCGCGATTACCAGTTCGCCGAAGCGGCGAAGCCCGAGCATGTGTTGCCCGAAAGCGAGCGCATGACCTTCCAGGGCTATCGCCGGAAGAACGGCCGGGTCGGCACGCGCAACTACCTCGGCATCCTGACCAGCGTGAACTGCTCGGCCTCGGTCGCCCGCTTCATCGCCGACGCGGTGAACCGCTCCGGCATGCTCGACGCTTATCCCAACATCGATGGGGTCGTCCCCTTCGTGCAGGGCACCGGCTGCGGCATGGCCGGTCGCGGCCACGAAGGCTACGACGTTCTGCAGCGCACCGAATGGGGCTACGCCAATCACCCGAACCTTGCCGGCGCGCTGATGGTCGGCCTCGGCTGCGAAGTGATGCAGATCCCTGATCTCGTTGAGAACTACGGTCTCAAGGAGAACGACATGTTCCGCACCATGACCATTCAGGCGACCGGCGGCACCCGCAAGACCATCGAGCGCGGCGTGGCCATGCTGAAGGAGATGCTGCCCGCCGCCAACGCGGCGCGGCGCGAGACCGTGCCGGTTTCCGAAATCATGCTGGCGCTCCAGTGCGGCGGCTCCGACGGCTACTCCGGCATCACCGCCAATCCGGCGCTGGGCTATGCCGCCGACCTGCTCGTCGAGCAGGGCGGCACCGCCGTGCTGACCGAGACGCCGGAAATCTACGGCGCCGAGCACCTGCTGACGCGCCGTGCCGCGACCCGCGAGATCGGCGAGAAGCTCGTCGACATCATCAAGTGGTGGGAAGACTACACCGCCCGCAACAAGGGCGAGATGAACAACAACCCCTCGCCCGGCAACAAGGCGGGCGGGCTGACCACGATCCTTGAGAAGTCGCTGGGCGCCGCGGCCAAGGGCGGGACGTCGACGCTGCGCGGTGTCTATCGCTACGCCGAGCCGATCACGACGCGCGGCTTCGTGTTCATGGACGGGCCGGGTTACGACCCGGTCGGCGTCACCGGCCAGGTGGCGTCGGGCTGCAACATCATCGCCTTCACCACCGGCCGCGGCTCCGCCTTCGGCTTCAAGCCGGCGCCCTCGATCAAGCTCGCCACCAACTCCGACACCTACATCCGCCAGACCGAGGACATGGACATCAACTGCGGCGACATCATCGAAGGCGTTTCGATCGAGGAAAAGGGCCGCGAGATTCTGGCCAAGGTGATCGCGGTGGCTTCCGGCGAACAGTCGAAGTCCGAGGAACTCGGCTACGGCGACAACGAGTTCGTGCCCTGGCAGATCGGCGCCGTGATGTAGCTGCGCAGGCTACGCCGCGTCGACGCGGCGGAAGCCGTTCTTGAGCGCGGTCGGCGCACCCGACAGGAGCACGTCCATGTAGTGCAGGCTCTGGAACGAGCCGTTCACCGAGATGCGCGGCAGCGCCGTGAGGTGGTTGGCGTGCTCCGGGAAGATGACGCCGGCCCGTGTCGTCACCGCCGTCTTGAAGCCAATCTCCCGCGCCAACTCGAACTCGCGGGCGCCGGCCGCGTAGGGCTGCCCTACCGGATAGGCAAAGTGTTCGGGACGGCGCCCGAGCTTGCTTTCGATCGCGTCCGCGCTGCCCTCCATTTCCTCCCGTGCGTCATCATCGTCGAGACGCGTAAGGATCGGATGCGACAGGGTGTGCGCGCCGATTGTCACCAGCGGCTCTTCAGCAAACGCGCGCAGCTCCTTCCAGGTCATCACCTGTGCGCGGCACTCGTCTTCCGGATCGACACCGCTGGCATCGGCAACGCGCGCCTCGATCGCGCGAATTTCCGTCTGCGTCGGCCGCGTGCGGATATAGTCGTAGAGCACCGCGAACGTAGCGTCCTTGGCGGCGAGCGTCGTGCAGTCGAACGTCCGGCGCTCGCGGTCGATGACCAGTTCGAGGGTGTCGCTGATGCCTACGGCGCTCTCCAGCGTCGCCCACCACATGTGGCCAAAACCGTCGGCAAAATCCGGGACGGCGTAGAGCGTGAACGGAACCTCGTGGCGCTGCAGGATGGGCAGCGCGTACGAGCGATTGTCGCGATAGCCGTCGTCAAAGGTGAGCGCGACAAAGCGGCGGAAGCTGCCACCCGAAACGATGCGCTCGTACGCTTCGTCCATGGATACCAGATCGACGTCGGAAGCGCGCAGCGCGCTGAGCAGTGCATCGAGAAAACTCGGCGTGATCTCAAGCCCCCGATTGGGCCGAAACGGCGCATCGTTTTCCGGCCGCACGCGATGGAGTGTCAGGATCGCGCCCATGCCGGCGACGAATGGGCGCACCAGCCGGTGAACGCCCGTCCTGTAGAGGCCTTCCAGTCCTGCGCGAATGATCGCCGCCCGGGTATCCTTCACGTCGCCCTCCCGCAACCCGCCGGCACCTGCGGCGCCAGCGCTTTCCACTTCAGTGCCTCCAGGAGCGGCGATCGCGGGCGCTCGAAGCCCGCGCCGAGCCGAACGGGGATGCCGGTCCGGATCGCCTTGATCAGGTGGCAAACGCCACCGAACGTGAAGATTGAGCGCAGCGTCTCCGACGGCCGCGGCTCGGCGCCCTCCGCACAGGCCGCGAGTTCCGCGTGGCTGAGCGCCACCGCGCAGCCTGAAACCTCGGCCGGGGAGAAAACGATCGCGGCATCATCGGCTCCGCCGGCGGCTGTCACCTCGCCCACCGGCCCGATGCGCGCGATGACATCCTGCAGGGCGATGCAGCCCGCGATCCCCGCGTCGCGGCCATTCACCACGACCGTGGCTATTCCGTTCGCCTCCCTCAGCGCTGCCGCGGCGAGCGCGGCGTAACGCGTATCGATGGCAAGCGCCGTCGCCCCGTGGCCGGCCAGTGCGTGACTGAGCTCTTCCGCATCGTCGTTTTCATCCATCACGCAGACCACTGCGCCCGCCCGCATCGCCGCGAAGATGACGACGGCGGCGGCAAAGGTACTCTCCATCAGGATGCCGATCCGGGTCCCCGGCCCGATGCCGCGCCGGACCAGCGCCGCGGCGAGACGCTCAGCCGCCAGCGCGAGCTCGCGATAGGAGTACGCGCGCCCGGCACTGATGATCGCCGTATCGCTGCCGAACGTCCCGGCGCTGCTCCTGACGAATTGATCGATACGCATGTTGCCCCGGCCGTCGCGAGTGGGGCGAAACTAGTTGTGCTGATCGATGCTGACAAAGCCAAACGCCGCTTAGCGTAAACGCGCACGCGAAATTCGCAGCAATGATGGTTAAAATATCGCCCGACGCGGCGTGCCGCCCGTCCCGACGTCGCCAAATCCCGCGCCGCGCGCCTTAACGTTAAAGCAAAGCAGCGATTTTTTCCCTCGCCGGAAAGGAGCAAAGGTAAAGCACACCCTTCCTCCATCGTGGGGACACACGAAGATGCGGCACACGGATGTAACGATCATCGGCGGCGGCCTCGCCGGCGCGACGGCGGCGGCAATGCTGGGCGATGCCGGTATCGCGACGGTGCTTGTCGACCCGCACCTCGTTTATCCGCCCGACTTCCGCTGCGAAAAAATCGACGACGAACAGCGCGCCCTGCTGGTCAAGACCGGCCTCGCCGACAAGGTACTGCCGGCGATGGCGCGCGCCGACGAACTGTGGGTCGGGCAATACGGCCACATCATCCGCCACCAGGCGACGACCCAGCACGGCATGCTTTACCACGACCTCGTCAACACGGTGCGCCGGGCGATCCCCGCCTCGGTGACGATCGTCGAGGACAAGGCGGCCGAGGTCGCGACCAGCGACGATCGCCAGATCGTGCGTACCGCCAGCGGCGAGGAGATCTCCTCGCGCCTCGTCGTTGTGGCGACGGGCCTCAACCCGTCGCTCCGCCATGTTCTGAATGTCGAGCGCCGCGAACTCAGCCGTTGCCACTCAATCACGGTTGGTTTCGATATCGTTCCCGTCGGGCGCGCCGCCTTCGACTTTCCGGCCCTTTCTTACTATGCCGAACGTCCGAGCGACCTCGGCGCCTACCTCACCCTGTTCCCGATTCCCGGCGCCATGCGCGCCAATTACATGTGCTATCGCGGCCTCGACGACCCATGGATCCACGAGGTGCGCCAGGATCCGCACAAGGCGCTGACCGCGATCATGCCCAACCTGGAACGTCGCATCGGCCGCTTCGCCGTCGCCGGCCAGATGCGCGTTCGCCCCGCCGATCTCTACGTGACCGAAAATTACCAGCGCCCGGGCCTCATCCTCATCGGAGACGCTTTCTCCACGTCTTGCCCCGCCGCCGGGACCGGTTCCGGAAAGGCGCTGAGCGACGTCGTCTGTCTGCAGCGGCACCTCGGCGCGTGGCTTGCCACGCCCGGTATGGCTGCCGACAAGATCGCAGCCTTCTACGCCGACCCCGATCGGCTCGCCTACCACAAGATGGCTCTGACGAAGGCCTATAACCTGAAGTCGCTGTGCATCGACCGCAGTCCGCGCTGGGCGCTCGCCCGGCTTCTCCGTTTCGTCGTGCGCGGCGCGCGCGGCGTGCTGGAGGGCGCGCCAACGCGCCGGCCGGCGGCTGCAAGCGTGGATCGCCGCGCACCGACCGTTCGCCACGTCTGAAGCAGTGCAGCATGTCTGTCGCATCCGGGATTGAAGTTCGCGTTCTTCGCCCGCCCCTCCTCGACCTTGCCGGGGAGTGGAACGATCTCGCCTCGAGCGCGTCGCCGAACGTGTTCATGCACCCGGCCGCAATCAACGCCGCCCATGAAACCGGCTTCGCCCGGATCCACGTGCTCGTGGCGCGCCAACACGGCAATGACGGACAGGATGCCCGCCTTGTCGGTATCTGGGCGCTGGAAGAGCAGCGCGTCTTTCCGTTCGGCCCTCGTTATCTCGCGGCGTTGCCGCACCGCTACGCATTTCTGGGAAGCCCGGCCGTTGCTCGCGGCTGTGCCCGCGAGGTGATTGCGGCGATGCTCGCCACGTTGACCACCGACCGCAGCCTGCCGAAAGCGTTACTTGCCCGTTATCTCGACGGCGATCCGGAAATATCTGACGCATTGGCCGCAGGCGGGCACGTACGCCGCCGTATCGTCTTCAACGAGCGCACGCGGGCGTTCTTTACACCCGAAGCCGGCGCCAAGCGCTCGGGCTCGACCCGCAAGAAACTCAGGCAGGACTGGAATCGCCTCGCCACCGCGGGCGCTGTCGCAATCATCAACGACCGGGAGCCGGACGCGGTGCGTGCGGCGTTCGAGATTTTCCTGGCGATGGAGGCGGCAAGCTGGAAGGGCGAAGCCGGAACCGCACTTCTCAGCGATCCCGCCGACGCTCGCTTCGCCCGCCGGATGATCGCCGGCTATGCCGATTGCGGTAACGGGTCGATCGCGCTCCTCACCGTCGACGGGAAGCCGATCGCGGCGCAGGTCGTCCTCATGTCGGGTGCCCACGCCTACACCTGGAAGATCGCCTACGACCAGGCGTACCAGAGGTATTCCCCCGGCAGCCTGCTGGTCGACCGGCTGAGCGAAATGCTGGTCGCCGACGGCTTCACCGCAATCGATTCGTGCTCGCCGGAAGGCGGCTTCATGAACACGCTGTGGTCGGGCCGGCAATCAACGATTGACGCGATCCTCGAGATCGGTCCGCATCCGACGCTGACATTTCCGCTGCTTGCGGCGAAGACGCTTGCGCGCGCCTTTTTGAAACGCCGCTGGCTTGCGCTCCGCGACGCGATGAACCGGCGAGCCGCCAAATCCGCCACCGCCGCTCCGCCGATTTCCAGCTAGACCGGCCAATCAGATTCTGATCGGACTTTGCGCCAGGCGCGATTTCCGCGATGTCGGACGGAAAAGTGGAATCCACTTTTCCTGACGTTGCTCTAATCCGACTGTTCTTCGACGTGAGGATCGGTTTCGGCCGGCCGCCGCGAGCGCAGCAGCCGGCGCACGTCCTGCGCCAGCTTCCAGAGGATCGGGGTCTGCTTGACCAGGCGCTTGAGGCGGTTCGCCGCCACTTCCGGACACGCGACCAGCCAGCCGAGCGCGGTCACCGCCGAGCGATGATCGAACAGCCGCAGTGTCTCGTCGCTCCACTCTGTCTTGTAGAGCTCATCGCCGATCGTGAAGTCGAAGACGCGGCAGCCGAGGCCGATGGCGTAGGCAAACAACTCGCGCAGATGCGCGGCACCGGGACCGTACTTCGACACGGGACCGTCGCTGTAGCTGGTCAGCACGTAATAGTAGCGTCCGCCAAAGACGAGACCGAGATTGACCGCCGCAATAACCTCGCCGACCATCAGGTGGCTGACGTGGACCAATTGGCCTTCGGTCGTGGCGACCTCGCGGAAAAATTCGGTGACGCCGGGAGCGGCCAGGAAATCAGGGGCGCCGACCGCGGATAGCGCTTTGCTCTTCTGAGCGAACAGCGCATCGAGATCGCGATTGACGTCGTCGGCGGCCTTGGCAGTTGCAAAGCGAACCGGGCCCATCTCCTGCAGGCGCTTAAGCTTGGCGCGGTCCTTTCGGCGGGTGCTGGACGAGCGCTTGGCGGCATAGAAGCTCTCCCAGTCGTCGCCGAGGCGCATGATGTGCGCCCCGCTGGCATTGGCTTGCGCGCAGAGAAGCGTGAAGGGATTAGCGAGATCGCCCACCCTCTCCGGCATCTTGGTCAGGCTGACCAGGTCGAAGCGGTGCGTGGCAGCGACCGCCGCCTTGATCGCGGGAAAGAGCATCGACAGAAAGCTGTCGCGGCTGACCCGGCTCCAGAAATGCGGCGCCAGCAGCGGCGCGTTGTAGTCGCAGAGACCGGAAGCGTGCCACACCAGCCGGCGCACGCCGGCGGCTCGCTCGACCGCAAGCGGCGCGATGAACAGGATGTTGCCGCCGACGCGACCGACGACGATCGTCGGCACGACCCCACGGACCCCGCCGATGTGCCGCTGCCAGGCGGCATGCCAGGCGTAGGTCTGAAACGCCGTGCAGGCGCCGGCCGTTTCGCAGGCGCGCCAGGCCGCCTCGACGTCTTCGAGCGACGTATAGACCGCGATATCGATGGAGGTTTGGGTGCTGAGGCCGACGTCGACCAACTCAGCGCCGGTGCTCGTGAGTGTGTCGGTCCCCGAGGCCCGGAAGAGCAGGCTCGGCCGCGTCGCTGAATTGTCGGAAACCGTCATCAACTCCGCCGCCGAGCCAGAGCCCTACACGAACCAACCACGGCGACTTTGTACGAAAATATCCTTGAATTGACATGCCTTTTGGGTGACTTGGTTAATGCTGAACTCCGCGCCTGACCGGCGGCGGACGGGGAGGAGTAAAAGCCTGGACATGATCGTTTCCTGCGGCGAAGCCCTCATCGACTTCGTGCCACAGCCTGCGGCCGGCCGCGGAACGGCGTTCGCCGGTTTTCCGGGCGGCTCCCCGTTCAACGTCGCCATCGCCGTCGGCCGGCTGGGCCAGCCCGCGGCGTTCTTCGGTGGGCTCTCCAACGACTTTTTCGGCGACGCGCTGCGCCGCGCGCTGGGCGAATCGAACGTCGACGTCACGCTGACGCAGGCGGCCGAACGCCCGACCACGCTGGCGTTCGTCAGCCTCGATGGCGGCAATGCCCGCTACGCGTTCTTCGACGAGAACACCGCCGGTCGGATGCTGACCGAAGCTGACCTGCCGGCGCTGCCAAAAACTGTGGCGGCGCTGCACTTCGGCTCGCTCAGCCTCGCCGGCGAACCCTGCGGCAGCACGTTCGAGGCGCTGATGCGCCGCGAGCGCAACGACCGGGTGATTTCCCTCGACCTCAACGTGCGCCCGACGTTGATCCACAATCGCGAGGGCTACCTCGCCCGCATCGACCGGCTGGTGGCGATGGCGGACATTGTGAAGCTGAGCGAAGAGGATCTCGCCTGGGTGACGCCGGGTGCCTCGTTCGAGGCCCTCGCCGAGCGGTATCAGACGCTGGGCGCCCGTGTCGTGATCCTGACCAAGGGCGGCGACGGCGCGCTTGCCGCCGCACGCGGGCTCAAGGTCTCGGTGCCCGCCGTCGCGGTTAAGGTGGCCGACACCATCGGCGCGGGCGACACCTTCACCGGCGCGACGCTGGTTTGGCTGGCGCGCCAAGAGAAGCTCACCAAGGCCGCCATCGCTGCGCTTGACCGGGGCGATCTCACGGCGCTGCTTCAGTTTGCGGCAAAGGCGGCGGCGATCACCGTCTCGCGCCCCGGCGCCGACCCGCCATGGCTGCGGGAAATTCCGTAGACCATTCAGCCACGGACAGTCCCGCTCCATGCAGCCCGGCGAAGCAAGATCATTCCTGCGCGCGCTGTTCGACAGCGCGGTCGCGGCCGCCCTGCCCGCGCTCGTGGTGCCGCCACGCCTGCCCTTGCCGCCGAGGGGCCGCACGATCGTGCTCGGCGCCGGCAAGGCCTCGGCCGCGATGGCGAAAGCGGTGGAGGATAACTGGAACGAACCGCTCTCCGGACTGGTCGTCACGCGCTACGGCCATGGCGTGCCCTGCCGGCGGATCGAGATCGTCGAAGCCTCGCACCCGGTGCCTGACGTGCGCGGGGAAGACGCTGCCCGCCGCATTCTTGCGCTGGCCGGGACCGCCGGCCCTGACGACCTCGTGCTCTGCCTGATCTCGGGCGGCGGCTCGGCGCTGCTGTCGCTGCCGCCGCCGGGAATAACGCTGGCCGACAAGCAGGCCGTGAACCGGGCGCTGCTCGCCTCCGGCGCCCCCATCGCCGAGATGAACGTCATCCGCAAGCACATGTCGGCGATCAAGGGGGGACGTCTTGCCGCCGCGGCCTACCCGGCGCCGCTGCACAGCCTGATCATCTCCGACGTACCGGGCGACGACCCCAGCCTGATTGCGTCGGGACCGACCGTCGCCGATCCCTCCACCTTCGCCGACGCCCGCGCGATTGTCGCGCGCCGCCATCTGGCGCTGCCGCCGGCGATCGCGGCGCGGTTCGCTGCGGCCGACGATGAAACACCGAAGCCCGGCGATCCGCGCCTGTCGCGGGCGGAGACCCACGTCATCGCCTCCGCGATGGGTAGCCTCGACGCCGCTGCCGGGGCGGCGCGTGCCGCCGGCGTGGCACCCGTAATTCTCGGCGATGCCATCGAGGGCGAGGCGCGCGAGGTCGGCCGCGCCATGGCGGCCGAAGCGCTGGCAAGGCGCGGCACGGGACCGCTCGTCCTGATCTCAGGCGGCGAGACCACGGTGACGCTGCGTGGCAAGGGGCGTGGCGGCCGCAATACCGAATTCCTCGCCGGACTGGCGCTGGCACTTGACGGCGCGCCCGGCATCTTTGCTATTGCCGGCGATACGGACGGCATCGACGGCAGCGAAACCAACGCCGGAGCAATTGTGACGCCAGAAACGCTGGCTGCCGGCCGCGACCGGGGGCTCGACCTCGCCGCAGCTCTCGCCGGCAACGACGTCTACCCCTATTTCGAGGCGCTGGGCGATCTCGTCGTGACCGGCCCGACACTGACGAATGTGAACGATTTCAGGGCGATACTGATCGCCTGACTTCAGCGAAACATGGAGGATGACAATGCTGGTGGTTACCGGCGGCAGCGGAAAGCTCGGCCGCGTTGTGGTGAGGCACCTCATGGAGAGCGGCTACAAGGTCACCTCGATCGACCTGCTCACGCCGCCCGGCATCTCCAACCCGCCGAAGCCGACGGACGTGACCTTCAGCCGGGTCGACATCACCGATTTCGGTCAGGTCATGGCTGCCCTTTCGATGATCGACGATCGCGTCGAGAAGGTGACCGGCGTGGTTCACCTCGGCGCCATCGCCGCGCCGGGCCTCGCGACCAACCACGTCACCTTCCACACCAACATGAACTCGACCTACAACGTCTTCGAGGCGGCGCGGCAGCTCGGCATCCGTAACGTCGTGTGGGCCTCGAGCGAAACGGTGTTCGGCATCCCCTACCCCAAGGGCCCGCAGTACGTGCCGGTGGACGAAGACATCGAGCGCCCGGAGACGGCCTACTCGCTCTCCAAGCTGCTCGGCGAGAAGATGGCCGAGCAGTTCGCCCGATGGGACTCCAAGACGAAGATCGTCGGCCTGCGGTTCTCGAACGTCATCGAACCGCAGGACTACGCGAACTTTCCGGCCTTCGACAAGGACGTCCGCGCCCGCTACTTCAATCTGTGGACCTACATCGACGCCCGCGACGGCGCCGAAGCCGTGCGGCTGGCGCTTGAGGCGAAGCTGACCGGCGCGCACGTCTTCGCCATCGCCAATGCTGATTCGGTGATGTCGAAGTCGAACGATGCCCTGCTCGACGAGGTCTTCCCCAAGGCGAAGCGCAAGCGTCCGCTGGAGCCCAACGAATCGCTGATCGCGATCGCCAAGGCCGAGCGCATGCTGGGCTACCGGCCGAAATACGCCTGGCGCGACCAGGTCAAGAAGGCCAGGGCCGCCGCCAAGACGAAATAGCTCAGCTTTCCGCCACCGGGACAGCCGTGTCCCGCGCCGGATCGCCGCCGTAGCGCTCGGTCTTGATCGACGCGAACGGCACCCCCATGTCGAGGAGAAGCCGCGACGCGGTATCGACGAAGGCGTTCGACCCGCACACGTAAGTGCAGGCCGGCGCCGCACCGCCGAAGGCGGCCAGGACTGCGGAGACCAGCGCGCCGTCGACACGACCCGATCGCGCCAGCGAGTGGCCGGCCGTCTCGCGCGTCACCGTCAGCCACAGGCGGAAATTCGGGTCCGTTTCAACCCGGCGAAACAGCTCGTCGCGAAAAATCACCTCGTCGAAGTGGCGCACCGAATAGATCAGTGCTGCAGTCACTTGCGGCCCGACGTTCATGCGATGCCTCAGGATCGACATGAGCGGCACCACGCCCGAGCCGCCGCCAACGAGGAGGATCGGACCGCCGTCACCCGGGCCCCAGACGAAGTGGCCGCCGATCGGCCCGCGCAGCTCGACCGTGTCGCCGGCCTGCACCACGTCGTGGAAGAAGCCCGAGACTTCGCCCTCGGCGAGTTTCTCGATCACCAGCTCGACCAGATCGTCTTCCGGCGCCGAGCCGATCGAATAGCTGCGTTCCGCCTGATAGCCATCGGGGGCAGTGAGCCGCACGTCGACGTGCTGGCCCGCCCGGAAGCGGTGCCAGGCCGGCACGCGGATGAAGAAACTCTTCACCGTCGGCGTGTCGGCGACGACTTGCTCGACCGTCCCGGTCTGCCAGACGAGGCGCGCCGACGCCTGGGTGACCTCGCTCGTCGCTGGCTCAGTCACCGGTGAACCGCTGCTCTTTCCACGGGTCGCCGTAGATGTGGTAGCCGCGCAGTTCCCAGAAGCCCGGCTCGTCGCGATCGGTGAACTGCAGTCCGTTCACCCACTTGGCCGACTTCCAGAAGTAGAGGTGCGGCACCAGCAGTCGCGCCGGGCCGCCGTGATCGCCGGTCAGCGGATAGCCCTCGTAGGTGGTCGCCACCATCGCCTGTTCGCCGGTCAGGTCCTTGTACGGCACGTTGGTCGAGTAACCGTCGAACGAATGGGCAAGCACGTAGGGCGTCGGCGGCGCGTCCAGCCCGGCGTCAGCCAGTATTGCCTCCACCGTAATGCCCGCCCAGTTGGTGTCGAACTTGCTCCACTTGGTGACGCAGTGGATGTCGCGATGGACCTTGGTCTGCGGCAGCGCGTTGAACTGATCCCAGGTCCACGACTTCACCGGCCGCGGCCCGATCTTCAGGGTGAATTTCCAGTCGGCGAGATCGACGCGCGGCGTCGGGCCGGCGGAGAGCACGGGAAATCCCGCCTCCTTGTACTGGCCCGGCGGCAGGCGCGCCGCGTCCTCGGGACTGAGGCGGCGGCCAAGAAAACCGCGGGTAGGAAGCATAGGGGCACCTCCGGCTCACGTGTCGAATGCTGTCCACCATCAGGATGAACGACGGCGCACCACCGTCAAGACACGCTTTCGTTGGCTGCGCTTGAGTGCCGGTGCCTCAGGGACCGTTGTTGCGCAGGAGAAGAACCCTGCGCGACCAGCCGTAGAGCTGCTCCTCGCGGAACAGGGTGAACAATCCCGAAAGGGCAATGAGCGCCATGCCGCCGAAGGCCACGGCGTCCGGCACCTCGCCGAAGAACACGGCGCCAAAGACCACCGCCCAGATCATCTGGCTGTATTGCGCCGGCGCGACGCGGTTCGGCGGCGCATTATGGGTGGCGACCAGCATTGCGATCTGTCCGAACCCGGCACACAGCCCCCCGACCAGCGACAGCGCGATCTGGTAGAGCGTCGGCACATGAAAATCGAACGCCATGAACCCGCCGAAGACCGTGAGGTTGGTCAGATAAAGAATGGCGAGCAGGCTCGTACGCCGCTCGGTCGGGCCAAGCGTGCGCAGGGTGATCATCGCCAGCGCCCCGGCCACGGCACACAGCGCCGCCGAAAGATGCCCGAGGTGAAGCTCGCGGAAGCCGGGCCGCACGACCAGCAGCACGCCGGCAAAGCCGATCGCGATCGCCAGTGACCGCCGCCACCCGACGTGGTCGCCGAGCGTCGGTATCGCCAGCATCGTGGCAAAGGCCGGCAGCAGGAACAGCAGCGAATAGGCCTCGGCCAGCGGCAGCGTCGTAAAGGCGTAGGCACCTGTCAGGCTGCCCATGGCACCAAAGATCGCCCGCGCGAAGACCAGCCGCGGCCGCTGCATGCGGAAAGTATGGCCCCAGGGTTCGCTCGCCGGCTTGGCAAAGCCGAATGTGGCGAAGGAAACCAGAACGTTGAAGAAGAGGATTTCGAATAGAGGCAGGCCGCTCGCGCCGAGCGCCTTTACGGTCGCGTCGGAGCCGGAGAAGAGCGCGTAGGCGAGGAAGGCGGCTGCGACGCCTCTGAGCATGGGAACCCGCGCCCCCGGCGGGCGAATCAAGGAGGAAGTGACGCCCTTCTACACCACGCAGCATGGCAAGATCACGGCAGACGGGCCAGCCGTTCGGTCAAAAGCGAAAAAAATCCCTCGGCGTTGCCATCGCGCAAGAACGTCACGTTGCGCGGGCGGTCGGTGATCTGCCACCAGTCGGTGACCGTCATGCCGAGCGTGAGCGCACTCCCCGTCTCGACCGTGACGTTGACCGTCTTGCCCGTGAAAAGGTCGGGCTTCAGCAGGTAGGCGATGACGCAAGGGTCGTGCAGGGGCGCGCCGAGCGAGCCGTACTTGGCGAGATCGAACCGCTCCGAGAAGGACAGGAGCCCCGCCACCACCTTCCCGGCAGCGTTGCCTGCCGCGCGGAAAGCATCCAGCCGCGCCGCGGTCGTCAGCACGCGATGCGTGAGGTCGAGCGGCGCCATCACGATCGGGATCCCGCTCCGCATCACCACGTCGGCCGCCTCCGGATCGACGTAGATGTTGAACTCGGCCGCCGGCGTGATGTTGCCGACCTCGAAATAGGCCCCGCCCATCATCACCAGCTCGCGCACGCGCTGCACGATATCGGGCGCCTTGACCAGCGCGACGGCGATGTCGGTGAGCGGTCCGAGCGTGCACAGGGTGACCGAGCCCGGCTCGGCCGCGCGCAGCGTCTCGATGATGAAATCGACGCCATGCTGCGCTTGCAGCGGCACCTTCGGCTCCGGCAGATCGACGCCGTCGAGGCCGGTGCGGCCGTGAACGTGCTCGGCCGTGACCAGTTTCCGCACCATCGGCCGCGAGCAGCCGGCAAAGACCGGGACCTCGGGCCTTCCGGCAAGCTCGACAATGCGGCGCGCGTTGCGCTCGGTGTGAGCGAGCGGCACGTTCCCCGCCACGGCAACGATGCCGGCAACCTCGATGTCGTCGGGCGAGGCGAGCGCAAGCAGGATGGCGACGGCGTCATCCTGGCCGGGATCGGTATCGATGATGACGCGGCGCTTCATCCCTGACGGCGGTCAACCGGCATGGCCGGCGATTGCGTGCGGACGATAGGGCTCCGCCAGCGCCTTGAGTTCGTCCGCATCGAGTTTGAGCGACAGCGCGGCCACGGCATCGTTGAGGTGCTCGACCTTGCTTGCGCCGATGATCGGCGCGGTGACGCCGGGCTGCGCCAGGAGCCATGCGAGCGCAACCTGCGCATTGGGCACCCCCCGGCGGGCGGCAACCTCGCCCACCCGATCGATCACCGCGAGGTCGCCCTCGTCGCGCTTGTAGAGGCTCTGGTTGAGGGGATCGGTCTTTGCCCTCAACGTTGCGTCGATCTCCGCGCGCGTTCGCGTGAGCAATCCGCGGGCGAGCGGGCTCCACGGAATGACGCCGATGCCCTCCGAACGGCAGAGCGGCAGCATCTCGCGCTCCTCCTCGCGGTACATGAGGTTGTAGTGGTTCTGCATGGTGACGAAGCGCGCGAATCCACGTCGCTCTGCCACCGCCAGCATCTTGGCAAACTGCCACGCGTACATCGATGAAGCACCGACATAGAGTGCCTTGCCGGCGCGCACGACATCGTTGAGGGCCTCCAGCGTCTCCTCGATCGGCGTGGCCGGATCGAAACGATGGATCTGGTAGAGGTCGACATAATCCATGCCGAGCCGCTTCAGCGAAGCATCGATCGCCTGCATGATGTGCTTGCGCGACAGGCCCCGCATGTTCGGCCCCTCACCCATGGCGCCGTGCACCTTGGTGGCGACTGCGATCTCTTCACGCGGCGGACCGAAATCCTTCAGGGCGCGGCCGGTGATCTCCTCGCTGGCGCCCGTCGAATAGACGTCCGCCGTGTCAAAGAACGTGAAACCAAGCTCGACCGCCTTCTTGATGATCGGACGGGCATCGGCCTCCTCCAGCGCCCACTGGCGCGAGGTCTTCAGCCCGTAGGTCATCATCCCCAGGCAAAGGCGCGAGACGGTGGTGCCGGTCGTGCCAAGTCGCGCGAATTCCATACCGACCCCGCACAGGAAATGGCACCTGTCCGCCAGATGCCTGTCTCAGGGGGTTATAGGACGCCGGCGGTTAGACGGCGAGAGGTGCCACGGCCTGTCGCGGCTGGTCGAGCCCGGCGGGGCGCGGCCCGAACACCTGCGCCCGCTCCTCCGGACTTGAAACGAAGAACGGATAGCGCGTGTTGATCCGTGGGCGCGACGCGTTGACGTCCAGCATCATCAGGCTGATCGGCTTGATCAGGCCGGGGTAAGGTCGCGGCAGGCAGACCGGCGAGTGGCCAAACACCCGCTTGTAGAAGGCCTGATGCTCCGCACGCACGGTGGCGAGCACGATGTCCGCCTCGAAATACTCAGCCGCCATGTGACCGATACGGACGGTGAGATAGGCAAGCTCCGGATACGTGGCGGCCACCCGGTGGTCCGCGACGAAGCGGGTCGGATCGACGACCACCTTGTCCGCGGCAAATTGCGGCCCGATGAACTCCGGAAAGACGTGCATCGCCGGAATGTCGGGAAAGTCGCGACTGCCGACATGGATGCGGAAGGAACTGGCGAGCTGCCCGTCGACATGCAGGCCGATCAACCAGACGTTGTCGTCATTGTCATGGCTGTCGGTATAGCGGAGACCGAAGTTGGGCTCGATCGTGCCTTCGCGCAGATAAGCCTGATAGCGGAGGCGATAGTTCGCTTCCCGATCCTCAGGCGTCTCGGCCCTTCGATACTCGACCTTTTCGACCAACTGCGCCAGCCGCTCCGCAAACGGAAGCGGCGCCCGCACCTGCGGCGCACCCATTGTCCAGACCTCTTGACGCACCCGCCACGCCCAACCTGAGGTCCAGAATTAACCAAGCACTAATCAAAGTAAAGAACTAATGTTAATATTCTCCTAAAATTCACATTGAGCCAAGGAACACGTTGCCTCGCTGCAGTGCGGAAAGTCAGTGATAATGCCAGGTCTGGCCGTGTGACGCCGGTCACATTGAGCCAGGTTACTGCGCTGGCCCAATCTTAATGATTGGCGCCATGCGGCAGCGGGCCGTCCCAAACTGGGACGACTATGGATTTGCTTTGAGGCTTCAGTAGAGACTAGGCGACGCGGCCGAGCAGCTGCGGGGCGACGCTGCTGCGTTCCAGCAGGGCGCTGATCTCTTTCTGCGGCAGCGCAGGAGCAAACAGCCAGCCCTGCGCCTCGGTAATGCTGTCCTCGGCCGCGATCAGGGCCAGCTGTTCGGCCGTTTCGATCCCCTCCACGGTGACCTGCAGGCCGAGACTGGCACTGAGCTGGGCGACACCCCGCAAGAGAATAAGAGCGCGCTCCCCGGTTTCCAGGTCCTCGAGGAACGACCGGTCGATCTTGACCTTGTTCAGGGGCAGGCTCTGCAGATAGCTGAGGCTCGAGTACCCGGTACCGAAGTCATCGAGCGACACCCGCACGCCGATTTCGCGGAGCCGGCGCAACGTTGCCCGTGCCGCGCGCGTGTTCTGAAACAGGACGGATTCCGTAATCTCGATCTCCAGGCGGTTGGCCTCGAGACCGGTTTCGTGCAGCGCATCCTTGACCACCTCGACGATATCGCCGCGGCTGAACTGGTTGGCGGATATGTTGACCGCCACGCGCACGCCGCCCGGCCACGTCATGCACGTCCGGCATGCTTCTCTGAGCACCCACTTTCCGAGTTCGACGATGAGACCCATTTCCTCCGCGACCGGGATGAACTCTGCGGGCGAGATCATGCCGCGCAGCGGATGCGGCCAGCGCAGCAGTGCCTCGCAGGTCGAGATCCGCTTGGTCTTCAGGTCGAACAGGGGCTGGTAGAAGACCTGGAACGAGTTGTTGACGAGCGCGTGTCTGAGATCGAGCTCGAGCGTGCGCCGCGCGTGCGCGCGGATGTCCATTTCCGGCTCGAAGAAGCGCGCCGTTCCGCGCTGATCCGATTTTGCCCAGTAGAGCGCCATGTCGGCGATCTTGAGCAGATGGTCCGGCCCGATGGCATCGCGCGGTGACATCGCGATGCCGACAGTCGCTCCGATGACGACCTGGTGGCCATCGACGTCGTAGGTCTCCGACAGCGACTGCACGACCCGGCGCGCCAGCGCCGCCGCCTCCTCGGCATTGGACAATGGCGATTGCACGATGACGAACTCGTCGCCGCCGAAGCGGGCGACGATGTCGCTCGAGCGGACGATGCGTCTCAGCCGCTCGGCAACCAGCCTGAGCAGCAGGTCGCCGCGCGGATGCCCCAGCGTGTCGTTGACCTGCTTGAACTGGTCGAGGTCGACGAACATCACGGCCACCGGCTGCGAGCCGGCTGCCGCCAGGGTGTCTTCCATGCGCTCGCGCAGGTGAATGCGATTGGGCAGGCCGGTGAGCGCGTCGTAGCGCGCGAGATGGCTGATGCGCGCCTCGGCCAGCCGGCGCTCGGTGATGTCCTCGACGAGCACCACTGAACCGCCGTTCGCCATGCTCTGGAAGGTGAGATCGAGGGCGCGGCCGTCGCGCTTCTCGATCGTAAAGCCTTTGGTCTCCTCGCCGCGCAGTCTGAGATCAATCTCGCCGGCAACGCGATCGAGCTCGGTGCGCAGGATCGTGCCCGCCTCGACGCAATCGATCGCGAGTTCGCGCACGGTCTCGCCCTTGCGGTCGATGGTATCGGACAGGCCGAGGAGTTCGCGCAGGCGGCGGTTGGTGACCACCACCCGGCGGGACGCATCGAACATGCACAGCCCGTGCGGCATATTGTTGAGCGCGGTATCGAATCTGGTCGCGAGAACGGCAATATCGCGCGCCGAGATGACGGCATCGAGCAACGTGCGGCGCAGCCGGTCGGAAATGAACTTCAGGCTGAGGAAGAATACCGACAGCAGCACTGCGCTGAAGAAATAGTAGGCCCCGCCCGGCATCAGCAACGCCACGATGACCGGGACGCCGGCTGACAACAGCAGCACCGCCACCACGCGGGCGCTGCCGAAGTTGCGTCCCGAGACACCGATCAGGTAGGCGATCGTCGCGGCGATGCACACCATCCGCACATAAGGATCATCGGTCAGCGAGTAGGCAACGACGCACCACACGCCGAGCATCGCCGCGAAGGCGGCGGCGCCGGCCACGTAACGCATCTCCCACCCCTTCACCTCCTTGATCGTCACCGGGCCCGCGCGACGGCGGCGGTTGTAGCGTCCGATGTCGAGAAAGCGGAAGGCGCCCAGCGCAACCATGCCCCCCCACAGCAGATAGATCTCCGTGGATGCAACCTTGAATGCGGTGGTGAGGACGGCGAGCGAGACTGCGACCGATCCGATCAGCAGAACCAGACGCTCCGAATAAAGCGAATCGACCAGCGGAGCATAGATCTCGACTGGCAAATCTCGGGTCTTCGCCGGTTCTTGGACGCCTCGGAAGCGTATCAAGCGACGCATGGGTACCGCTTCGAATTGAACGACTTACGCGGTTACCCTGTCTTATTTCCCTAAAGATTTCCTTCCCATGCGCCGAATAAGAGCGCAGGCGGCATTGATGAAATCGCTTCACTATTCGTTAGGCATGCCTTTGTCCTCAGGCCGCGCTGGCCGCCGCCGCCAGGGGCCGCCCAGAAACACGCTTGTTACAAAGTCGCTTCAATTTTGCCTGCCCCCACAAGATTTTCTCAATTTGGGGCTGGCTGGAGAAAAAGCTTATGATCAGAAATGCAACGCTGGCTGCCGTGGCGGCAGCCGCCATTGCCGTGACCACGATTGTCCCGACTGGCCTGGCCTACGCGGCCCCGGCCCCGGCTCCGTGGCACAAGCCACTCGTTTGTATCTTCATTCCGGTGCTTGACATCTGCACGCCGCCGCCGGCGCCGAAGCCGATGATGCACCATCACAAGATGATGAAGCCGATGAAGCCGATGAAGCCGTAGGCTTTACGGTCCGACTTTGAGAATCCTCCGGCGCGGCGGTGCCGGGGGATTTTCTTTCTTTGGAACGGCCCGTTTGCAACGGCGCGTCAGGCCGGGAGTTCGACCACATCGCCGAGCGCCGGCGTCGCCACCGTGGTATCGGCAAGCTTCGGCGCCAGCGCCGCCATGGCCGCCTCCTCGCCGTGGACCAGAAACGTGCGCGGCGCCTTGATCGCGCGATGCCAGGCGACGAGCTCGCTCTGTCCGGCATGGGCCGAGAAGCCGTTCAACGTATAGACCTTGGCCTTTACCGGTACGTCCTCGTCGAAAATCCTGACCGTCGCCGCTCCGTCGATGATCCGGCGCGCGAGCGTGCCCGGCGCTGCGAAGCCAACGAAGACAATCCCCGCGGCGGGCCGCCAGAGGTTGTGCCGGAGGTGATGGCGGATGCGCCCGCCGGTCGCCATGCCCGAGCCCGCCATGATGATCGCGCCGCCGCCGATACGGTTGAGCGCAACGGAATCGGCAGTGTCCCTGACCAGCCGCAGGCCCGGCACGCTGAGCGGATCGCCATGGTTCTGAAAGATCGCCACCGCGTCGGGAGAAAGACACTCCGGGTGCCGGCGAAACGTCTCGGTGGCGGAAATCGCCATCGGCGAGTCCAGAAACACCGGCATATCGGATGGCAAGCGGCCGCTGGCCACGCCCTGGTGGAGAGCGAACAGCAGTTCCTGCGCCCGCTCCAGCGCGAACGTCGGGATGATCACGTTGCCGCCGCGGCGAAAGGTCTCCGCGATGGCGACGTAGAATTCCTCGACCGTCGGCGCGAACGGCTTGTGGTCGCGATTGCCGTAGGTCGATTCCATCACGACCACATCTGACGGCGGCGGCGGCACCGGACTGCGCATCAGCGGCCGTCCGGAATTGCCGATGTCACCGGACATGGTGAGCCGGCAGCTCGAATTCTGTTCGCGAAGTTCGAGATAAAGGCTGGCTGAACCGAGAATGTGTCCGGCATCGACGAAGGTGACGCGCGCGCCCGGGGCCAGATCAATCGGCGCCGCATAGCTCGCCACCCGGCCAAAGAAATCGAGCGCATTCATCGCGTCGAGCGTCCCGTAGAGCGGCGCCGCGTTGTCCTGATGATGGCGCTGGCGGCGCGCGGCGTCTTCCTCCTGCAGGCGCGCCGAATCGAGCATCACCAGCCGCGCCAGCTCGCGCGTGGCGGCGGTCGCAATGATCTCGCCGCGGAACCCGCGCCTGGCGATGAGCGGAATGCGCCCGCAGTGATCTAGGTGGGCGTGGGTGAGCAGCAGGAAATCGATCGCGGCCGGATCGAACCCGAAATCACCGGCGTTTTCGTCGTCGAGTTCGCGGCTGCCCTGGTAGAGCCCGCAGTCGACGAGGATGCGCTTTCCCGCGCATTCGATCAGGTGGCACGAGCCCGTCACCGTTCGATCGGCGCCATGAAACGACAGCTTCACACATTCCTCCCATGGCCACCGCGGCGCGCGCGGGGGTGGTCGCTTTTACCGCACCTTGGGACCGGGAACAAAGAACCTAACTGGCCGTTTCGGCCAGGTGACCCTCCACCCCGTCTTGCCGCGCGCACCGCGCGCAGGGCGAGGACATAGACCTTTCGCAGGACATATCGAGATGGCACTGATCACCCGGAACCGCACATCCGCTGCCCATGTAGTTGTCGCTCTCGCCGCCGCCGTCGGGTTCGTCACGGCGCTCGTCGACTATTTCACGCCCGGTTCGGGCATCGACGGATCGGGGGGAGCAATGCTGGTTGCCGTCTCGACCGCGCTCATCTTCGTCGCGGCAGTGCTGATCGTGATGCACATACTGGACCGCGCGCACTGGCTCTTCGTCACGTTTCAGGTGCTTCTCCTGCTCGGCATCATGGGCACCGGCCTCGCCGCATACCTCCTGGAAAGCGCCCTGTTGCTGTCGGCGATGGTGGTCGCACTGATCGGCTGGGTGGCCAGCCTCGCCTCACCCGGACCCGTTTCCGCCAGCGAACCGCTGCACCGGGTGCTGGTCGCGGGCGGCGCAGTTCTTCTCGGCCTGCCGCTCACCGCCCACGAGGTCCGGGCCCAGGACTGGGACACCTTCAATGGCCAGCTCAACGCGCAGAAGTACGCCACCGCCGATCAGATCACGCCCGATAACGTCGGCCAGCTCAAGGTCGCGTGGCAGCTGCATACCGGCGACGTCTCCGACGGCAGCAACCCCAACGGCCCGAAGGCCTCCGACTGGGGCGCCACGCCGCTCTTCGTCAACAACACGCTGTACGTATCGACGCCCTTCGATCGCATCTTCGCCATCGAGCCGGACACCGGCAAGGTCAAGTGGACCTTCGACACCAAGATCAAGCTCGTCGACCCGACGCAGGGTGAACTGAAGAACCGCGGCCTCTCCTACTGGCAGGCGGCGACACCCGTGGCCGGCCAAGCATGTCAGAAGATCGTCTATCTGGGCACCATGGACGGCAAGGTGTTCGCCGTCGATGCCGACAGCGGTCAGCCCTGCGCGAGCTTCGGCCAGAACGGCGTGCTCGACATCAACCAGTGGAACACCGTCAACAACAAGTGGCCGCTGTCCGTCCTGCAATCCCCGACCGTGTACAAGAACCAGCTGTTCATCGGCTGGTCGGGCCAGGATTGGACACAGGCCGTGCAGCCGCCCGGCTCGCTGTTTGCGGTCGACGCCGAGACCGGCAAGCTCAACTGGAAGTTCGACGCCATTCCGCCGGATCTCGATCCCAAGACCGGGACCTCGAACGTCTGGTCGAGCATGACCGTGGACACCCAGAACAATCTGCTGTTCATCCCGATCAGTTCGCCGAGCCCCGACTACTATGGCGGTGACCGCCAGGCTCCGATGCCGCTGTCGACCTCGGTGACGGCGCTCAATCCCGACACCGGCAAGGTGGTGTGGAGCTACCAGATCGTCCATCACGACATCTGGGACTACGACACCAACTCGGCGCCTGTCCTGTTCGACATGAAGCAAGCCGATGGGACCACCGTTCCGGCGCTGATCCAGTCGAGCAAGATGGGGTTCCTGTTCGTGCTCAACCGCCTCACCGGCAAGCCGATCTTTCCGATCGACGAGAAGCCGGTACCGCAGGATGTGGCGGCCGGCGACAAGGCATCGCCCACGCAGCCCTGGCCGACGACGCCCGAGGCCACCACGCCGGACAAGTTCCCGGGCATTTCCAAACTCGCGGATGTGCTCAGTGCCGGTTACTGCAGCCGCACCTACGCCGGGCTGAAGGACGAGGGCCGCTTTACCCCGCCGAGCCTGCGGGGCTCGATCGCCTTCCCGGCGACGGCCGGCGGCGTCGAATGGGGTGGCGGCGCGCTCGATCCCACGACCAACACCTACGTCGTCAATTCCTCCGACGTCGTCCAGCTTTACAAGCTGCTGTCGCGCGCTGACTACCAGAAGATCAATCAGGACCGCAGCATGGATACCAAGAACGCCAACGGCTATTTTGCCATGCTGGGCGCGCCCTACGGCTTCCACATCGAGACCTTTCTCAACCCGATGGGCATGCCCTGCTGGAACGGCCCCTATGGCACGCTGTCGTCCTACGACCTCAACACCGGCAAGCTGAACTGGCGCTTCCCCTTCGGCGAGGTCCAGAAGTGGGGCTTCTACATGCCCGACTCGTGGGGCTCGGTGACCATCGGCGCTCCGGTCGTCACCAAGACCGGCGTGATCTTCATCGGCGCCTCGATGGACTCGCGCGTGCGCGCCATCGATCTCAAGAGCGGCAAGGTGCTCTGGAAGTCGCTGGTGGACGCGCCTGCCGTCGCCATGCCGGCCATCTACACCTACAAGGGCAAGGAATACGTGGTCTTCGCCGTGGGCGGTAACTCGAGCCTCGAGCCGAAGGTCTCC
>Ga0265313_10000771_pt1 | contig 32551 bp, 28 predicted proteins | sample 4123metaG_FD_203122 | JGI IMG/M metagenome (GOLD analysis project Ga0265313, IMG submission 203122) | Rhizosphere microbial communities from Carex aquatilis grown in University of Washington, Seatle, WA, United States - 4-1-23 metaG | ecosystem: Host-associated > Plants > Roots > Rhizosphere >... | reverse complement strand
CAGGTGCCGCAAAACGCAAAGCGCGAGCCGGTCTTGGTATCGCGAGACCCGCAGACACCCCTCTCCGCTTGCGGAGAGGGGCCGGGGGTGAGGTCTTCCGCAGGTGCCGCAAAGCGCAAAGCGCGAGCCGGTCTTGGTATCGCGAGACCCGCAGACACCCCTCTCCGCTTGCGGTCCGCTTGCGGAGAGGGGCCGGGGGGCGAAGTTTAATAGCTGGACCAGCCGGTTCAAAACACGATTTGACGAATGCTTAGCCCGGGGGGACCTGAGGGGGCCGGCGCACGCCATGCGAGCGAAGCTGCTGTGGGGGCTCACCGGGCAGGGCAGCCACCTAGTCGCGGCTACGCGACGAGTGCCCTGTACGCCTCGCTTATCACGACGAATCGCGCTTCGAGCGCGCGTCGTTCTTCGTCGGTGGCTTGGGGATGGAGATCGGGGTGTACGGTGCGCGCGAGTCGGCGGTACGCGCGCTTGATCTCCGCGACGTCCGTTCCCGGCGGGACTCCGAGAACGTGCCACGCGCTTGGTTCCGCGACCGGTTGCGGCGCGCCGGACCCGACGTCGGAATGGTGGGCTCCCCGTTCGCGCGCCCGGCGACGGCCGTGGAGAAACTCTTTCGGATCGAGCGGCGCCGACTGGAGCGCCCAGCGCGGCTGTCGAACCGCGACGCGGAATGCGATCCGCGCGTCCGCGAGCTCCTCGATGGTCGAGAGGCGAGCGTCGATCTGGCGGCGCAGCGCCCTGCCGACGATGGTCGGCGACAACCGGAAATCGTGCACCAGGACTTCGCCGTGGAGCCGGCGAGAAGCCATCGCACGAAGGAGCGAGCGGCGGAGCAACTCGTCGTCCGCGGCGCGGTCTCGGCGCAGAATCTCGGCGAGCGACAGACCGGCGCCGTCGAGCTCGACGGCAGTGACGAGCCCCTGCGCCAGGTGAATCCGGTGTACCCGCCCGCGATCTTCCGCCAGCTCCAGGGTACCGCTCGCGCGAGCGCGGTGGAGTGCTCCGAGCAAGTCGCCGAGCGTGGTCGATCGCAAGCGGCTGGGGAGGTGCATCGCCCGAGATTGTCGCCGCGGGGGGCCGTTCGGGGCCAACTTCTCGCCCTGCGAGCCGCCCCGCGCTCACTCTCCGACGACCACCCGGACGGAGACCGGAGCCTCGCGAGGCGCGCAGACGGTCCCGCGGCAAACCACCAGCCGTACCCGCCCCTCCACCTCGCCGCTGCCCCGTCCGCGCGCGGCGAGAGCCAGGGCCCATCGCCAAATGTTCGGATCGTGCGTCGTCGCGTCGTGAGGCCCGATGCGGCCTCGGAGCGCGGTGACGAACGGCGGAGTACGAACGATGACGACGTCGCCCTCGACGATGGCTTCGCCTAGACCGACGCGCGCTTCGACTTCGCAGCGCACGCGGCCGGGCCCGTCGGCCCGCTCGCACCGCATCTCGGCCTGGATCGCCCCGGCATCCTCCGTCGGACCCACGGGGTACCCGAGCGGCGCGAGGGTGGCGATCGCGGCGAAAGCCTTCCACACGACCCCGAGTGGTATCAGAATCGCTCGCATGAGCCGCACTGGTTTGATTCTCGGCATCGCCCTCTCGGCCGCGTGCGACAAGCCCGGACCGTCCCCGGACCTCCAAGCGACGGGGACTCCCTCGACCCCCTCGGCCACCCCGGCGACGACTCCGCCCGCCGCAGACACTGCCGCGGCGCCGCCGCCTGTCGCCCAGCGCGTGATGCCGCCGCGTCCCGTGCCCACGACGAGTCCGACGGTCCTCATCACGATGCCCCAGCAGGTGCAGCTTCAGGCCATCCAGTACATGGCCGCGATGCAGGCGCCCCAGCCGAGCGATGCCCCCGCCGACCCCGCCTTCGCCAAGCAGATTGCCGACCAGCTCCGCGCGGTCGGCAAGACCGAGGTGATCTCGAGCGGACGGCGCATCGACATGCAGCTCGAGAAGGGGTGCGATGCGACGCTGCCGCGGGAGACGATCGCGCGGCACTCCGGAGCTTCGCTCACCACGCTGCTCGCCCACGGCGTGCTCGTCGTTCGTTGCGCGGACCGGGCGGTCCAGTGCCTCCAGAGCACGCGCGAGGCTACCGACGTTCTCTGCACCCACAAGTAAGAGGCCTCAGAAGCCTTCCCAAGCTCCGACCCACGCCCTCCCCGCGCGCACGCAGGCGACGTGCGTCGCGCCGCTGCTCACCGCGCAATCGCGCTGTTCGCCGTAGGTGCCGTCGAGCTCCGGGGCGCGGAACAAACGCGCGTGCGCGGCGCTGCGCACCAGCAGGCCGGACACGGTGGCGACGACCAGGACGTTGCCGTCGGGAGACCGGGGTCCGCCCGGCTGGGCGGGCTGATCGAAAGACATTCCGTGGAGCGACGCGTGCGCGAGGTCGGGCGAAATGACCACGGGCTCGCCTTCGACGATCGCCTCGATGCCACGCGTCCCCCACGCGATGGGGAGCGTCGTCGCACGAGCCCCGCGGGACCCCACGCACCGCTCGCCCAGAGGCGCCACCGGCAGCGCCACTTCGTGCAGCTCGTCGACGTTGGTAGGCGCCAGCGCCGCGCGCAGCGAGAGTCCGTCACACGGATCGTACGTCTCGATCCACCGCATCGCACCGTCGGGCGACGTGACGGCCGGCTTCCAGTCGGCCACGCCGTCCGCGGCCGATTCGTCGCCGGCGTCGGGATCGACCCGAACCACCCCCGCCCGAGTCCGGACGAGCAGTTTCCCGCTCGGCTCGAAGGCGAGCGACCCCCAGGCGAGGTCGCGGCCCCCGGTCACGATGGGCACGGCCGACACGGCGCGCAGGGCGAGCGCGTTGGCCACGGGCGCCACTTGTGCGATCCACTTTTGGGCCTCCGACAGGCGCGCGGACGGATGCCCTGGAGACGAACGCGCGATTCTATCGACCGCGAGCGCGGCACGCAGCGGATCGCCTGCCGTTGCATACGCATGCGCCTCCGCGAGCCCAAGAGTCTCGAGCGAACGGTTCACGCCACACGGAATCGGGCCGGTGCCCACGCCGCTGACCCGCGGCGCGCCGCCTTCGGCGCACACGGCTCGCCAGAGCGCGCGCACTTGCGCCGCGTACGCGGGGACGCCGGCGGCGTCTTTGTGACGGACGGCCCGCGCGGCTGCCGTCGCGGCCAGCGAGGCAAACGAGGACTCGGTCGTTCCGAGATCGCGACTGAGTCCGGCCGAGCGATCGAGCCAAGCGAAGTTCGCCCCGACGCGCGGGAGCGGTTCGACCGGCCCGCCCCCTTCGAGCGTCATGCGTAGAGCGACGTCGTCCAATTGGTCGCCATCGCGGTCGGCGGTGTCGCCATCGACCGAGAGCGTCCCGGCGCCGGGCGGATCGACGATGGTGAGCGCGAGCGCTACCCGGGCTTGCACCCCACCCCGCACGATCGCGACCCAGCGATCGGGTGTGCCCGACGCGTGCGCGAGACACGGGGCCGTTCCGAGCTCTGCCAAGATCGACCGTGGACCTATGGCCATCAGGCGATCGACGGCGGCGCAGCCCGGCTCGGACGCTTGGTTCTCGGGAGGCGCAAACAAGGCGGGCCCCTGGAGCGCGTCCGCGTGCTCTGCCCCGCGATAATAGGCAAGCTCCGCGGGGCCCGCGCCATCGGTCGCGCGCAGGACCGCGAAGGCGTCCTTGATTCCGTCGCCGTCGAAGTCGCGCACCACGGCCGAGACAACGACCTTTCCATCGGGGGCCTGGAGCGTCAGGCCTTCCAAGCTCCAGCGCGACGCGCCCACCGGCGCGACGGTCGCCGGCACCGGGACGAACGCAGTGCGCCCGGCGTCGGGCGTCGCCCCAGACCCCAGCGCGGGAGGCGGGCCGGCGTCGGCCCCGCCAGCCGCCGGGGAGCCGGACGGTTCGATGACGTACGGAACGTAGGGATGACCTTCGTGGCATCCGCGGCAGCCCGCCAGCGCGGAGGCGACGGCGAGCAAGACGGCTGCGCGAACGTTCATTCCGTTGGGGTCCTCTATAGCAGGGGCCGACTCCGGCACATGGACAACGGCCCCCGCGCGTGGAAGCTTTCGGCGCTCTTGTTGCCACTGCCTTCTCTCGCGCTCCTCGTCTGGTCGGTCGGGCTTCCCGCGCCCCGGGCCGTGGCCACGCGCGCTTCGCTCGAGCGCGCGAGCCAATCGCGTCCTTCGCCGCCCGCGGGACGCGACGAGACAAGAGCGAGCCTCGAGCGAGCCGCATCGGCGGGCGGCGCGGACGAAGCGGTCGCCGAGGCGCTCTACCGGCTGGGCGAACTCGACGAAGAAGACGGCGCGTTCGACCGAGCCGTCGCCCACGACCGCGCGTGCGCGGCCGCGGCCCCCGACTCGCGCTGGGCCGTCCGCGCGAACGACCGCATCGAGTGGCTCCAAGCGCGCTCGGAGGGGGGCTTTGTCCCTCTGGCGCGCCTCGAGCACGTCCGCCGCGACCCGGCGCTGGCCGATGACCCGACTGCGCTCGATACCCTCGCGCGGGAAGCCGAGCGATTTCCACCGGGCCTCGTCCGTGTCGAGGCGCGCATGCTCGTCGCCGAAGCGTGGCTCGGTCGCATGGGCCGGCCGCGCGACGCGATGGTGGAGCTTCGCCGGGTCGCCGACGACCCGCGAGCCGGTCCCGTGACCGCTGCCCTCGCGGAGCGCGAGCTCGTCGGAGCGCTGGCGGCGGGGGGCGCCGTTGCCGAGGCTGCCGCCGAGGCCCGATCGCACGCGGGACTTCTCGATCCGCGCTTCTTGCGCGACATCACGCGCCTCGTGCGTCGACGATGGATACGGCGCGGGGCAATCGCGGTGCTCCTCGGATTCGCCGGGCTCGCGGCTCGGGCGCTCGAAGGTGCGCGCCGCCGCCGCGCGCTCGGAGACATTGCGGCCGCGCTGCGCAGCCTCGCGCCCGTTGCACTTTCTTTTGCGGCCTTCGTGGGCCTCGCCGGCGGGCTTCTCGCCTCCCGATACGAATCCGGCAACGCCGCGCCGTTCCTTCTCCTCGGAGCCGGGACGCTGCCGCTCGTCTTCGTCGCCCGGGCGTGGAGCGCTGCCGGATCGGACCGGCCCCCGGCGCGAGTCGCCCGCGCCCTCTTTTGCGGCGCGACGGTCCTGGCGACCGCCCTCGTCCTTCTGGACGCCGCCAGTCCCGACTATCTCGAGGGTTTCGGTCTATGAAGACACCGAGCGCGTCCGACCATCCCGTCCCCGACGAGCGAGACGACGTCCCGCCTTCCCCGCCTCGCCGCGATCCGAAGGCCTTGAGCGACCACGTGCGGGGCGTACGTCTTGGACACGGCGCCAACTGCTCGAGCATCGGCAGCGTCGTCGACACCCTCTTCGCGACGGCCACGGTCGGAGCCGCGGTCTTCGCGGCGGTGGTTGCAGCGCTGGCAAAAGAGCCCGTTCGCCTGTCGACACGACCCCCAACGCGATCGGCGCCGGAGAAGCGCGACGAGCCGCCGCCGTGATCGTCCGATTCGAACCGTGGGGAGCGTGGGTGAAGCTCGAGTCGACCGCGGCGATCGTAGCCCTGGATCGCGACGGCGTGAGCGCCCTCGGGCTGCACGGCGGCGACGTTTGGGCCCGCTCCGCCGGCGCGAGCCCCCCCTTGGAAGTCCACCTGGCGGTCACGGCTCGATGCGGCGCGGGCTGCGAAGGATGCTACATCGACGCGCGGCCCAACGGGCTCGAGCCGTCGCGCGAGGAGATCGAGCGCCGGCTCGACGCCCTGCACGACGCGGGCGTATTCACCGTCGCGTTCGGAGGCGGCGAGCCCACGACGCGCGACGACCTCGACACGCTGGCCGCCGCCGCGGTGGCGCGCGGGATGACGCCCGTGCTCACGACGAGCGGCCTGGGCCTCACGGAAAGTCGCGCCGAGAAGCTGCGCGCCTTCGCTCAGGTGAACGTGAGCTACGACGGAAGCGGCGAGACGTATGCCCGCGTACGCGGCTTCGACGGGAGCTCGTCGGCCGAGCGGGCCATCGAGCGCCTCCGGTCGGCGGGCGTACGCGTCGGCGTCAACGTGGTGCTGACGCGGGGCACCTTCGAAAAGCTGGGCGAGACGCTCGCCCGGGCGCGAAGCCTCGGGGCGTGCGAGGCCCAGCTGCTGCGCTACAAGCCCGCCGGGCGAGCCGCCTCCGTCGAATACTTCGCCCGTCGATTGTCGCCCGACCAAGCGCGCTCGCTCGCCCCGACGCTGCGCGCCTTGACGCGCGACCTGTGCGGGGAAGGCGATTTCCACGTCCGCATCGATTGCGCCCTCGTCCCGTTTCTCTCGGCCGATGAAGCCATGGTGCGCGACCCGGCGCTCCTCGCTCGGTTCGGCGTGATGGGTTGCGAGGCAGCGGGCTCCCTCGCCGCGGTGACGGCCGACGGGCGAGTGGCGCCTTGCAGCTTCGCTCCGGCCACCGACCTGGCGGGCACCGACCTCGTCCGCGACTACGCCGTCGACCCTGAGCTCACGCGCTGGCGGGCCTCCGCCCAGGCCCCGTCCGAGCCTTGCGCTTCATGCCCCCTTCGGGACGTGTGCAAGGGAGGATGCAAGGTCGTCACTTCGTTCATGGGCGCTGGTCTCGGCCCCGACCCCGAGTGTCCGCGCGTCGTCGATTCCAAGGAGGGACGCTCTCCATGAAACGCGCGGGGGAACGCTTCGTCCCGTTCGCCGTTTCGATCGCGTGGGGCCTCGCCGTTGCCGTGGGCGCGTACGCCGTCGTGCGGTCGCTCCAGTTCGTCCTCTACGCCGAGCCGAACCCCGCTTCGGTCGTTTGGAGCGCACACGCCGGCTACTTCTGGCGCGTGTGGACGGTGTGCTACGCGGGAGGCATCGCGGCGTTCGTTGCGCTCTTGGTCGCACGACAGCACGTCGAGCGATGCGCCCGTGCCCTCGGTCCCGCCGTGGCCGTCGCGGCAGCGCTCTTGGCGCTACAAGCCGCGCTCGTCCCATGACCCGCCCACGAGAACCGGCTCGGGCTCGAGGGTCACGCCGAGGATGGCGCGTACCCCGTCTCGAATGGTGCGCGCGAGCGCCAAGAGCTCGGCGGTCGTGCCGCCGCCGCGGTGCACGAGCGCGAGCGCATGCTTGCGCGAAACTCCGACCCGCCCGGGGCCCCACCCTTTGACGAAGCCCGCCCGCTCGACCAACCAGCCCGCGGAAATCTTGTACCGCCCGTCGCCTGCAGGGAAGCTCGGCGGCGCCGCCCCCGCGCGCGCCGCCACGGCGGCGAGCGTCGCGGCGTCGACCACCGGATTGACGAAGAACGATCCGGCGCTGACCGACTCGGGATCGGCCGGGTCGAGCACCATTCCCTTGGCACGGCGCAGCGCGATGACCGCTTCGCGCACGGCAGCCAGGGGCGCGCGCGCCCCTTCGTCGACCGCGAGCGAGCGCGCGAGCTCGGCGTACCGAACCGGCGCCTCGTGTCCGCGCGCGAACGCGAATCGCACCCGGGTGACGATCCATCGCTGGCTTCCTTTGAATACGCTGCTCCGGTATCCGAAACGACACTCGTCCGGCCGCAGTTCGACGAAGCCGCCGCTCGCGCGGTCGTACGCGCGCACCGACGCGATCGTGTCGCGAACCTCCTGGCCGTACGCGCCGACGTTCTGGATCGGCGTCGCGCCCACCCAACCCGGGATGCCGCTCATCGCCTCGATACCGCACCAGCCTTCGCCCACCGCACGGGCCACGAGATCGTCCCAGTCCTCCCCCGCGGCGACGTCCACGAGAACCCGCTCGGGCTCGCTCTGCGGCTCGACGCCGCGGGTCCGGATGCGCAACACCGAGCCGGCGAACCCCTCGTCGGGCACGACCACGTTGCTCCCCGCGCCGAGCACGAACAGCGAGTCACCGCGGGTTCGCGCCTCCCGCGCGGCGTCCGCGATGTCTTGCTCGCACTCAGGCTCGGCCATGCGCGACGCGGCGCCTCCGAGGCGGAGCGTCGTGAGCGGCGCCAGAGGAACATCGGTTTGCAGGCGCATGATTGCCTTAATACAGGAAGGCGAGACCTAGGCGATGCAGCCGCTCCCGATCGACCCGCTTCTTCCGAGCGTCGTCACGTCGCTGCGCGCGCACCCGACGCTGGTCATCGAGGCACCTCCGGGCGCGGGCAAGACGACCCGAATCCCGCGTGCGCTCCTCGACGCTGGCATCGCCGCGGGGGAAATCGTGGTCCTCGAGCCGCGAAGGCTCGCCGCCCGCCTCGCGGCGCGACGGGTCGCGGAAGAGCTCGGGGAGAGCGTGGGAGAGACCGTCGGCTACCAGGTGCGCTTCGAAGACGTGACGAGCGCCCGGACGCGCATCCGCTTCGTCACCGAGGGCGTGCTCGGGCGCAAGCTCCTCAGCGCACCGGACCTCGCGGGCGTCTCGATCGTCGTCCTCGACGAGTTCCACGAGCGACATTTGCAGGGCGACGTGGCCCTCGCGCTCGTCGAGCGCCTCCGGCGCAGCCGGCGACCGGACCTGCGCGTGGTCGTGATGAGCGCCACGCTGGCCACCGAGGCGCTCGCATCCTACCTCGGCGCGCCGGTGCTGCGCTCCGAAGGCCGGCGGTTCGACGTCGCGATCGACCACCTGCCCTCCCCCGACGACCGCCCGCTCGCGTCGCAGATTGCGTCGGCCGTGCGCCGCCTGGTCGTCGAGGGTCTCGAGGGCGACGTGCTCGTGTTCCTGCCCGGTGCAGGCGAGATACGCCGCGCGCGGGAGGCCTGCGAGAAGATCGCCGCGGACGCGAACCTGATGGTCGTGCAGCTGCACGGCGATCTGTCGCCCAAGGAACAGGACCAGGCGCTCCTTCGTGCCGACCGGAGAAAAGTGATCCTGTCGACGAACGTGGCGGAATCGTCGGTGACGATAGAGGGCGTATTCGCAGTGGTCGACTCGGGGCTTGCGCGCGTCGCATCGCAGGCGCCATGGTCGGGCTTGCCGCGCCTGCGTGTCGAGAAGGTCAGTCGAGCGTCGGCGGTGCAACGGGCAGGGCGCGCGGGTCGGACCCGCCCCGGCAAGTGTTTGCGGCTCTACACGCGCGCGGACTTCGACTCGAGGCCGGAGCACGAAGCCCCGGAGATCCGGCGCCTCGACCTCGCCCAAACACGGCTCGAAATCGCGACCCTCGCTCCCGTCGAGACCCACGACCGAACCATCTGGAACGTGCCTTGGCTCGAGCCTCCCCCGGAGCCGCACGTCCGCGCCGCGGAGGAGCTTCTCGTACGACTCGACGCCATCGACGAACGCGGAGCGCTCACCGAAACCGGGCGATCGATGCTCCGTTTCGCCGTCCACCCGCGGATCGCCCGCGTCGTCGTCGAGGGCGAGCGGCGCGGCGTCGCCGGCGACGCGTGCATTGCCGCGGCCATCTTGGCCGAAGGCGACATCCGGGCGTCCAGCCGGCAGCGCTTCGGGCCCGGCCGCGTCCAAGACGAGCCGACCGAACGCTCGGACGTCGGGGCGCTGATCGACCGGTTTCGCGAAGTCGAGGAGTCGCGCTTCTCGGCCGGCTCCGTGCGGGCAGCCGACCTCGATGCGGGAGCGACCCACGCCGCGGCGCGCGCGGCGTCCCAGCTTCTGCGCGCGTGCGACCGCCGCCGGGCGAGCGCTCCGGCCAACGCCGACGACGCGCTCGGGATGGCGCTCCTCTCCGGGTACCCCGATCGGGTCGCTCGACGGGTTCGTGCGGGCGGCCGGCAGGTCGCACTCGCCGCGGGTGGGTCGGCAGAGCTGGCCGAGACGAGCGTCGTGCGAGACGCGGAGTGGATAGTGGCGCTCGACGCGGAGGAGCGGTCGCAGAGTGCGCGGGCCGCAGTCGTCGTTCGCCTCGCGAGCGGCATCGAACCCGATTGGCTCATCGATCTCTTTCCGCGCGACGTTCGCGAGGGGCGAGAGATCTCCTGGAACGCACAGAGCCAGCGCGTCCAGGCGCGCGAATCGATCACCTGGGAGGGCTTGGTGCTCCACGAGTCGGACAAGGTCGAGCCGACCTCCGACGAGAGCGCTCGCGTCCTCGCCCAAGCCGCGCTCGACGCGGGAGCCGCAGCGTTCGCGGCGGAAGGAGCGATCGACCGATGGCTCGCCCGGGCGCGATACGCGGCGTCCGTCGATGCGTCGATCCAAGCCCCGGACGACGAGTCGGTGCGGGCGACGCTCGTGGAGCTCTGTCACGGACGCACGACCTTTGCGGAGCTTCGCGAGGCGGGGCTCTTGGAGGCGCTCCGAGCTTCCACGAGCGGCCGCGCGGGCGACATCGACCGCTTCGCCCCGGAGCGCGTCACGCTGGCCGGCGGCCGCTCGGTTTCCGTCGCGTATGAGCCCGGAAAACCGCCGCGCATCGCGTCGCGCCTCCAAGACTTCTTCGGGATGACCGACGGACCGCGTCTCGGCGGCCGCGCGTCCGTCGTGCTGGAGCTCTTGGCCCCGAACGGACGAGCGGTGCAGGTGACCAGCGACCTCGCTGGCTTTTGGCAGCGGCACTACCCCGCCGTGCGCAAGGAGCTGATGCGCCGCTACCCGAGGCACTCCTGGCCGGACGACCCGACCAAGCCTGCGCCCCGGATGCGGCCGAGGTGATCCCTCACACGGAGGGTATCAACGGGGACGAAGCTTCCTGAGCCACGACTTTGCGCCATCGGCATTCAGGGCGGCTTCCCACTCGCGATCCGCTTCCCGCAACCGAGTCTTCGCGTACGCAAGGACGTCCGCTTTCGCGACCACATGGCGTCGCTCGGACAGGTTCGCAGTCAGGTCGCTGATGAAGACCCGAAGCTCATCGACGTCCTGCAAGACGACCTCACGATGATGTTCACGAATGAATGCAAAGGCGGGGTTGCCTTCGGTCTTCCTCGTTGTATTGGCGGCGTCCGTCGCGTCTACTCCGAGCGTCGTACGATCAGGGTCGAACATCGTCGAGTGTTCCGCGCAGGCTTGAACGGTCTGGTCGCGGCTGGCTACTTCGTAGACGGATGGAAAGAGGTCAGGGCCGCCGTCGCGCGCCCTGAACTCCCGCTTTTGGAGTTCGTCGACGGAGAGCGGCTCCTCCCAGTTCGCCAGACGTCGAGCGAAGCGAACGAGCAAATCGTCATCCTTCGTCAGAGACGTCCGTCGCCGCGGTGCGAACGGCCGCGCTCGCATCTGCGCTCGACATCCTTCGCAGCTCAGCGCGGAGCGAGTCGTCGAGATGAGCCGCTAGACCGTAGATTGCTCCCTCGCGGACCACGGCGGCCGAATGCGAGAGAAGCGGTCGCAGTGCCCGCACGACCTTTTCAGAACTGGCAATGTGGCCTGCGATCTCGGCGGCGAACGTCAAGTCTGCCGGCTCGAGCCGACCTTCGACGATCAGCTGGAGAAGACTCTTGGGGTACTTCGCTGCGAGAAACTCGAAGGCTCCTTCACACGGCTCCTTCCACGTGTCCGAAATCTCGGCGGCCACGGCCGGGTCGAGCGAATCGAACGGAGGCGGTGCGGGCCGCGCCTGGTGAAGAGCGATGAACGTCTCCCTCTGCCTCTTCAAGAGTTGCTGGGCGTCTTTGCTGTACGCCGGCGATGGGAGGCTTCGACGAATCCTCGGCTGTTGAGTCGGCGGGGCGGAGAGAGCGCTCATAGGAAGGCCTTCCACGTCGCGGGCTGAAGGGAGTCAAAGAAGCATGCGTTCTTGATCTTGCGGAGCTCATCGAACTCCGCCCACAGATCGGCGGACTCTGGAGCGAACTCACGATCCGAGAATGCCTCGATGTCGAGGAGCAGCGCGCGCGACGTGGAGCTGGTCCCTCCGTCCGAGGCGACCGTGGCCTGCGTTATCGCAGCCCTTCGCCCGTCGTCGAACGGGAGAATACAACGGAATGAATACTCGTCGAGCAGCGGAGGAAGGGCCGTGCCGACTTCGGGGAAGGTCAGGAGGTGCTTCTTCAAGTCGTCGCCAACCGGAACCTCGATCCGATTGATGAACCGAGCCGCGCAGCGAACGACTTTCTCGGGCTTCGCTGCGGCAACGTACGCCTTCCAATGACGCTGCGCGTCCGCGACGATCGTTTCCCAGTCCTTGTATGCGCCGACCTGGTTCACGCTGAATCCGTCCAGGCGAGCTTGGACAGCTCGCTTCTTATCCGACGTCCAAAAGATGTCGCCGATGTGTTGGGCCGACGTCAGTGCGCCGCCCCCACTGTCGCCGAACGCCAGCTGCGCCTGCAGCTGCTGGATCGGACTTCGCTCGGGGTATTCCGCCGCCACCGCGGCGCCAAAAGCTGCGGTGATCTCCGAAAGGCCGCGCTCGGCCGGAAGCGCCACCCGAAGGTCCAGGAGGGCCTCTGTGATCGGCGCCCGGCTAAGATGCGGAAATCGTTCAGACATTCAGAAATCGCTCCAGGAAATCTAACACGATTCGAGACGAAGAGCCCCGGCCATGAATCGTCGGATGTCCCCAGGCTTGTACCGCCCGGGATGGTGGCGAGCGCCGCGCCATTTCGCCGCCCGCTGCGAGTCTTTGCTTCCTTCAAGACGACCGCCGCGTTCGCGGGAGGAGCCCGTGGGGAGCGCACCCGGCGCGGGGCGGCGAGGACGTTGTACCAGGAGTTCGATGCGCAGGACTTCACATCCCGGTTTCCCTCAGAATCCGGGACCCGGCCGATCCGGGCGCACCGCGGGGGGCGCCGGCTTCGCACTGGCGAACGCCGCGGCGCGCGGCTTCGGGCGGGCCTGGACGGGACCCGGCGGGAGAGAAGCCGGTTTTCCTTCCTGACCGGCGAGCGCAGACTGGCCAGGCGCGAGTGGTTCTCCGGGGGCCCAAGCCGACGCCGGCGTGGCAGCGACCGGCGTGCTGCCCGTCGGGAGGGGCGAAGCCGCCATCGTCGCGGCTCCCCCCGCGGAAACGATCTCTCGCGGCCCCTTCGCGAACGGCCGCCAAACGAAGAGCAGAATCCCGGCAAGAACGAGCACGCCGAACGCGGCCACGCCGGCAAGCTTCGCCGTAGAGCGAAGCGACCCGGGCGCGGCGACGGACAACGTCTGAACCTGCGGGGCTTCGCTCGTCGCGGAGATGCGCTCCTCGGGCCATTGGAGATGCGCGTCGCCGGCCGACGCGGGTGCTTGCGGTGCCGCGATCGCCGACCGATCGCGGGGTCCGAGGTCGAATGCCACGGTCCCGTGCTTGGGCGAGGCGATCGTGTCGGGAGCGAGGCTATGGGTGGTCGCACCTCGGTCGACCGCGTCGGGCGTGGTCACGGTCGGCGCGCTCGTGTCCGGACCCCCGAGCGGCGGGGGCAGACTTGGCGCCGTGACGCCACGCATCGTCGTCCTCGGAAAGCTGGTCTGGGTGGGTGGCCGGGCATCGCGGGCGGGGGAAATGACGTAGGGGCCGTCCGAGGACGGTACCCTCACTTCGACATAGGGCGCCGATTCGGGGCCCATCACGGCCGCGGCCGTGGCGCGGTCCTCCGTCGACGCGCTCGCGTGGGTAAGTTGGGAGCGCTTGAGCCTTCGAAGGCTGGCGGCGAACGAGAACGCGTCCCGAGGCCTCGCGTCGGGGTCTTTGGCGAGCGCGGACATGACCAGCGCTTCGAGCTCGGGGGCGACGGGGACGAAAGACGACAGCGGCGGAGCCGGCCTGTGCAAATGCGCGGCCCCGACGGCGTGGGGATCAGGTTCGTCGTCGAATGGACCGCAGCCCGCGATGATCTCGTAGAGCACCAAGCCTGCCGCGTAGACGTCGACTTTCGGCGTCGGTTTTTCGCCTCTCAACTGCTCGGGAGCGGAGTACCGAAGCGTGCCGAGGAAGCGGCCGCCCGTCTCGCGCACGCTGGCATCGAGCAGGGACAAGATTCCGAAGTCCAGGAGCTTGGTGACCGTGACACCCGCGCTCGTGCGGTGGAGGAAGATGTTGTCCGGCTTCACGTCGCGGTGGATGACGCCCTTGTCGTGGGCGTGGTCGAGCGCATCGAGCAGGTCGATTCCGATGTGATAGGCGTGAGGGAGCTCGAGTTGCCCCTTCTTCTCGAGCACGACCCGGAGCGATTGCCCGTTGAGCCGTTCCATGACGTAGTACGGGAGGCGGAGCTCATCGCCGGTCACCCCCGCGGTGATCACTTCGACGATGTTCGAATGGTTCAATCGCGCGAGGGTGCGCGCCTCTTTCTGCATTCGACGAGCGACGTCTTCGCGTGCCCCGAGCTGCGGGTGCAGCGTCTTGAGGACGTACCGCTTGCCGATGCTCGTGTCCTCGACGTCGTAGACAGTCCCCATCCCTCCGGAACCGATGAGGCGAACGACCTCGTACACGGTTCCAGCGAGACGCTCCCCGGGCCTGTATTCGCGACCTCGCTGCGGCATGCGAATGTGGGAGAACGTACCACCGAAAAGGCGCGGTGGGGCGTGCCGGATGAATTCTTCCGCGTGCGCGTACGCGTGCCCGAATCCGGAGCTCCGTAGCGGGCGGAGCTGCAACCCAAATCAGCGGCGAGGCCTGGTGAACGTCCGTCGCCGTGCCGTTCAACCCGAGAGAGATCGTCATGAGCGAGAGCGTTCCGGCTTGTTTCGACTGCGCCGCCCCAGCGCCGCAGACGAACACGAATTACACGCTCATCAGCCAAACCGGTTGGCGGCTTACGCGGGAGCAGCGGCCCGATGGATCCCTGAGCATCATTTGGCGTTGCCCAAAATGTTGGGCCAAGCGAAAGGCGGTCGGCCAAAAGGGCGGGGCCGGCGCGTGAGCTCTAGTTCAAGCACTCCGGCTTGAAGCGCTTGATTCCGTTCGGGTCGAATGTGAAGGGCGGGGTGCAAGCGGCCAGAGGGTGCGGCGCGCCTGCACCCGTCGACCGAGCGGCGGCCGGGTGCTCCGACGCAGAACGCGTGGTCGTCGGCGTCGGACGGACGGGTGAAGCGGTAGGCTCCGGAACGAGCTCGACCAGGCTGACGATCGGGTCCTTCAGCCCGACCGTGAGCCACTGCGTTCGAAAGCCGGCCGCTTCGACGCGGAGGACGTGCGGCAGCCCATCGCGAGGGAGTTCGCCTACGTAAGGATTGCCGGCGAGGGGTTCGCTGTCCCAGAAGATTCTAGCCTGCAGCGGCCGCGCCTCGATTGAAACGCGAACCCGTTCCTCGATGTTGCGTGGCTGCCGACCGGACTTCGGTAACGGCTCGGTGGCTGCCGAAGCGCGGGCGTCCGCGCTCGTGGCACTCGCCGGCTGCGGGCGGCGCGAAATGAAGAGCGCCACGACCAAAGCGCCCGCCGCCGCGAGTCCGAGGTACGTCAAGACTTGGCGCTGGCGCCGGCGCATCTCGGCACGTCTGACCGTCCGTGTGGATGGCAGCCCCCAGAGGTCGCCGGCGCTTGCGTCGTCCTCGGCGAGGAGGGTGCCGACTTCGGACACGACCAGTTGGACGGGCGTCACCCTGTCGCTGCGCATTTGCGCTTCGACCATGGCCTTGACCGACGCGCGCAGCGAAGCGAATGCCTCGCTCACGTACTTGGCGACCCGACTCGCCTCGGTCCGTAGCCCGAGTTCCTCGATGGCGCTCTCGAGATCCGCGAGCATGGCCGCCGCCGACTCGTATCGATCCTCGGGAGAGAGCGCCAGCGCGCGAAGGCAGATGGCTTCGAGACGAGGAGGAACGTCCGGTTTGACCGTACTCGGCGCGGCGATAGGTCCGGCCGTGACTGCCTGAATGACCTGAACGTCGCTCGTGCCGTCCCACAAGCGGCGCCCCGTGACCATTTCCCACAGCATGACGCCAACGGAAAAGACGTCGGCGCGCCGGTCGACGGTCGACTTTCCGAACATCTGCTCCGGCGCCATGTAGCGCACCTTGCCTCTCATCTCGCCCGTTTCCGTGTTGGACGTCGAATTCACGACTTTGGCGATTCCGAAATCGAGAAGTTTGACCTGCCCCTCATACGTCACGAAGATGTTTTGCGGCGAGACGTCACGGTGAACCAGGTTCAGACCCGCTCCCCCCAACTCGGTCACGTTGTGAGCGTAATCGAGCCCACGCAACGTCTCTTTCAGCGCAAAAAGAGCGATGGCCAGGGGTAGGTTCTCGAGCCACATGACTCGCTCGAGTGGCTGTCCCTCCAGGTATTCCATGACGAGGACGGGTCGGTTTTTCGAAACGACCACCTCGAAGGACTGCACGATGTTCGGGTGGTTCAACGTCGCGGCAATGCGCGCCTCGGCGAGGAACATGTCGTGCGTCCTCGGCGTGGCGACAAGCTCGGGCCGGATCGACTTGAGAACGACGAGCTTGCGCACGTTGCCCACGCCTCGTGCGACGGCCAAATGGACAAGCGCCATTCCGCCTTCGCCGAGTTTGGCTATGACCTGGTACTTTCTGCTGAATTCGGTGGAACCAAGTTCGACCACGTCCGACAAGGCCATCGCGTTCCGTTACCCCGGAGTTTGCAGGGCGCCCTCGGCGTTCGCCACCGCTCCGTGCGCCCTTACGAGAGAACGGTGCAAACGCGTGGCGCAACAGTGCGCTGAATGTGGGCAACTGAAAAGATGTGGGAGCGCCTGCCTGGTTCGCAGGAAAGGCATACAGGGAGCGTGGTCTCGCGCATCGGGATCGGGCGAGCCGCGTTGCTCCCGCCTCGATGCGGCGCGTATCCTGATGGCATGCGAAAGTGGAAGGCCATGCCGTCACCCGGGTGGGTCGGCGGACTCGCCGCATTTTTGATGGTACTCGCCCCGACGCGGGCGGCCTTCTCGCAGCCGCCCGACGTGGCGACCCAATCCTGCGTCGAGGCCTATGAGGCCGGCCAGCAAAGCCGAAATGTGGGCGATCTCTTGAAGGCGAGAGACGATTTCCGACGTTGCGCGTCGGCCGCGTGCCCCTCTTTGATTCAGAACGACTGCACAACATGGCTCGCCCAGGTATCGGAGGCCGTTCCGTCGGTCGTTTTCGACGCGAAAGTCGACTTCGAAAGCGTGTTCGACGTCATCGTGTCTGCAGACGGCGCTCGCGTCGCCAATCAGCTCGACGGCAAGCCTGTCGAACTGAACCCGGGCCTGCACACCTTCGTCTTCGAGCGCGCCGGCCAGCCCCCAATCGAGAAAAAGCTCATCGTGGCGCGGCACGAAGTGGGGCTGGTCGTTTCGGCGTCGTGGAAATCGATGCCTCCGGCCGCAGCGACCGCGTCAGCCACGGGTGTGTCGCCGGGGGGCCTGCTGTCCACGGCGGGGCGCGAAGCGGCAGCCCCGGCAAAGGAGGGCCCGTCGACCGGACGGCTCGTCGGCTGGGCGGTCCTGGGTCTTGGGAGTGCAGGCGTTGTGGTCGGATCGGTCTTCGGAATGATGATGTTTGGCGCGCGCGACAGCGCGATCGCGGAATGCCCAAACAACATTTGCCGACCGGGTGGCCTCGACGAGATTCGCCGCGCGCGCGACGACGCAACCATTTCGACGATTGCGTTCTCCCTGGGGGCCGGGGCTTCGGTCGTGGGGGCCTACTTGCTCAGTCGACCCGAACCAGCGAAGTCCCAATCCGCGGCCCGCCCTTTTGCGGTGGGGCCAACCTTCTCTTCGCGGGGTGTGGGAGCGTGGATTGGAGCCGACTTCGAATGAATCGGGCGATTCTCCTAGTCGCGGGATCGGTCGCCCTTGCGACGGGATGCAGCCAGATCGGTAACCTCGACCGCTTCAACGGCGCGGTCGCGGAAGAACCATACCCGCCCTCGGGCGACGCACACGACGCAACGCCGAACGATGGCGCCGCGGTCGCGACCGACGAAGGCGGCTCCGCGGGAGAGGCTTCGAGTGGTCTGGACGCCGCCGACGTCGCAGTCGATTCTTCGACCGAGGACGCAGCGGAGACGGGCGGCCCGGCGGATGCGACCGATTCGACCGACGTGTCGGAGGTCGGACCCCCGAACGACTGGTGCGCCGCCAACAGCAACGCCACGACCGTATTGTGTCGCGATTTCGACGACGGCAAGGCCTACGGTTACTTGTTCTCGATGACGAACGTCAATCTGGTCGCCGGAGGTCCTGTACCGACCATCGTTTCAAACGTGTCGCTTTCCCCCCCAAGCTCACTTCTCTTGAACATGCCTTTTTTGGGCGCGTGCGCCGTCGACGGGGGAGCGGGCTGCTCCGAACAGATTCAGCTCACTTCGCAGGTCTTGAGTCGCACCTTCGTGCAGCTAGAGTTCGCGATCCAGCTCGTGAATTATGATCCGAACAACGTCCACGATTTGAGCCTGTTTCGCGTCGCATACGGCAACGGCCAATGGGCAGCGACATGGGACCTGCAAGGTTTCATGTCGACGGTGTATGAATCCGTCATCCCGCCCGGAGGCGGCGTCGCAAATACCATTGCGCACATGGCGTCTTTGCCGTCCCTCGGATCGTGGGTCAACGTAGTCTTTGCCGTGGACGTCGCGGCGCAGGCCGTCTCGCTTTCGTTCAACGGACGCGTTGTGTTCCGCGACCCGGCCGCGGCGCCGGCGATCGTAGGGCCTGTTTCGGTGACTCTCGGCGTGAATAACCTCATCGGCCCATCCACGCCGTTATCGCTTTTCTTGGACAACATTCTCCTGACGACCCGCTGACCACTGAATTGGCCTCCGCATTGCGCCGTTCCAAGACGGGGACCTCCTTTCATCCCCGAAGGCGCAATTCCAATGAGTCTCTTTCAGCGAAGGTCCACGGCGTGCTTCGGCGTCATGAGCGTGTCGGTGTTGATGGCATGCGGCGGCGGCGACGACGGTTCTTCGCCGAGCGTTGACGCGGGCTCAGGCCGCGACGCAGCGGAGAGTTCCACAACGGACGCGGTGGGGGCCAGCGACTTCGCGACGAAGGACGACGCCACCGAAGCGGCCGACGCGCTCTTGCTGGACGCCGGCCAGACCGGCGATCTCGCGGAAGGCGGCTTCGAATCCGCGGACGCCGTGTTCGAGTCCGCGGACGGCGCGCAAGGCGAAGGCGACGCGGCCGAGAGTGGCGGAGCCAGCGATGACGCCTCCCTCGCTGACGCCGAAACGGGCGCAAGCGACCCCGACGCGAGGCCTGCGGCCGACGATTCGAGCGACGCATCCGGGGAAGCCGACGCACCGAACACCGTCAGCGAAGCCGGGGACTCGGGCGACGCGTTCTCGGGCGTGACGTTCAGCTTTCCGTTTGACTCGGGTCTCGACGGTTGGTGGCTGCAACAGGTCACGCCGGGGGCGAGTGGCGATGGCGGACCGTGGCCTTTGTTCACGAATTCGGGGGTGTCCTGGTCGACCGCGTTCGGTAATCCCGCCGGATCAATGAAGGTCGACGCCGCCTTCAACGACGGAGGACAGAAGCTCACCGTGGCACTCAACTTTCCGTTCCCTTACGTGGATCTCACAGGAAAGAAAATCTCCGTATCCCTTTTCCTCGCCAGTGGGAACCCGGGATACTTCTTCGTCTTTGCGCAAGATCAAAGCTGGGACTGGAAAGACAACGGAGCCATGCAGTTCCCTGCCGTTGCGGGCGGAACTTGGTTTACGGCCACGCTTGACATGACGAGCTCTAAGGGCTTCACATCGAGCACATTCGACTCGACGCACGTCCGGTTGCTCGGCATCGAATTCGACAGCGGCGCGGGATCCGGACCCGGCTCGATCTTGCCGGCGACCATTTACGTCGACAACATCACCGTTCAATAGGCGAAGCACCATTTCGCGCCGATTCGCGAAGCCATCCCGTGATCCGAGGGCTCGCCGACCGGCTCGGTCATCGCGGTCGCCGTGCACCGCTGCTGCGGAGCTGCCGACATTTTCGAACGCATCGCTCGTGCATTCGGATGGATCGCGGAGCTATCCGACCGACGGAGACGCGAAGTACTCCGCGAACGCTTTGGCTCCCTTGGCACGCACATGTACGGTTTCCGGATGAATGTTCGTGTATCCGAGCTCCATCGATTGGATGCCGCCGGCGCCGTTGGGGACGTGGGCGACGATCGTCAATGCCGCCTGACGCTCGGGGGTGGCCTCGGCCTCGATCCATACCGCCCGACGGGGTGGCGTGCTTGCCAGCCACTGGCGGACGCCTTCCTCGTATCGGAGGCGCTGGGACGACGCCATGTATTCGCGGAATGCTGTCTGATACAAGACGAGAACGCCTCGGGCCGGTACCCTTGCGAGAAGCTCGGGAAGTCGCGCGGGGATCAGAGCCGCATTGAGCTTGTGCAGAGCCGGCGGCACTTCGAGCTGCTCCGCGCATCGCCATTCTCGGACAGCGCGTTCGAACCGTTCGACGCGTTGTGCGGCGCCCGCCCAGATGCAGGCCCGCGCCCACGCGACGTCGTCGTCTCGACGAAAATCCAGCGGCTGAAGGTCGAACCCCACGCGCATGCAGACATCGACCTTCGACGCGACCAGCAGCGGTTTGCCCGCCCCAACATTCCAGCAATCCGGCAGCCGATCGGCAATGAGGTTCAGCCCACCCGACGCGCCCACGTCCACCAGTGCCACAGGTCGCGAGCGATTGCCCCAGCCAGCGAGCTCCGCAGGCCACCTCCACACGACCGCTCGGGCAACCTCGTTGGTCTGCATTCCGCGGCTCGAGAGCATCATCCAGACGCCTGACCGCTCGCGCGTGAGCGAGGCGACTATCGCGTCGCGTGTCACGGCAAGCGAGTCCGGATTCTCCGTGGCGAATCCGCGTGCCAGCGGATGGTCTGCCGAGGCCAGAGCCTCCGCCCGCAACGCCGCGAGGAGGAGAAACGGACGACTGAAGTAATTTTGGAACTCCCGCCTGCCCCAAACCTGCTCTAGCCGGTTTGCTACCGCGGGGACGCGATCGGGCCCCGTGAGAATCTCTCGCAGGTAACGGAGGGCGCGAACGTAAGGTAGAGAGCGCCCGCGAAATTGAACCGCTTCCGTTCGCGCGAGGTCTTCCTCGAGGCCGTCGACCCCCATCGCCGCACTCGCCGGAACCGCCTGCGTCATTGGGCTTCCGCTGCGAGCCGCTTTTCCACGGTGGGGGTCGTTTTTCGTCGCCCGCCGCGATTCGCGGCGAAAAGGCAAGCGATGGCTCCGAACGTCAGCGGGATTCCAGTCAGCTCCTTTGGGGATGGCGCGGGCGCTGCGTGCCAGAAGCCGGCGAGAACGAGCGCGGCGCCCGCGGAGCCCACCAAGCCGGCGCATCGGCTCGCAAGTGCGCAGAACGCGTTGCCCTCGGGCGAGACAAAGAGAAGGCCGCTGAACAGCCCAATTAGCGCCGAGAAGACGCCCGTTACCAGCAACCATGCGATCGCGAACGGTGCCATGCCTGCTGCAGCGCGCACCGGGATGATCGCCCACCCTTTCGCCGAAAAGGCGATCGAAACGGCTCCGAAAAGTAGGAACGCAGACGCGGCCGAAGTGTACTCGCCCACGAAGAATTCCCAGGCCGCGGTGGAGTCGGCGGTCTTGGCGCTTTTCGACGCGCTCACGAGCCGGATGCCATAGGCGGCAACGTAAATGGCGAGCGGAGAGGTCACGGATGTCGACAGGACGGAGCGCGTGCCCCAATGCGCTTCCAAAAGGACCGACGCGAGCGCCAGAAGGAGGCCGACTCCCACCCACCGGCCAATCCGCTTGCTGAACCATACGTCGACGAGGACAGCCAGCATCAGCACGCTGCCGCGAGCCACGAAAGCGGTGGAAAGGGGCGAGGCTCCTCGAACGGCGAGCGCCAGCGACAAGCTCAGCACGATTGTGGCCAGCGCCGCACCGCTAAGCATGCTGCTAGCGGACGGCAGGCGGAGCTGTCTCCCGAGCACCCGACGCAAGGGCAGGCGCTGCAGCCATCCAAGTCGGACCGTCAAAACTAGCGCGGAGCAGCCCCAGGCAAGCGATGCAAATGGCAATTGCGCTGGCCCTGCGATCGGTTCTCCCTGGCCCGGCAAGAGTCCCGCCGCGAGGGCCGTGACCAGCACCATCCACGGCACGTAGGCGGCTGCGTACCCCGCCGCCCAAAGCCACGTGGGCCAGCGCCGGTCCACTGGTCCTATCGATGGGAAATGAGCCTCTGGGTCCATGTTGCTCGTTCGGACGGAGGGACCCGCGCAAACCATAGAACGGCGGCTTGCCGCGAAGCTTAAGGCGCGTCGTACCACCCATCGCTACACACCTGTCGCCCACGGCCCGCGCGAGCGCCATCGCGCTCCAGAACGGCCGAGGGCACGGATGGCCAGCGGTGGTTGGGTCGGGACAGACCCTATCTAAGACCAGGTTGGAAGGAGCTGCAGCCAACGCTCCATCGTAAGAAGCAGCCAGAGCTTGTACTCGTGGTCTTGGAGTCCGGTTTCGTGCTCGTCGAGAAGGCGGTTCACGAACGCGGGCCGAACGTACTGGTAGAGACGCGCCGACGGGCCAAACGTGTCGCGCACATAGCCGCGCAGACCGGCGCGGAACCATCGGCCGAGCGGCGCTCCGAAGCCCATCTTTTTTCGCCGCAGGATCGCGCGGGGAACGAGATCGGCGAACGCCCGTCGGAGAATCCACTTGCTCGTGAGCCCGCGCCGCTTCATCCCGTCGGGCAGGGCCGTGACGTACTCGATGAGCGCGGTGTCGAGAAACGGCGATCGGAGCTCCAGGCTGTGCAGCATGGCGGCGCGGTCGGATTTGACGAGCAAATCGTACGGCAGGTACGACATGAAGTTGATGCCGAGCGCGGTCGCCAGGGGCGAGGCGTTTCCGCATCGCCGCGCGACGCCATCGATCCACTGGGTCGCGGCTGCGCGGTCGACTCGCTCGAGGAGTTCGGGCTGCATCAGCCCATCGAGGTCGTCGACGAAGAAAGACTGCCAGCGGAGCATCCGTTGGGGCAGCGGAAGCGATAGGGTCGCGACCATTCGCTTCGCCCGGCGGACCAGCGACCGCGGCGACCCGGAATCCGTGACCAGCGCCGACAGACGAGCCGCCGTACGCAGCACGCCGGCCGGAATGCGGTCGCCCGCTTCGGCGGCCATGAGGCGCGGGTATCCGCAGAAGAGCTCATCGCCGCCGTCGCCGCCGAGAGCGACCGTCACGTGCGCCCGCGCGAGCTTGGAAACGATCGATGTGGGGATCGCGGAAGCGTCTCCAAAGGGTCCGTCGTGGACCTCGACGAGCGCATCGATCAGATCGAACGAGCTCGGGTCGACGATGAACTCGGTATGGTCGGTCGAGAATGCGGTCGCCGCGAGCCGCGCGAAGTCGGTCTCGTCGAACCGCCGGTCCCCTGAGAAACCGATTGAAAACGTTTTGATCGGCTGGGTCGACGCACGCGCCATCAGTCCGACGACGATCGTGGAGTCGATGCCCCCGGAGAGAAACGCGCCCAGCGGAACGTCCGACTCCATGCGCCGCCGCACCGCTTGGTCGACCAATCGACGGACCTCGCGCTCCGCCACGTCGGCCGTCTCGGCCAGCCGGGGGCCGTCGAAGCGGGGAACCCAATACGCGCGAATCGCGGGGGCCCCTCCCCGCTCCAATTTGAAGATCGACCCGGGGGGCAGCTGCCGGACTCCGGAGTAGAGGGTATCCGGCGCGGGAACGTAACCGAGGCCCAAAAGAAGCGGCAGCTTCGCGACGTCGACGTCGGTGGCGAACCCGGACGCCAAGAGCGCGCGGATCTCCGAAGCGAACCGAAGCGAGCCGCTCGATTGCCACGTATAAAAGAGAGGCTTTTTCCCAGTCCGATCGCGCATGAGGACCAGACGTCGATCGAGACAATCGAAGACCGCGAGCGCAAACATCCCGTCGAGGCGCTCGAGAAAGCGCTCACCGCCCTGGGCGTATCCCTCCACGATGACTTCCGTGTCGGACCTCGAGCGGAATCGGGCGCCGCGGCTCTCGAGGTCGCGGCGAAGGTCGTGGTGATTGTATATTTCGCCGTTGAAAACGGTGACGTATCGGCCGTCGGCGCTCGCCATCGGCTGATGACCGCCCTCGCTCAGATCGACGATGGCCAGCCGGGTGTGGGCGAGGACCGCGTCTTCGGACTGAAACACCCCCCGGGAGTCGGGCCCCCGGTGACGAAGCACGCGCAACGTGCGCTCGATATCCACGGGGTCGCCTGCTGCCGTGAACACCGACCCGAAGATTCCGCACATGCCTCGCTCTCGCCCGGAGCGTTGCTAGCGCACGCGGAACCATCGGGCCAGCTGGGATTTCCCAGTGGGGCCGCCCCGAGCGCTGGAAAATTCGCGAGCGGAGGTTTTTTCGGGCCGCGAACGCCCGGTACACTAAACTTGGCTCTGTGAGCTCTTCAGCAAAGTCTTTCTTACCCATGGCACCTGCGCACGTTCAAGCACTCAATGGGGACGCCACGGCAGCGGGTGGCATCGCGCCTTGGAACACCGCGCTCCCGCCCGACTGGCGGGAATACTTCGTCGCACTCCTCCAAGATCAGCCCCGATTCGTGGCCCGGCGCCGCTATCTGCGCTCCGACATCAGCAGCGTCATGCGCCGCCTCATTCCGGAAGACACGCGGGTTCTCGAAGTGGGCGTCGGAGGGGGACATGTGCTCTCCGCGCTGCCGAACGCCGTTCGCGACGGCATCGACGTACTCCCCGAGGCGCTACGAGCCGCACAACGCCGCGATCCCGCGATGCGACTCGAACTCGGCGACGTGCTCACTTTCAAGCCTCGCACACGCTACGACGCAATCGTCTGCGACCGGCTGCTCCACTCGATTCCCGACGTGCAGTCGATGCTCGACCAACTCGTGGCGCACCTCGAGGAGGACGGACGCATCTATCTTACGTGCTTCAACTTCTTGTGGGGCTTGCCGCTCGCCGCCGCGACGCGACTCGGACTCATCGAACCCTCGCCGCCCGAGAACTGGTTCTCCGAAAGCACGCTCCACAACCTGTTCTCCTTGTCGGGGCTCGAGCCGGTCTATTACGAGGATCGAATCCTCGTACCGTTCGACATCCCGTCGCTCAACAAGTTCGTGGCCCAGTTTCCTCCGTTCCGGTACGGATCGCTCTACCGCACGTACGTCCTCCGGCGCCGGAGAGTGCACCGAGAGGCGCACCCCACCGTCTCGGTGATCGTGCCGGCGCGCAACGAGGCCAAGAACATCGCCGGCGCCATCGCTCGAACTCCGGTGATGGGCGCGAAGACCGAGATCGTCTTCGTCGAAGGCGGGTCGACCGACGGCACGTGGAACGAAATCCAGAACGCGATCGCGTCGTACCGGGGACCGCTCGAGCTCTCCGCGTTCCGCCAGTCCGGAAAGGGAAAAGGGGACGCGGTGCGCCTCGGCTTCGAGAAGGCGACCGGAAGCATGCTGATGATCCTCGACGCGGATCTGACCGTGCCGCCCGAGGAGCTCCCGAAGTTTTTCCACGCGATGGCCAGCGGCCTGACGGACTACGTCCACGGGACCCGCATGGTGTATCCGATGGAGGACGAGGCGATGCGATTCCTCAACAAGGCCGGCAACGCCTTCTTCGCCAAGACGTTCTCGTTCTTGCTCGGCCAAGCGCTGAAAGACACGCTGTGCGGCACCAAAGTGATCTGGAAGAGCGATTACGAGCGACTCGCCAAGCGGCGCGGCTACTTCGGTGAATTGGACCCCTTCGGGGACTTCGACTTGATCTTCGGGGCGCGAAAACTGAACTTGAAGATCATGGAGATTCCCGTCCGCTACAAGAGCCGCGTCTACGGCGAGACCAACATTTCGCGGTTCCGCGACGGCGCGCTCCTGCTCCGGATGACGGCGCTCGCCGCGCGGAAGATCAAGTTCGCGTGACGAGGCCCTCGAGCCCTGGCGCTCTCAAATCCGTTCCACCACGACGAGCGCAAAGAGGCCGAGCAGCCCGTTCCCGGTAGAAAGTCGCCGATCCCAGGTGACAATCGCGCGCGCGAGCAGCCGCGGGACGTGCGTGTTGAGTTTGAGACCGCCGCTCAGCAGGTAAAGCCACTTGTGAAAGGGCTCGCGCTTGACGACGCGGAGCGCCGGGAACTCTCGCCGGAATCGTTCGTCGGAATCGCGGAACACGCTCGTCGGCAGGCGCGTGTTGGCCGCGGTCATCCGTCCCTCGCCCACGAGCCCCCAAAAGTTCGGGTCGTCGACGAAAGGCTCGTGGTGGATCACGCGGTGAAAGAGCTGTCCCACCGGCGTAAACCAGGGCTCGACGAGCACGATCTTGCCGCCGGGGCGGAGCACGTGCGAAGCGCCGCGCAGAAAAGCCGCGGCGTCCGGAAGGTGGTGGAAGACATTGAGGGCAGAGATGGCATCGAGCTCTCCCTCGCCAAAGGCTTCTCCGATCCGGCACGCGTCGAGGACGCGCTCGATCCCGGCCACGCCGACGCACTCGCTCGTCGTGACATGGGGCGCGATCTCCTTGAAGAAGCCTCCGCCCGATCCGAGCTCCAATGCCTTGGGAAACTCGTTTTGCGGGATTTCGCTCGAGATGCGCGCGTAGAAGTCCCGATAGATCTCCTCGAGGAGTCTATTTTTCTTGATCTTCGCGGCGTCGGCGCCGATTTCTTGCGGCGCGGCTTCGTCGGCGCCGTATCTGGTCACGCGATCTTCTCCGTGTTTCCCGCCGAAAATAGCACGTTCGCCGGATGAGGGCGAGACGCCGGCCCAGCCTCACGTTCGAGCCCAACTTGGAGACGATTTTGGAGACGCGGGCGAACCGCACCCAGCGATTGGTCTGCTCTCGTCGGGCGGTCCCGACCCACCCGAGCCCGTCCACCGGGAAAACCGCGCGTCGTTCGGCGAGCAAGGCGACGGCGCGTGCTAGAATTTGGTTGTGCCGGTAAGAGATGCGCAAGCGCGGGCGGCCCTGCGCCGGTTGACGTGGACCGGGGGAGCCGCCCGGTCGTTCGAAGAGCTCGAACGGAAGGGACTGATGTTCTGGGCCGATGCGGAACCGTCGTCCAAGCTCCAGGCGATGTGGGACGCCATTGTCGAGGCATGGATAATCGAAGGGAAGCATGGACCTTCACCCCGATTTCAAGGATCTACTTTCGGCGTTGGCCGACACGAACGCTGAATACTTGGTCGTGGGTGGCTGGGCCGTGGGCTATCACGCCGAGCCGCGGTTCACGAAGGACCTAGAGCACCGAACGGTTTGACTCCCGTCGACTTTGCCGCGATTTTCTTCGCATCGCTTCGTTGCTCCTCCTCAAATTACTCCAGTAGTTCTCGTCGTCGCGCCTCGCGCTGCTCGAAACTCGCAGCAAATCCTCGGTCCCTCAAACCGTTCGGTGCTCTAGACGTCTTCATCGGGCCGTCGAAAGAGAACCTGGATGCCGTCGCCCGCGCGCTGGCAAGGTTCGGCGCTCCGGGCGACATCGTCGATACACTTCGCGGGCTCGGCCCCGATGAGTTTCTTTTCCTCGGAGCCTCGCCGGTCAGGATCGACATCTTGCGCCGCGTGGACGGCCTGGTGTTCGGCGACGCGTACGCACGACGCGTGACGGTCCAATGGGATGGAGTGCCCGTCTCGATCATCGCGTTCGACGACCTCGTTGCCTCGAAGAAGGCGGCCGGACGGGAGCGAGATCGGCGAGACGTAGAGTTGCTAGAGGCGGCTCGGCGAAGCAAACAAGGCGCGTGAAGCGAGAGCGGGACGCGCTCGACTGAGGTGTAACAGCTCTCAACCGAACGGGTCGGCCGTTGGCAGGTACCGTTGGCGCGTGAGGTGCACGGTCAACGGTCACGTTCGCGTAGGCGCCGATCGTGCGAAGAGCGCGGAAACCGCGCCTTCGGATTCGAACGTGCGCTCGCACCAAGCCGCCAGGGAGAACGCGTGCCAGAGCAGCTGCGGCTCGGTGCGCGCCCAGTCCCGCCAGCGGCCGTTCGCGAAGGCGCCGCTCCTCAGGAGGCCGTGGCGCTCGAGGCGGGCCTTCGAAAAGAGCTCTTCGCACACGCCGTCGAGGCTGGACCGAAGCCATCGCTCGACCGGCACCATGAAGCCGTGTTTGCGCCGCCGAGCCAAACGCCGGCCGAACGAACGCGCGTGGAGGGCGCGGAGGACGCCTTTTCCGCCGTGGCCCGCAGTAAAGGCGCGAGGCATACCGGCCGCGAGCTCGACCAGCTCGTGGTCGAGGAAGGGCACGCGAACCTCGAGGCTGCAGCGCATGCTCGCACGGTCCACTTTCGTGAGCATGTCGTTGGGGAGGGGGTTGGCGAAGTCGCAGCGCTGGTGCCGTTGGAGCTGGGACCCAGGGGTGCGCGCATACCGGGTTCTCATGGCGTCGACGAACCGCTCGGCGAGCTCGGGCCGCGCAACCAGCGGAGCCGTTCTCGCCAGGCTGGCGACCTGCGTGAGCGCCACGTACGCGTCCGCGTCGGTTTCCTGCATTCCTTGGGCGAAGCGCCGCGCCGTGCGAAGCGCCTCCGTCCACCACCGAGTCCGATCCGCGTGCTCGGGAAGCAGACCACACCCGCGCCGGATCGCATGCCGGAGCATGGGCAGTTCGCCGAGGATTTCGCGCGCCCGAATGACCCGGTACTTCCGGTACCCGGCGAAGGCTTCGTCCCCCCCGTCGCCGCCCAGCGCCACTTTGTGGGTCTTCGCAACTTCGCGGCTCACGACGAACGTGGCCAGACTCGAAGAATCCCCGAATGGCTCATCGTACGCGGCGAGCGCGTCGGGCAGATGCTCCAAGAGCACGCCCTCGTCGAGGTACGTGACGTGAATGGGGACTCCGAGCACGTCCGCCGTAGCCCGCGCATACGGGGCTTCGTCGAAGGCCCGTTCCCGAAATCCAATGGCAAATGCCTGGATTGGCTGCCGCGACGATTGGAGAGCATATTTCGCGACGAGCGCCGAGTCGATCCCGCCGCTCACGAATGCGGCAATCGGCACATCCGACTCCAGGTGCTCGCGGACCGAGCGACGCAACGCCGGCTCGACGAGCTCGCACGCCTCGTCCATGGATCGCGTGCGGGCGCTGTCGCTCGAAGGGTGCACCTCCCAGTATTTGGTCTCTGTTCGCCGGCCGGTGGCCAAGTCGATCTCCATGCGCGTGGCCGGGGCGAGCCGCCGCACGCCCGAAAAGATCGTCTCCTGCTCCGGCACGTAGCTCCACGACAGAAGAGCGTGCGCCGCGCCGGGGTCGAGCCGGAAGAGTCGCGAAAACGCGTCCTGACCCCGAATCGCCGCAAAGCACCGGAGCTCGGAGGCAAACGCCAGAGAGCCCCCCCCGTCGGCCACGAAGAGCGGTTTGATGCCGAAGCGATCGCGACTCAGAACGAGTTTCTGCTTGGCGCGGTCGTGAATCGCAAACGCCCACATGCCCCGAAGGAGAGATTCGACGCGCCGCGGATCATGCGCGTAAAGACGCAGGATGACTTCCGTGTCGCTGTGCGACCGAAATTGCACGCCCTCGCGCCGGAGCCCGTCACGGAGCTCGGGCGCATTGTAAATCTCGCCATTGAACACGATGACCGCAGACCCGTCTTCGGTCCCCATCGGTTGATGGCCCCCCGCGATATCGACGATCGCGAGCCGGCGCATTCCGAGGTGCACGCCATCGTGCGATGTCGTGCCGGAGTCGTCGGGTCCCCGGTGTCGAATCCACCCACACATGGCCTGGACCGTCTCCACGCCGAGCTCGACCCCCACGTCGCCCGCAATCAGACCGGCGATGCCGCACATCAGGAACGGACCATCGATTTCGCTTCTGCGTATTCGAAACACATGATTGGGAAGCTTCCTTGCCGGTCCACGGGGCGAGTGTATCATGCATCTCGATGCCTCAAGAGACGCTGCTCGTGACAGGAGGCGCAGGCTTCATCGGTTCGAACTTCGTCCTCTCGACCCTGCAGTCGCGCGCCGATCGGCGCATCGTCAATCTCGACAAGCTCACCTACGCGGGCAACGTCAAGAGCCTCGACTCCGTCAAGGGCGACCCTCGGCACGTCTTCGTCCAAGGGGACATCGCGGACCGCGCCCTCGTCAAAGCGATTCTCGGCGAGCATCGAGTCACGGCCGTGGTCAACTTCGCGGCCGAGTCGCACGTCGATCGTTCGATTTCCGGCCCCGGCGCGTTCGTTCAAACCAACGTCGTCGGCGCCTTCGAGCTCCTCGAGGCATGTCGCGCGCACGCGGCGGGGCTGCCGCCCGAACGCGCGTCGGCTTTTCGGTTCGTGCACGTGTCCACCGACGAGGTCTTCGGCTCCCTCGGTCCCACAGGCCACTTCACCGAGGCGAGCGCGTACCGCCCGAACTCCCCCTACGCGGCCTCGAAGGCCGCCGCCGATCACCTCGTCCGCGCGTACTTCAAGACCTACGCCCTGCCGACCATCACGACGAACTGCTCGAACAACTATGGCCCCCGGCAGTTTCCTGAAAAACTCATTCCGCTCATGATTCTGAACGCCCTCGAAGGGCGCCCGCTCCCCGTCTACGGCAGCGGGCGAAACGTCCGAGACTGGCTCTACGTCGAGGACCACTGCGAAGCCCTGCGCCTCGTTCTCGAGCGTGGTCAGCCGGGCGAAACGTACGCGATCGGCGGACGGCACGAAATGTCCAACATCGCGCTCGTCGAGACGCTTTGCGACCTCCTTCAGGAGCTCGTCCCGCCCCCGCCGGGCGTCGCGACGCCCGCTTACCGCAATCTCATTCGATTCGTTGCGGATCGGCCCGGCCACGACGAGCGCTACGCGATCGACCCGTCGAAAGCCGAACGCGAGCTCGGGTGGAGCCCTCGGCACACGCTGGCCGCCGGTCTTCGCAAGACGCTCCGCTGGTATCTCGACAATCGCGCGTGGTGCGACGGCATCACGCAGGGTGTGTACCGGCGTGAACGCCTCGGCCTCCTCGAGCACCCGAGCGTCGAACAGCGGCCCACCGAACCATGAAAGGACTCGTGCTCGCCGGCGGGACCGGCACGCGTTTGCGACCGCTGACGTACTCGGGCGCCAAGCAGCTCGTCCCCGTCGCCAACCGGCCCATTCTCTTTTATGTCCTCGACAACCTCGCCGAGGCCGGAGTCCACGACGTCGTCGTGATCGTTTCGCCGGAAACGGGCCGTGAAGTGCAGGCGGCCTTGGGCGACGGCTCGCGGTGGAAGTCGCGGCTCCATTTCATCGTCCAGTCGCATCCGGGCGGCCTCGCCCACGCCGTGAAGGTCGCAGCACCGGCGCTCGGACAAGACGACTTCTGCATGTTCTTGGGCGACAACCTCATCGGAACGAAGATCGGCCAAGCCGCCGACGAGTTTCGTTCCTCTCCGGAGCTCTCGGCCCTGGTCATGCTGAAGGAAGTGGCCAACCCCTCGAGCTTCGGCGTCGCCGAGGTGAACGCCGCAGGCGAAGTCGTCCGCCTGGTCGAGAAGCCGGCGCATCCCAAGAGCAACCTCGCCCTGGTCGGGATCTATTTCTTTCGACCGACCATCTTCGCGGCGATCGATCGGATCCGGCCGTCGGCCAGGGGAGAGCTCGAGATTACGGACGCTATCGGCGAGCTCCTCTCGAGCGGCGGGAGCGTCCGGTTCGCGCGCGTCGGCTCCTGGTGGCTCGACACCGGGAAGAAAGACGACCTCTTGCTCGCGAACGACACCGTCCTCGATTCGTGGCTGAGTCCCGAAATCCTCGGGGCGGTCGACCCGGAGAGCAAGATCATCGGGCGCGTGCGAATCGAGCCGGGCGCCCGGGTCGTCCGATCGGTCATCCGCGGACCCACGATCATCGGAGAGGGAGCGACAATCACCGATTCGCGCATCGGCCCGTTCACGAGCGTAGGGCCCGCCGTTCGTATCGAGCGGTCCGCGGTCGACCGGTGCGTCATCATGGAAGGCAGCGCCATCGAGGGGGTCGAGCGGCTGGAAGACTCCCTCGTCGGGCGCCGCGTCGCCGTCCACCGGGGTGCACGCGCCGGTCAAACCCTCTCTCTTCTCGTCGGCGACGATTGCCGGATCGAACTTTGACGACTATTTCTTCGAGGTCACGATGACGACCCTCGTATTCGGGGCCGGGTTTCTCGGCGAGCGTTTGGCCCGCTGCCTCCCGCGAGCGGCCCTCGCCCGCGGCGTGGACATCAGCGACCGCCAAGCCGTTCTGTCGGCGCTCCGGGCCCACGCTCCGACCGCCGCCGTCAACGCGGCCGGCAAGACCGGCCGTCCCAACGTCGACTGGTGCGAAGCGCATCCTCTCGAGACCAGCCGCGCGAACGTCACCGGCGCCCTCGTCCTCGCCGAGGCGTGCGCCGAGCTCGGCGTGCACCTGCTCCATCTCGGATCCGGATGCATTTTTTACGGGCCGTCCCCGTCGCCGGGGGGCTGGCGCGAGGACGACTTCGCGAACCCCACCTCGTTCTATTCTCGTACGAAATACGCCGCCGACCTCGTCCTCTCTCGCCTTCCGAACATCGCCGTCGTTCGCCTTCGCATGCCGATCGACACGGCGCCCGGGCCGCGCAACCTCATTACGAAGCTCGCGGGATATTCGCAGGTGATCGACGTCGAAAACTCGGTGACGATCGTGCCCGACCTCGTCGAAGTGGTCGGCGCCCTGCTCGAGCGGCGCGCGACCGGCGTCTTCCACGCGACCAATCCCGGGCCCGTAAGGCACACGCAGCTGCTCGCGCTCTACCGTCGGTTCGTGAACCCCGACCACCGCTTCACCCTCATTGCCGAAGACGAACTGGTCCGCCGAGGGCTGGCGACCC
>Ga0265313_10000768_pt1 | contig 32601 bp, 29 predicted proteins | sample 4123metaG_FD_203122 | JGI IMG/M metagenome (GOLD analysis project Ga0265313, IMG submission 203122) | Rhizosphere microbial communities from Carex aquatilis grown in University of Washington, Seatle, WA, United States - 4-1-23 metaG | ecosystem: Host-associated > Plants > Roots > Rhizosphere >... | reverse complement strand
GTAGTTTCCCAGGACGAGGTCCTTGGCATTGCCCTGATAAGCCTCCTTCACCTGGTACGTCGTCAGGATGTTCTGCCGAACCAACTCGCGAGCGAGTTCCTGGGCGTCGTGCCGGCGGTCATGTGGCAGCTTCTCGCACACCGCTCGCAGGTTGTCGGGCGAGATGATGCCGCACTGTTCGAGGCCCTTCACAAAATCTTCGAAGGCGACAGCCATTGCATCGTCAACCTATCGAGGCAACCAGATTGCGGTGTGCGCTCACTGCGGCGATAGAACGATAGTGTGGTAGAGGGCCCTGATGCAGCCCAGTTTAAGCCACCTGGGAGGGGTCGTCCAGCTTTCGATGATCGAGGTTGCGCTGCCATGGGCAAAACCCAGGCTCAACCCGCGGTCCCACGGCACGACCCAGACGCCCGAGTGGGGCGCCTTCCTGAACGTCGGCGGCTCCGTGACGCCGTGTTCGACACCGTGGCCGCTATCCTGGGCGACGACGAAGGCCGTTTCGTGGCCCTGGCGATGGTGCCGCAGCTCTTTTATCTTGGTAGCCTGGAGCGAGGCCATGTATGTTCAGGAAGCCCTTCACATCGTTAAGCCTGATTTGGCTCATCGTCGGTGCTGCGCTGGCGTACGATCATCCCCTTTGTGCCGAGCCAGGCGCCCGAAAGAAACCCGCCACCAGACGGGACCAGATCGACAGAGAGGTTAAGCCAGTGATCGACAAGGTGGATCAGCAATGCCGTGAGCGGACGGTCTACATGATCGGCCCCGCGAAGGCGAAACGGCTGGCTGTATTGGTGCGTGAGAAGAAGCCCCGGCTCGTGGTCGAATGCGGCACGGCCATCGGCTATTCCGGGCTTTGGATTGGCCGAGAACTGAGGGCCCTGGGCCAAGGGAAGCTAATTACGATCGAGATTGACGAGGCGCGGGCCGCGGAAGCCAAGCAAAACTTCGACGAAGCCGGCTTGTCGGAGTGGATCGAGGTCCGCGTCGGCGATGCACGGGAGCTGGTAAAAAACGTGGAAGGCCCGGTCGATTTTCTGTTCATCGACTGCAACTTCGAAAACTACGATCCGTGCTTCACCGGCATCGAGACGAAGCTGGCGAAGGACGCTGTGGTAGTGGCCGACAACGTGGGCATTGGGGCGGCCTCGATGGCGGATTACCTCAAGCGTGTTCGGTCAAAGTACCGCAGTCAAACCGAGTGGTTCGACCTCGATCTGCCCTGGGAAAAGCGTGATGCGATCGAGATCACGCGCCTCGGAACGGCAAAGGAGTGACCATGTGACGCCTGCGATTGTGAATCGAGAACAAATTGCCGCCGATTGGGCAGCCCGTGGATTCGGCTGCGAGTTGTCGACGGACCCGCTGGGCAAGTGTTGGGGACATTTCGTCCACGGCACAGATGCTAGGCTCGTCAATTGTTGGGTCGTGCGCCGTGCTGGCTGGTTTCGTTGGGGGGCGACGAGGTCATGGCCCGTTTTTGCCGGAAACCAAGCCAACCGTGCCGTGGCTCCGGTGGCGTCCTTACCAAGCGTCTGGTTTCCAACAGGTGGTAATGGAACCCCTTCAACAGCTGTGCGGCAGACGGCCACACCCGGTTGCGGCTCTCGGGCGCCCGCCTACAATACGCCAGCATCCTCGCGTCTCGCCCAAGGTGCCGCCATGCCCATTCTCGGAGCCCACATGTCGATCGCTGGCGGCTACTATAAGGCCGTCGAAATCGCAAAACGCTGTGGCTGCGACTGCGTGCAGTTGTTCACCAAGAACAACAACCAATGGCGGGCAAAGCCGATCTCCGACGCGGAAGCGCGGCGGTTCCGTTCGGCCCTGGCCGATGCCGGCATGGGATATCCCATTTCGCACGATTCGTACCTGATCAACCTCGCCAGCCCAGACGACGCTCTCTGGCGACGCAGTATCGAGGCGTTCATCGTCGAGCTGCGCCGTGCCGACCAGTTGGGAATCGAGTACGTCGTGACCCACCCCGGCGCCTGCGTCGGCTCGAGCGAGGCGGAAGGACTGGCCCGGGTTGCCGCCGCGCTCGACGAAGTCCACCGCCAGACAAAAGAAGTGCATGCCCGCACCCTGTTGGAGACCACGGCCGGCCAGGGAAGCTCGCTCGGCTGGCGCTTCGAACACCTGGCCGAGATCATTGCCAACACCCGCCACGCCGAACGGCTCGGCGTTTGCGTCGACACCTGCCACATCTTCGCGGCGGGCTACCCCTTGGCCACCCGCCGCGAATACCGCTCGACGATGGCCGAGCTCGATGCCGTCGTCGGCCTCGACCGGGTGCGAGCGTTCCACCTCAACGACAGCAAACGTGAATTCGGCTCGCGCGTCGATCGCCACGCCGCGATCGGCGCCGGGCATTTGGGCATCGAGCCGTTCCGTTACCTGCTGAACGATCCGCGCTTTCGCAAAGTGCCGATGTACCTGGAAACCCCCAAGGGTATGGAAGACGGGGTTGATCTCGATGTTCGGAATCTCGCGACCTTGCGTGGGTTGGTGGCACGAAAGAAACGGGCATGACGATCCACAGATTTCGCAGATTTTGGAAGGGAGCGACAAGGAACGATGGCGCGGGTGGAACCAACCGCAAGAAAAATCGGTGAAATCTGTGCGATCTGTGGATGAGCTCCTCGTCCTGTTGATCGCCGTTCAACAGAACACCACGCTGGGCCTTCGCTGCGGAGCCGCGTCCAACTGCAACCCGGCTCGGTCTCTTACCGCGGTTGAAAAGGCCGGCCAATCCGTGCCATCCCTACGATGGCTCGGTGCCTTTTGTCTGGATCGTCACTCAGTCGATGACTGTTTTGGCGTTATGCGCGCCGGACGCACCTGGCCGCGGCGGAAAAAATGCGCAAAAGTTGACCGCCCCCGAATCGCTCGGTAGGATGAAGTGGTCGTTGCCAAAAACGCCTCTTTACCGCCTCGAAGTGGCCGTCTCCCATGGGACTGACGTATTTCAAGCGTTTTCGCATGGAAATCGACGTACACGGCGTCGATCTCCGCGAACCGCGTTTGCCCTGGGGTTATTCATGGGTCGACTGGCAACCCGAGTTGCTGCCGGCGCATGCCGAAACCAAGTACCAGAGCTTCCGCGCCGAGCTCGACGCCAATGTATTTCCATGCCTGGGCGAGTTCGACGGTTGCGTAAGGCTGATGCAGGAGATCAGCCATAAAGAAGGCTTCTTGCCCGGAGCCACCTGGTTGATCACCTACGATGACGGCGACTCGACCTTTTGCGGCACGATCCAGGGTATCCGCGACCGCACTGGGATGGGTGCGATCCAAAACCTGGGAATCACGCCCGAACATCGCGGGCAAGGGCTGGGCACCTGTTTGTTACTCAAGGCCCTGCAAGGCTTTCGGCGGGCCGGGCTGCGGCGCGCGTTTCTGGAAGTCACCGCCCAGAACGAAGGCGCCATCAAGCTCTACCGCCGAATCGGTTTCGCGAAAGCGCGCACGGTCTATAAGGCCGTCGAAGTCACCCCCTTCGCCCTACGCTGACTCACTTTCTCACTTTGCCGCGGACCCCGCGTCGATCTCGATTTTCGCGGCGATTCCAACGGCGTGCCGCAAACGTCGGCCGCGCGCGGCCGCACCGAGCAACGTCCCGCACCTTCCCGCCCGCGACGAGTGGTGCGGCGACAGGGCTCGCCAACCAACATCTACGTTCACAGAGATTGGCCGGCGCGCCGCGTACCGTCGCGCCTCTCCGCTGTGACGACCCCCTGTGCCAACGTCGTTCGTCGCTGTTCCTCGAGGGGGCGGGCGGTCTCTATTCGTTCTGCATCGTCGTGCGTCACAAGATAGTCTTTCGAACTGGTGAACGTGCTCCATTCACGGCAAGCCAAGGGGTTGCGTCATCATCAGGGCTACCGAAGCACCTCGCACTCTGGCACAGCCTCTTTGAACTTTCCAACGCCCTCGTCGGTGACGTTCGTCCCGCGGACGTCCAGCTTCCGCAAGGTCACGAACCTCGATAAGTGCTCCAAGGTCGCGTCGGTAATTGGCGAATCCGAAACGTCGACTTCGTCGAGATGCGGCAGGCCCTTGAGATTTTGAACATTCCGTCGCGTGCTTTCGCGCCGGGCGCGATGCTTGTGGTCAGGTCGAGCAGGCGAACGTTTCGAACTCGAGCCTGCGAGGCCCGCGTGGCGCTTTCGGCCGAGAAGACAACGTGCAGCGCAAACAGACTTGAGCCCCGCCCCGACGTCACCTCGACCCCATCCAATAGTACCTTGGCCGTGGTTGCTCGTTTTTCTACTCGCAGCTTGTGCCACTTCCCCGGCGCAATGCGGCGATCGTCCTCGAAAAGCACCAGAACCCGTAGCTCGCCGTTGCCGAGCGTGATCCACAGTGAAGGTTCCACCAATTCGCCAACGTTGAACTCGTACTCAAGCTCGTAATTCAGCAGCGTACGCTCGTAAACGAGCTCGCAGTCCAAGTAACCCGCACCGGCAGGAACGTCGATGACGGCTTCTCCTTCGACGACCTGTGCCTTGATTGGGTCCTTCCAGCCTTTGAAATCCTTGCAGTCGAACAGATTCTCCCAAGGCTCCTCTTCCGCGGCGCGGACCGAAAGCGAAAGCAGCGACGTTAGAAGGATCAGTGGAATCCAGGCACGACAGCGATGCATGCTTTTACCGACGCCTGTGGGGTCGGCTCTTGAAGGCGAAGGCCGAGCCGTTACGCGTGGCGAGTTCTCGGCCATCGAATTATTCTCCCACGTTGATCGCAATTCAGTCAATCCTTGCCAGAGGTCGCCGGCAAGGCTACGCTATACTTCGCGATGGGGGGCGACGCCTCTTTCCTACGTTCCGTCGCCGGTCCGCGACTGCTGAATTCGTCGAATCGTAACGGGAAACGGAATGAATTCCGTTCTACGTCATGTCACGTGTCGTATTGGCCATGTCGGGTGGAGTCGATAGCAGCGTCGCCGCGCACTTACTTCGCGCCGAGGGTCACGAAGTGATCGGGCTCTTCATGCGGCATGGCGAACCCTCGGAGGCGGCCTGCCGCTCAAGTACCGACGCGCAGGGGCGTTTGTTGCCGATTTTGCCGGCGAATCCCACCCACAAGCAAGGTTGCTGCAGCGCCAGCGACGCCGCCGATGCGCGGCGTGTCGCCGACCGGCTCGATATTCCGTTCTACGCGCTGAATTTCGAGGAAGAGTTCGACCGCATCATCGACTACTTCGTCGACGAGTACACGGCCGGACGCACGCCGAACCCGTGCGTCATGTGCAACAACTGGCTCAAGTTTGGCAGGCTTCGCGATTATGCCGACGGAGTCGGCGCCGAATTCATCGCCACCGGACACTACGCCCGCCTCGATCCACCCGCAACCGCTCTGGCGCCGGCCCTGCCGGCATTGCGGCGCGGGCTCGATGGCACGAAGGATCAGTCGTACGTGCTCTTCGGCATCGACCGCGACACACTGCCACGCGTGCTCTTTCCGGTCGGCAATCACTGCAAGGAGGCAATCCGCGAAATCGCCAAGCAGATCGGGCTGCAAGTGGCCGATAAGCCCGACAGCCAGGAGATTTGTTTCGTCCCCCACGACGACTACGCCGCCTTTGTCCGCCGGCGCCTTGGCGATGACGACCGCTCGGGCGAGATCGTCACGACTGAGGGCACTGTCGTCGGCAGGCACGAAGGCATCGAAGGCTTTACCGTCGGCCAGCGCAAGGGGTTGGGTGTCGCGTTGGGCGAGCCGCGGTACGTCGTACGGCTGGAGCGCGAGACGCGAAGGGTCGTCATCGGCCGACACCAGGAACTTGCCCGCCAGAGCCTCACCGCCCGCCAGGCGAATTGGCTCATCGAGGCACCCTGCCGGCCATTCGAATGCCGCGTACAGTTGCGTTATCGCAGTCAGGCGGTGTCGGCCACTGTCGAGCCGCTGGCGGGCGATCGGCTGCGCATCGACTTGCACGAGCCTCGCATGGGCGTGGCCCCAGGCCAGGCCGTGGTCTGCTACGACGACGATAGGGTCCTGGGCGGCGGCTGGATCGAGTAGAATGGCGTGCTGGTGATGGACGAGAACCCGTACAAGTCGCCATTGCCAGCAGTAGCCAACCCTCGCCGCAGAAAAACCCACCCGTTCCTTCGCTTGCCAACGACACTTGTCGAATGGGTGGTGATCGTGCTGGTGGGCCTCGCGATTGTAGCCATGCTCCTGCCAAACGTCGAGGAAGGCCGAGAAGCATCACGGAAACGGCTCGGCCCGCAATATGAATTCAAACCGGAATCTTCGCCGAAAACTCCGCCGTTGCCTGAAAACTAAGCGCGCCTACCGAGTCGCTGGTTTTCCGACATTCAATCAAGTTTGCTGGTGACGATCACCCGATTGGCGGCACCCTTGCGAAATTCTCGCGAATTCCGCAAAGCCCTTCGTACTATTATAGGAAATCGCGCATGTTTCCCGAATCCGTGTGGTTGTTGGCCCAAAGGGGTATCAACGAGTATCAGATCGCGGGCGTCGTCTTGGCAGTGTTTCTGGTGGGCCTCGCGGTGGCCCTTGGCCTGTTGATGATGATGTATGGCAATATCTGGTTCCAGGCCTACATGTCGAACGCGCGCGTGAGTTTCTTCAGCCTGGTGGGTATGAGCTTGCGGCAGGTCAACGCCAGGGTGATCGTGCAATCGAAGATCATGGCCATGCAGGCCGGCATCGCCAACGACCCCGCGGCCGGCATCAACACCCGCCGGCTGGAGGCCCACTATCTGGCCGGAGGCAACGTACCGGGCGTGATTCGAGCGATCATCGCGGCCCACCGGGCCGATATCGACCTCGACTTCGATCGGGCCGCGGCGATCGACCTGGCCGGCCGCGACGTGCTCGACGCCGTGCAGACCAGCGTCTCGCCCAAGGTGATCGACTGCCCCGACCCGCAGAAATCGAAGAAAGCCACCTTGAGCGCCATCGCCAAGAACGGCGTCGAATTGCGGGTGCGGGCACGGGTCACGGTGCGGACGAATATCAAGCAACTCATCGGTGGGGCGACCGAGGAGACGGTCATCGCCCGCGTCGGCGAAGGGATCATCACCGCCATCGGTTCCTCGACCGACCACTTCCTGGTGATGGAAAAGCCCGACCTGATCTCGAAGGCGGTGCTTGCCCGCGGTCTCGACGCGCAGACGGCGTTCGAAATCGTATCGATCGACATCGCCGACATCGAGGTCGGCGAAAACATCGGCGCCCGCTTGCAGGCCGACCAGGCCGAAGCCGACACACGCGTAGCCCGCGCCCGTGCCGAGGAGCGCCGCGCGGTGGCCATCGCCCGCGAACAGGAAATGCGGGCCAAGGTGGCCGAGAACCGTGCCCGCGTCGTCTTGGCCGAGGCCGAGGTGCCGTTGGCCATGGCAGCGGCTTTCCGCGAAGGAAACTTCGTCGGGCGACCGGAAGTGGCGGGTAACGGCGCGCCGTGAGAAGGTCGTGATGCGGCTTGTCTACTCGCCAAACTCCCTCTGCCGCAACAACCGTCGCTTGATCTTGCCGCTGGTGGTCTTGGGCAATTCGGTGACGAACTCGACCTTGCGCGGGTACTTGTAGCCCGCCGCGTGCTCCTTGACCCAATTCTGCAGCTCAAGCGCCAACTCCTCGGAAGGCTGAAAGCCCGATCTCGGGACGACGAAGGCCTTGACGACACTGCCTCGTACGGGGTCGGGACTGGAAACGACCGCCGATTCGAGTACGGCGGGATGCTCGGCCAGGCAGCTCTCGACCTCGAACGGCGAAATCCGATAGCCGCTGGCCTTGATCACGTCGTCGCGCCGACCTTTGAACCAGAACAGCCCGTCGGCGTCGCACGTGAGCACGTCGCCCGAATAGTACCACTCGCCGCGAAAAATCTCGGCCGTCTGTTCGGTTTTACGCCAGTATTCCTTCATCATGCCCGGGTGCGAATCGCGGCGTACGCAGAGCACCCCCTCTTCGCCGACGGGCACTTCGACAAGGTCCTCATCCAGGAGCTTGATCACGCAGCCCGGCCCTGGGCGGCCGCAACTTCCCGCGACGGCCGGTCGCCCGACCATGTTGTAGCAGTACACCATGCACTCGCTCATGCCGATGCCGTCGAGCGGCTCGAAGCCGAGGTGACGTTCGACAGCCGCGATCGTGTCGGGCGGAAGCGGCTCGCCCGCGCTGACGCCATGGCGCAGGCTCGAAAGCTTTGCCTGCGAAACGGCTGGGTGGGCGGTGAGCATGCGGTAGATGGTTGGCGTGCCGACGAAGTTCGTGATCCGGTACTTCTCGATCAGCTTGAACCACGCTTCCGGCTGAAACCGGCCGTCGCAGGGATGAAACAGTACGATCCTTATGCCGCGGCGCATGGCGTAAAGAAACGTGCAGGCCACCGGCAGCAACCAACCGACCTCGGCCGGGCAAGCGCAAACGTCGTCGTCGCGGAAATCGTGCCAGTGGCGGATCAGCGGCTCGTAGGCAATCGGGTAGCGATGGAGATGGACAACGCCCTTCGGATCGCCCGTCGTCCCGGAGGTGTACGCGATAAAGGCCACTTCGTCCGAGGCCGTGTCGGCGACGACGAAAGTCGGGTCACCCTTGGCGATCAACTCCCAGAAATCAAGTTGCTCGCCGGCAACATGCGAGTTGCCCTCTTCGCCAACCTCCAGCTCGACGTGCGGATGGGCAACGGGAGAGTAAGCAACGACGATCAAGTGCCGCAACTCAGGCGCCGCGGCGCGAGCGACTTCGACATCGGCGGCCAACCCCGTCGTGGTCACGACGGCCACGGCGCCCGAATCGCGCAGGCGGTACTCGATTTCAGCGGCACGAAATTGCGTGCTGGATGGGATGAACACGCCGCCGAGCTTTGCGACGCCCAAAGCGGCAATATAGAATTCAGGCAGGTTCGGCAGCCGCAACAGCACGCGGTCGCCGCGATGCACTCCCAGCCGGTCCAGGGCCGAGGCGAAGCGGCTGCTGGCGTCGTCCATTTCGGCGTACGTGAATTGCCGCGACAGGCCATCGGAATTTTCCCAAAACAGGCAAACTCGCCCGCCACGTCCCGCCTCGACGTTTGCTCGGGTCAAAGCGGCGCCGAGATTGTACCGGGCTGGGATTCCGGCCCAGGGGTCCGTTTCTTGCCAGAGGCTCCGATCATCGCAAGCGGCCATGCTTCACCGTGTCAATTCATAGACGGTGTAAGAATTATTCTCGTAGAGCAACTTCAACGCAAGCCGAGGTCTGCTCTCGGTAATGACATAGCGCGCCTCATACCTTTCACCGAATTGCAGCAGCGTCGTCGTGCCGCGTAGCGAAAGCGAGTCGTACCACTCGCCTTGCCAGGTCGGGTCGCGGGTGCCGTGGATCGCATTGATCCGCCGCCACCACTCGACGATCGCGGTGGCGTCCTGCGGAATGTCTTTCCACGAGGCAACCTGGCCGCGGCCGGCGTGCCAGGTAAAGGTCTGGGCCAGACGCGGCGTAAGGAACGTCGCATTGGCGGGCGTATGGCCGGCCACCCACTCGCAAGCGTTTTGCCAGTCGGCGGCATTGACCACCCTACCCGACTTGTCGGCCCGTGCTGTTTGGTGGAAGTGCCGGACGATCGCGTATTCCTGGCGATGGTACGCGGCCAACACGAGGCACAGCGTAATCCATCCGGCGACCGCCAGACAACGCCGTCGCGTCAGGCCGGCCGTGGCGGCGACGCCGGCCAGGGCCACGCCGACAGGCAGCATCATGTCGGACAATCGAAACCAATACAGCCGCAACATGCTGGCCGTCCAAGCGGGGTAGGCCTCGGCGGCCAGGCTGATGGCCAGCCCGCCGAATTCGATGGCCAGCGCTCCTAGCACCAAGCCGCCCAGCCGGCGGAGCTTTGGCGATTGTCGTGCATGGCGAGCAAGTGCCAGCCAGCCGAGGAGCAAGAGCAAGTGCCTTGCAATCAACCATGCGGGAAACTCTTGCGGGACCAGGTGGTGCTTGAGCCGCTCGAACACATAGATGCCATTTGCTTCGGCCACGACCGCCGGGGCGGCGTTCCAGTTCAGCGCCAGAGCCGGAACGAGGCCTGGCAGGGACAAGAGCGCTCCGCCGACAATGCCCAAGAGCATTTTTCGCGGCGGCGGACCTTCGCCACGGCGGGTGAGCCAGCTCCAAGCGACGGCCACCGCCGACCAGCCGCCGACGAGCACGTGCAAGGCCGACGCCGCGCCCAGAAATAGCCAAGAGCGGTTCCAGCGTCCCTCAACAACGGCGGCGAGTGCTGCAAACACCAGCGCATAGGCCAACCCCTTGGCTTCGAATCCACCGACGACCCATTCGCCGGCCCAATGGCAGCAAACATTGAGCGACAAAAACACCAGGCCCGACAGAACGGCCCAGCCGGGCATGGGAATGACGCTCCAACTCAACCGACGCCAGCTCCAGGCCAACAGGAACCAGGTCAGCACTCTCCCGCACCAGGCCAAGGTCGCCAGTGACATATAGCGCGAGAGCCAACCGACCGTCACGTAGAACACGCGGTGCGAGTCGGATGAGGTGAAAAAGAAGTCGTCCGGCGCCCAACCTGGGTCCCAGAAGTGCTTGGCCTTACCCAGGTAGTGCGGCTCGTTCGGCTCCGGCACGGGCCAGCCCGCCTGTGCGGCGAAAACCAACAGGATTAGCGCGATCTCGGTCCAGGCCACATACCAGGCCGGCCGGGAAGTCACGACGGAAGCATCCGGGGCTGAAGCCAAGCTGAGGGGTTGGAAAGGAGTGGAGGAAATGATTTCACGATTTGCAACACGGTCGTAGGTTAGGCTTTCGAGCCTGACGCCAAACGCTGCGGGAGTTTTCCGATGAACGGCCCCATCGGCCCAGGTTCTGCCCCAGCCACCGTGAATGTCTCATTTTCGGCCGCGTGAGGTATATCATACCCGCCTCACGAGTGTTCAACAAATCTATCAATATTGGTGTTCTGGTCGCGGTGCCGCTTCGGGTGAGAGCGATGTCGCTCAGGGCGGTTCATCGTCTATAATGCGTCGCATGGCGACGAATCTGACCCCCCAGTACCATAAGGCCGAGGAGGAATACCGCCGAGCGGTCACCACCGACGACGAGCTCAAATGGCTCGAGGTCATGCTCCGCGAAGTGCCCAAGCACAAGGCTTCGGAAAAGCTCCAGTCGGACCTCAAGCAAAAAATCAGCCAGGCCAAGAAGGAGCTGGAAGCTGAACGAAAAAGCCCCAAAAAAGGGCACATCGTCCGAATCCCACGGCAAGGGGCGGGCACGGCCATGCTTTTGGGCGGTCCGAACGCCGGCAAGAGCCAATTGCTTGCCAGCCTCACGCGTGCCACGCCCGAGATCGCGCCGTACCCCTTCACCACCCGGACGCCTCAGCCCGGTATGATGCCCTGGGAAGATGTCATGGTGCAGCTCATCGACACCCCGCCGATCACGAGCGACTTTCTCGAGCCGTTTATGCAAGGCTTGATCCGTGCGGCGGACGTGGCGGTGCTCCTGGTCGACCTGGGCAGCGACGAGGGAATTGAACAATGCCAGGAATTGCTCGAAAAGCTGGACGATACCAAGACACGGCTTGCCCGCACGTCGATGCTCGACGAAGACGACGTCGGCCTCTCGTTCACGCAAACGCTATTGGCTCCCAACAAGATCGACCTGGCCGACGCACCGGCGCGGCTGGAGCTGCTGCACGAACTGCTCCCCTTGGACTTCGCCGAGTACGTGATTTCAGCCCAGCATGGCGCGGGAGTCGAAGACTTGAAGAACGCGATCTACGCCGCGCTCGACGTCGTACGCGTCTATACCAAACTCCCCACGGCCAAGTCGGCCGACTACGAGCGGCCCTTTACGCTGCGGCGTGGCGGAACGCTGGCGGACGTGGCCGGACTGGTCCACAAAGACTTTTTGGAGAGCCTGAAATTCGCCCGCGTTTGGGGCAGTGCGGTGCATGACGCCAGCGTGGTCAAGGGAGATTATGTTTTGCACGACAAAGACGTGGTTGAGCTGCACACATGACGAACGCCCAAATCGCCGCCGTATTCGAGGAAATCGCCGATCTGCTCGACTTTCAAGGCGCTAACGCGTTTCGCGTGCGCGCCTATCGCAACGCGGCGCGGACGGTGGGCGATTTGCACGAGACAATCGACACGATCCTGGCCGATCCCAACCGCAAGCTGACCGACATCGACGGCATCGGCGACGACCTGGCCGCCAAAATCGCCACGCTGGCCCGCACGGGCGACCTGCCCATGCGACAAGAGTTGTTGGCCGAGGTGCCCGAGTCGGTGCTGGCGCTGTTGCGCGTGCCGGGCTTGGGGCCCAAGAAGGCTGCCGCGTTGCACAAGCAGCTCAAGATCAACTCACTCGACGAGCTGCGCGAGGCCTGCCTGGCCCATCGCGTTCAGGAACTCAAGGGGTTCGGGGTGAAAACCGAGCAAACAATTCTGGCCGGGCTCGAGATCGCCGGCGCCGCCCAAGAACGGCTGCTTTGGGCCGAAGCCGACGATTATTGCCAGGCGCTGCTGACGCACCTGCGAGCGTGCCGAAGCTTGGAGCAAATCGCCCCTGCCGGCAGCTATCGCCGCGGACGCGATACCGTGGGCGACCTCGACATCCTGGTCGTTTCGAGCGACGCCGGCGAAGTGATGGACCGGCTCGGAGCGTTCGCCGGCGTCGCCGATGTGCTCGCCCGTGGCGATACGAAGATGTCGGTGCGGTTGGCCGCCGGATTTCAAGTCGACCTGCGCGTCGTGCCTGCCGAGTCGTTCGGCGCCGCCTTGCAGTACTTCACCGGTTCGAAGCAGCACAATGTCGTGCTCCGCGGCCGGGCCAAGGCCCGCGGGCTGAAAATCAACGAATATGGCGTGTTTCGCGACGAGCAATACATCGCCGGACGGACCGAGGAGGAGGTCTATGCGACGCTCGATCTGCCGTGCTTCCCACCCGAGCTGCGCGAAGCGCGGCGCGAGTTCGACTGGGCCGAGGCGGGGGAATTGCCTGTGCTGGTCGAACAAAACCAGATCCAGGGCGACCTGCACATGCACACCACGGCCACCGACGGCGCCGCGACGCTCGACGAAATGGCCGCCGCCGCGTTGGCGAGGGGACTGAAGTACATCGCCATCACCGACCATTCGAAACGGGTTACCATGGCAAACGGTCTCGACGCGACGAAGCTGCGGCGGCAGTGGGCCGAAATCGACAAGCTCAACGAGCGATTGAAGGGACTCGTCGTGCTCAAAGGGGTCGAGGTCGACATTCTCGAAAAAGGGGGGCTCGATCTCGACGACGACGTGCTGGCCGACGCCGACTGGGTCGTGGCCAGCGTCCACTACGGCCAGAACCAACCCCGCGAACAGATCACCAAGCGAATTCTGGATGCGATCGCCAATCCGCATGTCTCGGCCATTGCCCATCCGACGGGCCGGCTGCTCAACCGCCGCAAGCCCTACGACGTCGATCTCGATGCCGTCTTCCAGGCCGCCCGCACGCACCGCAAATTGCTCGAGCTCAACTCGCACCCGCAACGGCTTGATCTCGACGACGTGGCCTGCGCGGCGGCCAAACAGCACGGCGTGCCGATTGTGATTTCGACCGACGCGCACAGCGTCGACGGGCTCGACAAGCTGCGCTATGGCATTTTGCAAGCGCGGCGGGCCGGGCTGACCAAGGCCGACGTGGCCAACACGCGTCCTTGGGCCGAGATGCGGAAGCTGATCGGCCAATGACCGTCCGCGTTCAAGCGAACGACTCCTCCGGATCAAAAATGGGCACCGCCACCGGTTCCTGGTTTGCGCCGTTGGCGTGCGGTGGCATTTGCGATTCAAGGAGTTGGATGGCGCATTGCAACGCCAACGACAAGTCGGTCGTGGTCAGAATTCCCTTCAATTGACCGTCTTCAACGACCGGCAAGCTCGAAAGATGCTGCTCGAACATGATCGTCACAGCCGACTTGATGGGCATGTCCAAAGGCACTTTCGTCGAGGGATTCGTCATCAGGTCTTTCGCGCGCTTGTCCGAAGAAGCCCGCAGGTCGCGCTCGGAAACGATGCCCAAGAGCTCTCCTTTCTTGCCGCAGACCATCACGTGGCGGACTTCCTCGCGCGCCATGGTATTCAGCAATTCGGGTGCGGACGCCGAAGGGCAGGCCGCGACGACTTCGTCGGTCATCAAGTGTTTGACGAGCATGCGTCCTTCGAGAAGAATCTCGGGGTGTCCCGACATGATTCGCAGCAATTGCTGCCGCTTTCGCACGAACCTCACCGACCGCTTCTGGCTCGCCTCCTGTTGGGCGGCGCGCAGTTCCTGTTCTCGCTCCGCGCTGGCCCGTCGCTCGCGGCGCAGCGATCGATAACCGATCACGGTGACGATGCCCAACAGGGTGAGCAGCAAGAACCGTACTGCGCCCCAATGGTGTTGGCTCAGCTCCTCCTCGACCGATTCACCCACCACGACGCTGACCGGCCGCGCATGCGATGATCGCCCATGGGAATCGGCAGGCCAGGCCGCCACGTTCGAATCCGATGCAAGCCGACTCAACGGGCGGCGGATCGCCAGCGTCAGGCTATCGGTGACGAACAGAAGTGCCGCAAGTACGGCACCAAGAACCATTGCGTATTCGACCTTGGCCGCGCCGGCCTGGCCTTTTCGAAATTGCCTCAGAATTCGCATCATTTGCCCCTTTCGAATTTCGCGGAACTCAAACACACGATTCAGACATTGATATTTCCTGCTTCCTGCTGCCGACGCGCCGCGTGCTTTCGCACGACGGCGATCAGCGTCTTTCGGTCGATTGGTTTGGTGGCGTAGTCGTCGCAACCAACTTCCAGGCATTTCTCCCGATCGGCGGCCATCACGTGCGCAGTCAATGCGACGATCGGCAAGCGATAACCCGAGGCGCGCAGCAGCATCGCCGCCTCGTAGCCATCGAGTATAGGCATCTGCATGTCCATCAGCACGACGTCGAAAGGCTCGTCGCCGCCGCGAGCGGCCAGGGCCAGGTCGACGGCGAGGCGGCCGTTGTCGGCCATCTCCACCAAGGCGCCGGCCTTGCGCAGCAAATGACCCAGCAACCGCTGGTTGTCGGGCCCGTCCTCGGCAAGCAAAAGCCGACAGCCGGCCAATGTCGCATCATCGGGAGAGGTAGTCACCGCCTCCGCCGCCTGCGCACCAAGGTCGAGGCCGTCGTCGCGCAAGGCACCGCTTCGATCCAGGCGTCCAGCGCTGATCGTCACCAAGAACGCGCTGCCCTGGCCGACCGTGCTTTGCACGGAGATCGTGCCGCCCAGCATTTGCGTCAGACGGCGGCTGAGCGCCAGGCCCAATCCGGTGCCGCCAAAGCGGCGCGTCATCGAGGAGTCGGCCTGGCTGAACGATTGAAACAATCGGGTAATCTGCTCGTCGGTCATGCCGATGCCACTGTCGAGCACCTCGAAATCGACGATCAGCGCGTCACCGCCGTCGTCACGGCAGCGGACGACCAGCCGAATGCCGCCAGTCTCCGTGAATTTGATCGCGTTGCCGACGACGTTGATCAGGATTTGCCGCAAGCGAATGGGGTCGGTCTCGACCACGGCCGGCAACGGACCGTCGAATTCGACATCGAGCCGCAGTCCCTTGGCGTCGGTTCGCACCCGCATGAGCTCGGCCACCTCGCCGACGATCTGCCGCGGCGAGCACGGCAAGCGTTCCATTTCGAGCATTCCCGCTTCCATCTTCGAAAGGTCGAGAATGTCGTTGATGATCGCGAGCAAGTGCTCGCCATTGCGCTGAATCGTCCGCAGGGCTTGCTGCGATCCAGATTCGTCGAGGCCCCGATCGATCAACAAGTCGGTGTAACCCAGAATGGCGGTCATCGGAGTGCGGATCTCGTGGCTCATATTCGCCAGAAACTCACCCTTGGCTCGGTCCGCCGACTCGGCGCGGCAAAGCGTGGCTTCCATCGTTTTCTGGGCGTTTCGTTCGACGCACTTGAAGACGCAGGTGAGTGCGAAGACGCACAATAGAATGCCCGACAACCCCGAGAATTCCAGGAACCGCATTCCGCCCGATGCGAGTTCGATGGGAAACGTGCGGCCCTGCTCGGCGGCGAAGTAAAAGCCGGCGATCGACAGCACGCTCACCATCGACCAGCAGACGCCCCATCGAAGACCGGACAACAGCACGGCCATCACCGGAACGGAGACGTACCACCACTCGGCCGGGGAGCCGTGACCGCCGGTGAAGCAGCTTAACGCCGTGTAGGTCGACCAGGCGAGCAACGTCATCGCGTTGGCGCTAAGCGTTGGCGATTTGCCAATCCGCAGCGAAAGCAGCACGCCGACAAGCAACAGACCGGCGAGCAGGATGATCGCCGCGCAGGTGGGCGAGCCCAGCGCGGCATAGATCGCCGAGAATACGGGCACCCAGAACATCATCGCCATGCCCAGCGCCGCCACGCGGTTCGCCCGGCGCAGGACGTCGCGATCCTGGTGGAGGTGGCGCGGGACCAGGAAGTCTCCAAACCAACGAATCATCCGGTCTGCCTTTGCTTGCGTCCGAGAACCGCCGATCTTGCAAAAACAAGTCAAACTACCCAGTCTAAGTCTAGGTTGCGATTGTGCGGCCTACTTCAAGTGCAGCAAGAGCTGGACCTGGTAGCCCACCAGGCCGGCATAGAGCAGAACGAACACGGGGATCAGGTATCCGGCGCGGAATCGAGTGCCAAACAGGGGGAAGTTCTTGAAGATCAAGAGCACCGGAAGGCCGGCCGCCGTCATGACATACTTGGCGAACAAGAAGCACAGTGGTCCATTGCCGAGAAAATGGCGCATGAGAGGGTTGATCTCTTGGCAATCCACATCGATCAGTTCGATCGTCAGAACGCCGTCAATGACGGTCAATACGAGCAAGGCCAGTATCAAGGTCATTGCCGCCGGTGGAAAGCGGTCGACGAAATAGGGCAGGCGGCGGTCGACTGCCCGGCGGTTCAGCATCCTTTCGCCCGCGGAGAAAACTGAGTCCCAAAACTCCGTCGGCTCGTGCCGAGGATCGTGGCCAAGCCTTCGTTCCGCCATCGGATCGGAATTCATCGTAAGCCTCGTTGCGAGAGGAGCCTCATCGATCGCTCGAAGTCGATTAGGAACCAAATGTGGTGGGCATGGGAGGGTTGCCGTCGCCCGATACGCTGGGCGCCGAATTCACAGACCAGATGTTGCCCCCCTGCGACGTGAATATGACGGTGAATGAGCTCGCGCCCGTCGATGTGTTGATGGTCACGTCGCAGGTGTAAGGGCTCGTTGGAGGGAAGCCTGTTTCAAGCAGGGCCAGCGCGCTGGCGACCGCCTGCGTGCTGCCGGAATCGCGCTGGATTTGCTGTGTTCGGACCATTTCGATATGCAGGACCGATGCCAGTTCGCCGTAGGCCAAGGCCAACAACGAGGTCATCATGATCAGGAAAACGAGCACCAGCAGCATTGCATAGCCGGGCCTTTTGATTGCGCGTTTCATGGACTGTTCGCGATCAGGGTATAGGTTTGTGAAACGTCCCGGTACTGAAGCGTCAATGCGATCTGCACCGATCCACCCAGGTTTTGCAATTCCAGGTTGCTCACGTTGTTCGCCACGACGAAACTACCGCCCGCGGTTTGATTCGAACGAACGAGCGTGTTGGAAACGACTTCATAGGAAATCACGGTGTCCGGAGGGCCCCAGTCGGCAATTCCGTTGGGGCTGGGGCCACCATCGAAACAGAGCCAAAGCTGCGAACCCGCGGGCGTCGTCCAGCCGACGAACTGCGACAACGCCTTGCTCCCGTCGCGGCCTGCCGTGTCGGACAAGCTGCCCCCCAAATCGCGCGCGAAAGCAGCCAATGCCAGATCGGCTTCCTGGGCCAGGCGGCATTGGAAGGTCGCTTCGAGGAACGGCCGCGCCAGGCCGATCCAGGCATTCGACAACAGCATTGCCAGCGTTACCAAGAGGCCGCTGACAACCGTGACCTCGACCACGCTGAAACCACGCCTGCGGGCGCGGCGTGTTTTTTCACTGTTCATGGTGGAATGACCTGGACGGATGCATAAACCGTGATAACTTCGCCGGTGAATGACTTATCCAACGACTGAATCTGTACGTCGTTCGCCGGTATCGACGACCCCGGTGGAGGCGGCGGGCCTGGGTCTTGCGTAACCACCGACGCGGCGGCCCCCAGCTTGCGCGTCCAGGGGTCGGTCGATGGGACCAGGTAATAGGCCGTCTGTGGATTGAAGCGTCCTTGCAAATTCTTGAGTTGTTTCGAGTACATCACCATCAGCGGACAGATTCCCGTCAAGGCGACCCCGAAAAGGACCATCGCCACTTCGAGCTCGATGATCGTAAAGCCGCGTCGACGTGCGACCCGAGGACTGACGCCGGGGCACGGGGTACCTGCGCAGCGGATCGGCTGCGGGTCGGCTCGCCTTCTTCCGTCTGTGCGCATGGATGTTCGCCCTTATTGATAATTCGGCGCGATAGGCAGGTCGCCCGTCGAGGTGAGCTCGCCCGAAGTCAGCCCCGTGTCATCGATGCTCAAAGTACCGTTCCAGCGAGCGTTGAGGGCTCGTGTCGCCGTCGCCGTGAAGTTGTTGGCGCCGCTCGAGGAGACTTGATAAACGTAGAACGCCTGTGACGAAATGATCGAAGTATCGATCAGCCCCAATGACTGCAACAGCGACAAATCGGTCGTGTAGGTACGGTACTCCAGCCAATAAAGACGTTCGGCCGACCAGATGGCCCGCAAGTTGGCCCCGGCCAGATCCGCTCGCGATTGTTCCATCGCCCGCTGGAATGAAGGAGCGCTCATCGCGGCCAATATGCCGATGATGGTGCTCACCACGGCGACCTCCATCAGCGTCGTGCCGCGTCTCGTTGCGCGTTTGTCGGTCATGATCGCACCCAGTTTTACCATCGTCGCACTCGACCGATACGTGTCACCGCGGGATCAATGCACTTTGCCGGCCATTTCGAACATCGGCATGTAAATCGCCAACATCAGGCCGGCAATCGTGCTGCCCATACCCATGATGATCACGGGCTCCATAAGCTTCGTGACCTTGCCGATGAGCGTCTCCATTTTTTCCTTGTAATACGGGGCGATTTGCTCCATCACAGGCGCCAACTGGCCCGATTCCTCGCCGATACGCACCATGTTCGTCATCATGGTCGTGAACAACCCTGTCTCCTCCAAGGAGGTCGCCAGTGGGCGCCCGCCGGCCACTCGACCCTGCGCGCGGGCCAGGGCGTCGCGGTAGATGGGGTCCGTGTGAAAAACCTTTTCCAGCGCGGTCATCGTTTCCAACATCGGGATACCGCTCTTGAGCAATAGCGCGATGTTCGAAGCGAATCGGTACATGGCCATCTGGACGATCAATTCGCCGATCAGCGGAACGGCCATGGCCACACCGCCGACGCGGCGGCGGCCACGTTCGGTCCGCAGGTACTGGCGAAAGGCGAAGCACACCGCCCCCACAGCGAGGAGAACGTAAATCCCGTAAGACACGATGAACGCCGAGGCGTCGACGACGAATTGCGTGATCCCCGGGAGCTCGGCCCCCATGTCCTTGAACATGCCGGCGAAGGTCGGCACGACCAGCCAGAGCATGACCGTGACGGCCATCACAGCGACGATAATCAGAATGATGGGGTACATCAACGACCCCATCACCTTGCGGCGTGTTTCGCGCGATTCGCGGATCTGCTTGTTGAGCTCGAGCAACACGGGGCCCATCTGGCCCGTGATTTCACCCGTCCTGATGACTTCGATCCAATGATGCTCGAAGACGTTGCTGTAGTTCGCCGCGGCGGCGTTCAGCGAACTGCCCGAGGCAACCCGCGCGGCGATTTCCGCCAGGACCTTCCGCATCTTGGTGCTCTGGTTCTGTTCGGAACAGATTCGAAGCGCCTGCAACAGGGGCGTTCCCGAGTTAATCAGGGTCGATAGCTGCTGAAAGAAGGTCATCGTGTCGTCGACCTTGGCTTTCTTGTGCGGCTTACTCGATACCCTCGCATGGGCAACGAACCAATCTTCGAATGCCATGCTTCAACTCCCCCCAGCGATTAACTCTTCATGACCCTTTTCGACAACTGCGGGCTCACCGACGCACTCAGAATCTCCAGGAACTCCACGCCGACGCGATTCGCGTCAGGTTCCGCCCGCAGATGAACGACTCGACCCAAAACCTTATTGACGATCGCCTTGCCTGATTCATCCCGAACTGAGAAGGCCAATGCGACCGTTTGGCCCGTCCCAACGGCGGCCTGAGTTACCAATCCAACACCTCCCAGGCTGATGTCGACGGAATGCGCCTCGACCGTCGGACCATCTGGCAACACGGTCAAGGATACGTCGCAGAAGAACTGAATTCTCTCAAAACGGCGGAGGTTCATCATTATTCCGCTCCTCGATCCATTCATACGATCGCCAGTTCTGGAAACATCGGACGAACCGTAAGCACTTTGACTGGGCCGGCAGTCGCAGCCGCAAGTTTCTTCAGGTCCAATTGGGCCTCTTACTTATTCTTTCCCGGACATGGTCACCGACAGCGCTTCTTCCAGGCTCGTGAGCCCCTGTCGCACCTTGTCCAAGGCGCTGTCGGCGAGCATTTTCATGCCTTCGTCCTTGGCCGCCTGGCGCAGCTCCGGAAGGGGCGTGCGTTTTTGGATCAGCTCTCCCATTAAAGGGGTTATCCGCACCACTTCGAAGATGCCCACGCGGCCACGGTATCCGGTGCCGCGGCAGGTGTCGCAGCCCTTGGGTCGGAACAGTTGCAGGCCAACCTCGAAGCCATGCAGCCGGCTCGTTTCGGGATCGCACTCGTACGGGTGCTTGCACTCCTTGCAAAGCCGGCGAATCAATCGCTGGGCTTCAAGCACGCGGAGCGTGGCCGCCAGCAAGAACGGCTCAATGCCCATGTCCTGGAGACGGCTGATGCTCGACAGCGAGTCGTTCGTGTGGATCGTCGAAAGCACGAAGTGCCCGGTCAAAGCGGCGCGCAGGCAAATCTGCGCCGTCTCCTGGTCGCGCACCTCGCCCACCATGATCACGTCGGGATCCTGCCGCAGGAAGGCCCGCAGCGCCCCGGCAAAAGTGAGGCCTACCTGGGCTTTGACCTGCACCTGGTTCATGCCCTTGAATTTGTACTCGACCGGGTCTTCGACCGTGCACACGTTGGTGTCGGGCTCGTTGAGAAAATTGAGGCAGGCGTAGAGCGTGGTACTTTTGCCGCTACCGGTCGGCCCGGTCACCAGCATTAATCCGTGCGGTGACTGAATCGACTCGATCAGGTCCTTCGATTGGCGTTCGTCGAATCCCAGGCCAGTGAGCTGGACCGGAATGGCGCCCTTGTCGAGGATTCGCATCACCATCTTTTCGCCGTATACGGTGGGTACCGTGTTCACGCGCAGATCGATGCGTTTATCGCCGCTCTTGAGAGCGATGGCGCCGTCTTGCGGCACGCGTTTTTCGGCGATGTCCATCTTGGCGAGGATTTTGAAACGAGAAACGACGGGGATGAACAGGGCTCGCGACGGAGGAGGCAACTCGTGAAGCACGCCGTCCACACGAAGCCGGACCTTGCAGGAGTCCTCGAACGGCTCCAGGTGAATGTCGCTCGCGCCGGCGCGCAGGGCTTGCTCGAGAATCTGATTCACCAGCCGGATCACGCGGCCGTCGCGGCCTGGCGGTGGGGGCTGGTCCAAGTGCAGGATTTCGTCCGCCGGGTCGTCGTCCGCCTTGCCGCCATCATCCTCGTCGACCTGCTCGAATTCCTCCGACGAGCTCATGAATTCCTTGCCGGCCCCTTTGGCGCTGAAGAGGGCTTCGATCAGCGCCTCCACCACCGAGCGTGGAGCGATCAGCGGGCGGACCGTCAAGCCCGTCAGGAGCTGGATCTCGTCGACGATCAGCATTTCATTGGGACTGACGAAGGCGACATCCAGCGTCTCGCCATCCAGCGCCACAGGCACAATCAGCTGATCGCGACAAAGTTTTTCCGGGATCAGTCGCGCCAATGACGGGTCGAGCGCGGGGCCACCCGCGGGGAGTTCGACGATGGGTACGACGAGGTATTCGGAATAAACCTTGGCGATATCCTGGTCGTTGGCGAAACCCTTCTTGATCAGAATGCTTTCCAAGGGACTGTTGTCCTTGGCCTGGAATTCGCGCAGCGCGTCCAATTGCTTGGAATCCAGCAACCGCTTGTCGAGCAAAAGTTGCAAGATCAGGGGAAGCGTTTCGTTCAATTCGGCTGCGTTCGGCATGGCAGGTCCTAATTCGTGTTGGCTGGGTTCGTCTCGGTTGGGTTCTTCGGGCCCGATGTGTCCTTCGCGATCCCCTGAGTTGGCGCATCGGCAACAGCCTTCGGCTCGTGGCCGGAGTAGGTCAATTCGACAGCCTGCCCGTCGCACTCCACCTCGACCTTGTGCATGTAGACTCGGACGACCTTGTAGGAACTGGTCATTGTCCCCGAGGCCGCGATTTCGTCGCCTTCGGCGTAAACCGTTCCGTTGATGACTGCGAGTCGGCGGCTGCCCTGGATGTGAGTGCCCTGCAGAGCCAGCTCACTCAACGTCGTCGTGATGGCCGCTTCAGTTGTTCGAGGTGGCGCGACGTTTGCCCTCGTTTCCTGGGGGGTTGCGGCCGTCGACCTGGCCACTTGTTGGGTCGCGGCGGTCAGGGCCGACTTGGGGAGAACTTGGGAATTAAACGGGTCGCGCTCCGGGGCCGGCGCCGGCGGCGGCGAGAGCAGCGCCGCGAGCGCTTCCTTCGCCTTCGCCGCGCTGGTTGCCTCCGGCTTCTTGGCGGGGTCTTCCGCGTAGGGCCAACATAGGTAGCCCAACGCGCCTGCCACAATCGCGGTCGGCGCCATCATTTTGGCTCGTGCAGACATATCAGCCCATGACCCCCAGAACGCTCAATTGCATGACCATCGTTCCGTTTCCGCTACGGTGGGGCTGAATCCGCACCGTATCCACCCGAAACAGTCGATCGTTCGTTTCCAACCAACCCACAAAACCATTCATGTCAGGGAACGCGCCTTCGATCTCGACGCGCAAGACCAAAATCTTGAACGGACCGATTTCCCGCAACGGATCCGAGTCGAGCGCCACGAGCTTCAATGGAAAGCCGCGAATGCCACTCAGCACGTATTGCACCCACTCATTGGTGTCCGACTTTTCAGGAATGCGATCCTTGAATGTCGCGTGTTGAGCGCGCAAGTCTTCGATTTCGCGGGCAAGGTCGAGCCGTTTCGTCTCCACGGCCAATTTTCGCGACGAGGTCTCAATTCGCTCGCTCAATGGCATGTAGAGGCCCGTGTAGCCAGCCAGCAGTACGACGCCCGTCGTGAACACGCGCAACTGCGCGGGGTCGTACAGGCGATTGATGAGCTGATCTTTGAATGTTTTCTTCCGCGCGGCGGCTTCCATGTGTGTCATTTCCCCTTGTCTTTGGCCGCGTCCTTGTCCTGTGGTGGCTTAGGCGGAGCGTTGCTGGACTTCGGCAGACAGATTACGGTGAAGAGCGCGGTCGCCGGGGCCGTGATGTTGGGCTGATACCATTTAATGTCGGCCAGGTCGACAATGGGGAAGTCCCGCTTCAAGAGTGCGTTGCCACGCAGTGCAGTGAGGAAGCGGTCGATCTCTTTGGGAGTGGAACCATCCTGGGCGATCGGTGCCGATGCCCGGATGGTGAACGCCTTTTTGGGCTTGATCACGTTCTTACCGGAAGTCTCCAGCTCGCAGAGTCCTTGAAACATCATCATCGTCGCATCGGCCGGCAGGCGCGTGGAAATGTCGTGCGTGTAAGCGGTCCAGATGATCCGGGTGGCGACGAACTTGCGGATCGCTTCCACTCTCTGTTCGAGCTCTTGCCTCTCCTTTTGGATTTCGGCCTGCGGCATCGAAGCAAGCCAGGCGCGCTTCGCGTACTGCGCCTGAACGGGCACCAGGGCTTCCTCGACGTTGCGGCTCCTCGACAATAGAAACAGCCCCATGCACACGACCAGCACGACTTGCGCAGCGACTTCGCCAAAAGGGAAAATGTCCCATAGAGAGATTCGCGGTTTCAACGAACGCGAAAGGTCGAAGGCGTCGAGAGACTGCTGGCCCAGGCAACCAAGCGCCAACCCGAAGGCCACAGCCGCGTCATTCAGCTCGGGTGCCCCGGACCACACCAAGGGAATCGAAACCTGCTGCCGAAACTCCGCTGATTCGAGTTGGGTTCGCAAATCGGCCCGTCCGTGAATCATGACTACGTCGAGTGGTGCGTCAATCCCGCAATGGCCGATGAGTGCCCCCACGGAACGAACCGCGGAGCAAATCGCCGCGGTCTCGCCATCGGGCGACCAGTTGAAGAACCTCCAGAGGACCGATAGATCGCCCGCATTGACCACGGCGAGCCCTTGTCGGTCACCCAGGAAAATGCGGAGCACGATCTTCGATCGACGAGGCGGGCGCCGCTGTTGCGCAGCGGCGCGCAACAAGGCGCAGGGCGCCGGCTCGGCGCGAAACGGCCGTACTCCACACTCGTTGAGCGTCTCAAGCAGCCCCGCCATAAACTTCTTGCGGCAGGAGACGATGCTGGCCAGCTTTCGCTTGCCGGAATCGGCCTTGATCACCTCTACCAGCATGTCGTCGATGCAGATGTTCGGCGACTGCAAAACCTCGTGGAGCAAAACCTGAGCGGAAGCGTCGCTGTGCGTGGTGCGGATCGGCCGCGTGGAGAAGAACACGCGAGTCGCGGGAAAGCCGACCGCTACTTGCGGGCCGCGTTTTCGCCGGCCGAGCATCGGCTTGAGCAACCGGCCGATGGTATCGGAAAGTTGATCCGGCTCGTAACTTTCGCTCTGACAGGCGATCTGCACCGGGCCCAGCGGCGTGCTTGCGACCTCGCACGCGGTGATCTGCTGTTCACCGACGTAAAGGCCGATTGCCTTCTTGATCGCGAATCTCGCCAATACGGATCTCACGACCGCTCCCGATACATAAAAACGGGCGGCTGGCCCGCGCCAGCCGCCCTGTTACAAAATCCGTCTGACTTCAACCGCGACGCGTTCTTACTGACCCATCGGATTGATGTCCGGCATCGTGGCGATGGTGCTGTTCGTCGTATCGAAGCCGTCTTGCGTGAAGATGACCGTGTAGGCGCCGTAACCGGCGGAAGCCCCAGCGCGGGTCAAGGTCAGCGTCCACGAATCCTGCAGCGAGCCGCTGCCGCCGGCGGCGGGCGCTCCGACCGTGAAGTACTTCGGCGCGGCCATCACCAGGTCGAGCGTGGTGATGTCGCTGGCGTAGGTGCCGTTCTGCGACTGATACCGTTCCTGAGCTCCCCGGACGGCCGACAGGTAGCCGAACGCCTCGGCAGCTTTGGAACGCTCGACCGACTTGAGGAATCGCGGCACGCCGAAGGCGGCCAGAACGCCAATGATCACGATGACCACGGCCAATTCAACCAGCGTGAAGCCTTGGCGGCTCTTCCGATTCAACAACTGACGACGCATGAATGTTCTCCTCGAATTGCGGTTTCTGCTCAACGGGGTGTCTTGTTTGAGTAACCGGGTACGACGGGAACACCCCGTGCGGCAACACCCAGCCATCTTCAAGTCGCTTGGTGCGACGTCGAAGGGTTCCCCTGTCCCCAGCGCCATTTTGCTGGGGATAAGAAGATTTAGGTCGATGAATCGGGGGCGTCAAATGACAAATCGAGATTTTCTCGATTCATCGACGCGATCGAAGGCCTGAATGGCCGATCTGTCCGCGGTGTTGCCGCCGCCGCGCTCGAAGGCGAGGCCGTCAGGAAGCGTCGGCCATGAAGCGCCGGAAGGTCCCCGGTCAATTCCAGGGTCCAAACAAGTCCTTGAATCCCCAGCGGCCCCCGTATTTCGGGCTTCGCGGTTTTACCGGCGTTACAGGCGTGACGAGCGGTCCAACCGGTCCTGGCGGCTCGTGGACTTCCTCGGTTGGGCAGGCCTTGGTTGGATCCCAGATTTGCACCGTCAGGAGCACGATCAGCTCCCTCTTGGCCAAAGTGCGCTGCCGCTGGCGGAACATCACACCGATGACCGGGATATTGCTCAACCCGGGAACTCCGCTTTGCAGTCGCTGGTCTTCGTTGTCCATCAATCCGCCGATTACGATCGTCGAGCCATTCGGCACCATCACGTTGGTCGTGACCTCCGACGTGCTCGTCGAGGGGATGTTATTGACGACCTGACCCGTGCTTCTTTCGGGATGGATCTCCATCCGTACATTGCCGTCGTCATAGATGAAGGGACGCACGCGGAGCAATGTGCCGACGTTCAGGAAGCTCACGGTTTGGACGGTGCTCACCAGCGACTGGCTGGCCGTCGTATAGCCCAAGCGTTGGCCCAACAGCAACTCCGCCGGCTGTCGGTTGAGCACCAGCAACCGCGGAGTCGCCAGGACTTCGACTTTGCTCACCGAATTCAGCGCGCGGATGAAGCTCGTCACGTTGCGTCCCGCTAAACCGTACTTGATGCCGCTCTCATTCGCGGCAAGTCCGGTGCTCGAATTGCCGTTGAGCAGGCCTGGACCTATGCCTGAGCCAGGCGTGACGGCTGTGGTTGCGCCCGCGGCCGACTGCAGCAGGGTCGCGGGTAAAAAGCCCGCCGTTGTATTGAGCGTCGCACCGTTGCCGATGACGCCGAGCGCCGTACCGGCACTGTTCACCACACCGAAATTCACGCCAAGTTCGTGGTCGCGGTTGAGTGTGCAACTCATGATCACGGCTTCGATCAGCACCTGCGGCGGCTGCACGTCGAGCTGTTTGATGATCTTGTCGATCGTGACCAAGTTCGATTCGTGATCCTGAACCACCATCGTGTCGACGTTGGCGTACGCATCGCCACCGGTGACCGACGACTGCCCGGCTCCGCCGGCTCCCCCGCCTGCGCCGCCGCCACCTGCACCGCCGCCACCGCCGCCACCACCGCCGCCCGATGCACCAGACGCGCCGGTTGTCGGAGCCACCAATTGCATCAGCCCCACCCGACCTGCCGGCGACACGGTGATTTTCCCGGTGGGACTCAACAAGGGCTTGATCATTTTTTCGATGTCCGCGCTTCGAACGTAGTTCAGTTGATACACGCGGATGTCGACGGGTGAATCGTCTTGCACGCCTCCCTGGCTGGTGAGCAGTTCGCCGGGAGTGTAAACGTAGATGACCCCCTTGTCGCGTTGGGCCACCAGGTTGCACGATTTAAGGACCACGTCCAGAGTCTGATCGGGAGACAAGCCCGTCAGGTTCGCCGTCACCTGGCCTTCCACGCCCGGTGAGACGACGATGTTGAGCGAGTGCTCCCGGCTCAGGATTTCGAGTACCTTTCGAACATCGACGTCGTCGAGGTGCATCGCGGCGGATTCGGCGTCCGCCAGGCCCGGAGAGGGGATCTCCTCATCATTTGGTATCTCCAGGAGATCTCGCATCTTTGTGGTATCTGAGGTGGAAGGGTCGTCCGAGGGTCCCTCGGCGGTCTCATCGTCCGTTTCATTTTCTTCTGAATCCGAGTCCTCAGGCGTACGGCCCTTTTCCTGCGGTAACGGTGCCGCCTCGGCATCGTCATCATCTCCGTCGGGGGAAGGCGGCGATGACGATTCCAAGGCTGCCGGGTACTTCAAGTTTGCCGCTTCATCGCCGTCGGAAAGAACGGAATCGTCAGCGGTGCTTGCAGCGCTGCCCAATCCTGCCGCAGTTCCGGAGGCTGACTGTTGGTTCGTCGTTTGCAACGCCTGCGCCAGCCGAACCCGCTGATCGGCACGCTGCGCATTGGTCGTGTTCTTGATTTGGGATCCCTGGGTGTTGGACTGGCTTCTGAGAAGGGCTTCCGAGTTCTTGTTGGCGCGCCTCGAGCTGGGCAATTGGTTGCAGCCGACGACGGCCAACAGCCAGACCCCAGTCCAGGCGGCTGTTGCCAGTTTCGCGGTGGGTAGTTGCACGATTGGGCCCGTTTTTGTTTTACCGGCCAAGCCAGAGCTCTCTTGCGATGTTGATCGAATCAGTGCGTTGTCGTAGGCGCCGCGAGTCCCGCCGAGACATGCGCGCACTAGTTGAGATGTGCCGTCAGGCCGTTAATCGGCACATTCTGAGTAGGACTTGACGGTTATCCCGACTTGAACGATCGAGCCAAGAGAAACGGGCGTACGTGAGGCTCTCGAAGGCAGAAATGGAAATTTGGGCAATTCGGGAGGCCGCCGCGTGCATCGAGCGGCAACCCATTTTAACTTTGCCCAAATCGCCCGAGACTTGTTGTTCAAGTCCCCTTCCCTAGCCCTTGCGGTTCGAAACCTGGGTAGGTTTGACGGGCACCGATGATGCAAGTCGCCCCAAGATGGCAAGGTGCCTTCGATTCTGTGCGCTGGCCTGTGCGTACTCTGAGGCCAGGTAGCAGCCGGTCAAGGCCAGTAAGAAACCGACAGCTCCGCCGAGGGTTGCCAGTTCGGTGCGGCCCAAATCGAGTGTCGCAGGCCCCAGATCCCAACCGACCATGACCCCCACGAGCGCGCCGCCGACTCCGATGAGGGCCGTGGCCGCCCATTTCAATGTCGTCGTCACCTTTCTGTAACTCCCATCGCGCGGACTCAGTTTCGCCCTCTCAGGATTAACATAGGTCGAAACTTGATTGCGAACAGGGAAATTTCCGTCTCGCAGGCTCGACTTCGATATCGTGACCTACGCTTTTGTGGTTGTTTTTGGGGCAAATAGGGGGCCGATCTTGAGCCACCGGGAGGGCTGTCTTTCCCGGCGGGTTGTCTTGCGCGGCGCCATTGAGACGTGAAACGTTTGGATTGTCCCCATGCAACTTGCCACAATCTTCAACACCGCGGAAGCCGCCGAGGTACTATTGGCCGTGTTGGCGGTTTGCGTGCCGCTGGCGATCTGGCGGCATTGCCGGATGTTGGCTGCCTTGGCCGCCGCCAATCTCCGGTTGGGAATGAGCGTTTTGGAAGACCTGCCTTTGGCGACGCTCGTCGACGAGGCGGTGGGCATTGCGGCCACGACGCTTAATGTCGAGTTTTGCGAGCTACTCCTGTTCACTCGCGAGCGAGACCAGTTGGAGTTGAGCGCGGGCGTCGGCTGGGAGCCAGCGGCCGCGGGCCGCCCGCCAATAAGCGTGGAAGCGGGATCTCAGGCCGCCTATGTGATGGCCCAAGATGAGCCCGTGGTCATCGACGACCTGCGCAACGAGGCGCGCTTCAAACCTTGTGAACGGCTGCGCGAGCACGGTGTCGTCAGCGGCGCAAGCGTCGTGATCCACTCGCACGACAAGCCGTATGGCGTGCTCGGCGTGTACACGACTCGCCGGCGCGTATTCCGCGAAAACGACCTCAGTTTCTTGCAATCGGTGGCCAATGCGCTATCCGTGGTCGTCGAGCGTGAGAACACGAAGCGCGAGCTGCAGGAGTACGCCGCCGAACTGGAGTCGGCCAATCGGGAACTCGAACGTTATGCCGCCGTCGCCGACGCCGCCACTCAGGCAAAAAGTGACTTTCTGGCCAACATGAGCCATGAAATCCGCACGCCGATGGCGGCTATTCTGGGGTACTCCGAGCTGCTCATGGCCGGAAACTCTGATATGTCCGGGCAGCAAAACAGCCTGTTCGCCATCCAACGCAATGGCGAACACCTCTTGAAATTGATCAACGACGTCCTCGACTTGTCGAAAATCGAGGCCGGCAAACTGACCGTCGAGCGGATCGCTTGTTCGCCCTGCGCCGTCATCGCCGACGTGGCGTCGATGATGCGTGTCCGCGCCACCGGTAAGGGACTCGATTTCCAGATACAATTCGACGGACCGGTTCCAGAGTCGATTCACAGCGACCCGACCCGGCTGCGACAGATTCTGGTCAACCTGGTGAGCAATTCGCTGAAATTCACCGAGCGCGGCGGCATGCGGATTGTTTGCAGTATGGCCACCCCGGTCGACGCTCCCGAGCCAAAGCTGCGCTTCGACGTGATCGACACGGGAATGGGCATGACCCCACAGGTCATGGAGCGTTTGTTCCAGCCATTTACGCAGGCCGACGGTTCGACGACGCGTAAATACGGCGGCACGGGCTTGGGACTGACGATCAGCAAGCGACTTGCGCAAGCGCTCGGCGGAGATATTGAACTGCGTTCTGAGCCCGGCATGGGAAGCACGTTCACCGCCACGATCGCCACAGGTTCACTTGCGGAAACGCGGCTGCTCGACTCGCCCAGCGAGGTCACCAGCACGGATGACGACCAAGACCTTAAGACAAAGTCCGACGTGGTGACTCTCTTGTCGGGGAGGCGCGTACTGTTGGCCGAAGATGGAGCCGACAATCAGTACCTGATCTCGCTTCATGTTCGTTCGGCCGGAGCCACCGTCGAACTGGCCGAAAACGGCCGAATTGCGGTCGAATTGGCTTTGGCGGCGGTCGCGGAAGGCAGGCCGTTTGATCTGATCTTGATGGATATGCAAATGCCTGAGCTCGACGGTTACCGGGCGACGGCACGCTTGCGCCGGGCGGGCTATGGCGGCCCGATCGTGGCATTAACCGCCAATGCGATGAGCGGCGACCGTGAAAAGTGCCTGGCTCACGGATGCGACGGATACATGACCAAGCCCATCAAGAAGGCCGAGTTGCTTCGGGTGGCCGCCGACCACATCGATCGTCAGGCGTTGCCCTCGTTGCCAGAGCGGCAACCGGCCCCCGCAAGCACGAGCACGGCCGGTGCGGCGCTTGTCAGCTCGTACGCCGACGACCCCGTGATGGCCGATGCCGTGCGGCGGTTCGTCGATCGGCTGGATGGTGTGCTCGACGAACTTCGACGTGCTCTGGCGGCAAACGACTTCGCGCTGTTAGCGAGTCTGGCCCACCAGCTCAAGGGCGCCGCCGGTGGCTACGGATTCGACCCCATCACGGCGGCCGCGGCGCTGCTGGAGCGCGCGGCCAAGGAGCCGGTTGATGCGAAGGCCGCCAGCGGGGCCCTCGACGAATTGATTGACCTTGGCCGCCGCGCGAAGGCGGCCATTCTCGTTCCACACGCTTGAGGCGACGATGAGCCCATCGCTATTGACGGTCGACGATTCCTCCTTCATCCACGAACTGGTCGAGCTCCGCCTGGCCGACGACGAACTGCGGCAATACCACGCCCACGACGGTTCGCAGGGCGTGGAAATGGCGGTCGCGCTCCGGCCCGACGTGATTCTGCTCGACGTGATCTTGCCGGGATTGTCGGGTTTTGATGTCTGCCGCCAACTTAAGAGCGATCCACGTACGGCCCAGATTCCGGTGATCTTCTTGACCGGCGCGTCGGACACGCTCAATAAGGTCCAGGGGTTCGACCTCGGTGCCGTCGACTACGTGACCAAGCCCTTCGACCCGGCAGAATTGCGGGCACGCATCCGAGCCGCTTTAAGGACCAAGCGCTACCAGGACATGCTGGCCGAACGGGCGCAGATCGACGCGATGACGTCGCTGCGAAACCGGGCTTATTTCGACGCCGTATTGAACCAGGAAGTGACGGCCGCACGCCGCTACGACCGCGCCACCAGCATGGTGCTCTTCGACCTTGACCATTTCAAACTCATCAACGACGCTCACGGACATCCTTTTGGAGATCGGGTGTTGCAGCGCGTGGCCGAATTGCTCGCGGCGAATATTCGCGATTGCGACGCCGCCTGCCGTTATGGTGGCGAGGAATTTGCCCTGGTCCTCACCGAAACCAACCTTGACCACGCGAGGATCGTCGCCGAGCGCGTTCGAGACGGAGTATGCGGCTTGCAGCTCGCGCACAACAAAACGCCCGTCGTGGTCACGGTCAGCGGCGGCGTCGTCTCGACGACGCAATTCGTAACCCGCGATGCGCTCACACCGGAGTCGTTTCTGGAAGCCGCCGACTCCGCCCTCTATTTCGCCAAAACGTCCGGACGCAACCGTACGGAGCTGGCGGTCGTCCCACATTCAGTTTCGGCCGAAAGCGCTCCGGCTTCGGCAGGCGCACTGATTGGCGGTTAACACACTTGCGACAAGACGACGTTGGGACGCGTCTTAACCGTTTCGCCATTGGGTGCTGTCGAGCGTAAGCAGATCATCCGCACCCTTGGGGCCCCAGGAACCGGCGGCGTAGTTTGGGAACTTTCGCGCCGGAAGCGTGCCCCAGACGTCAAGGATCGGTTGCAAGACGGCCCAGCCCGCCTCTACGAAGTCGGCCCGCAGGAACAGCGTGGCGTCACCTTGCATGCAACCGTAGAGCAGGGTTTCGTAGCCGGTGATGGGCGTGGCCCCGAAGTTCTCGTCGTATTTGAAGTTCATGTTGACCGAGCGTGTCTGGATGCCCACGCCGGGCACTTTGGCCTCGAACCGCAGCGAGATGCCCTCGTCGGGCTGGATGTACAACGTCAGCACGTTCGCCTTGAGCTGCTCGACCGGTGTCTCACGGAAGAGGATGAACGGGGCGTGTTTGAATTGGATTGCCACCTCGCTGATTCGTTTCGGCAGGCATTTGCCCGTGCGGATGTAAAACGGCACTCCGGACCAGCGCCAATTGTCGATGGCCAACTTGAGGGCCACAAAGGTTTCGGTGTTCGATTGCGGATCGACGGCGGGCGAATCGCGGTAGGCGGCCACGTC
>Ga0265313_10000767_pt1 | contig 32663 bp, 28 predicted proteins | sample 4123metaG_FD_203122 | JGI IMG/M metagenome (GOLD analysis project Ga0265313, IMG submission 203122) | Rhizosphere microbial communities from Carex aquatilis grown in University of Washington, Seatle, WA, United States - 4-1-23 metaG | ecosystem: Host-associated > Plants > Roots > Rhizosphere >... | reverse complement strand
TACAGTCTCGACAACCTGTCGCTCATGGCGCTCACGATCTCCGTCGGCTTCGTCGTCGACGATGCCATCGTGATGATCGAGAACATCGTGCGCTACATCGAGCTCGGCCTCGATCCCTTCGCCGCCGCCCTCAAGGGGGCCGGACAGATCGGCTTCACCATCGTTTCCATCACCTTCTCCCTGACGGCGGTGTTCATTCCGCTGCTGTTCATGGGCGGCATCGTCGGGCGCCTGTTCCACGAGTTCGCCGTCACCGTGACCGTCGCCGTGTCAGTCTCGGCCTTCGTCTCCCTGACCTTGACGCCAGTCATGTGCTCGCTGTTCCTGGACGGGCAGGGGACTCATTCGTCGGGGATGATCGGCAGGGCGGCGGAGCGCGCCTTCGATGCGGTGCGCAACGGCTATGACCGCAGCCTCGTCTGGGTGCTGAAGCGCCAGCCCTTGATGTTGCTGCTGACCCTCAGCCTGATCGTCGTCACCGGCTATCTCTACGTGGTGATCCCGAAGGGCTTCTTTCCGCAGCAGGACACCGGATTCATCTTCGGTACGGCGGAGGCGCGCCAGGACATTTCTTTTGCCGGGATATCCAAGATCCAGCATCAGCTGGCCAAGATCATCGCCGGCGACCCCGACGTTTCCGGCGTCGTGAGTTTCGCCGGCGCCACCGGCGGCAACGCGGCCGAGAACACGGCGCGCATGTTCATTCAGCTGAAGCCCTTCGATCAGCGCAAGGCGTCGGCGGACCAGATCATCGCGCGCCTGCGCCCCAGGGCGGCGCAGGTCCCCGGCGTGTTCTTCTTCATGCAGGCGGGCCAGGACGTGAATGTCGGCGGGCGGCTCAGCAAGACTCAGTACCAGTTCACGCTCACGGATACCAACGGCGACGAGCTCAACCACTGGGCGCCCATCGTCGAGAAGGCCATGGCCAAGCTGCCGCAGCTCCAGGACGTCACCACCGACCAGCAGATCGCGGCACCCCATCTGGCGGTCGAGGTGGACCGAGACCGCGCGTCGCGCATGGGGCTTTCGCTCTCCGACATCGACCAGACCCTCTACGATGCCTTCGGCCAGCGCCAGGTCGCCACGATCTATGGGGCAGCCAACCAGTACAAGGTGATCCTGGAGGTTCAGCCCGATTTCCAGAGCGATCCCGCGGCGCTGGACCATCTCTATGTTCCCGGTGCCGGCGGTGCCCCGGTGCCGCTCAGCGCCGTCGCCCATTTCGCCTCGAAGGTCGAAGCGCTGTCGGTGAACCATCAGGGCCAGTTCCCCGCCGTGACCCTGTCGTTCAACCTGGCGCCCGGCGTGTCCCTCGGCCAGGCGGTGGATCGGATCAAGACGCTGGAGGCCGAACTAAAGACGCCCCTGACCCTGGAAGGCGCGTTTCAGGGCACGGCCCAGGCGTTCCAGTCCTCCCTCTCCTCGACCCCGCTCCTCGTCGCCGCCGCGATTTTCGCGGTCTATGTCGTGCTCGGCATGCTTTACGAGAGCTTCATCCACCCGATCACCATCCTCTCGGCCCTGCCGCCCGCCGGCGTCGGCGCGCTGCTGATGCTGATGGCGACCGGCTATGACCTCAGCGTCATCGCTCTCATCGGGATCATCCTGCTGATCGGCATCGTCAAGAAGAACGCCATCATGATGATCGACTTCGCGCTCACGGCCGAACGCCAGGGTGGCAAGACGCCGCGGGAAGCCATCTACGAAGCCTGCCTGCTGCGCTTCCGGCCGATCATGATGACGACCATGGCGGCGATCTTCGGCAGCCTTCCCTTGGCGCTTGGCCATGGCGCGGGTTCGGAGCTGCGCCGGCCGCTCGGCATCGCGATCGTCGGCGGGCTTCTGGTTTCCCAGTGGCTGACGCTCTACACGACGCCGGTGATCTATCTCTATCTCGGGCGGCTTGGCAGTTGGCTCGGCCTCACCACGACGACGAAACGGCTGGTCGGCCCGGCCATCGGCATCGCCAAGGCCGCGGAGTAGGCGGGGATGACCGATACCACGAGCCCGGTGCAGGGAGCGCGGCGCAACGGCGGCGTTGTCGTAACGAACCTGGAGCCCGAGTTCGGCGCGCTGATCCGCGAAGTATTCCGCCTCCTGCGGCGCAACTTCGAGCGTCGGGCGCAAGAGGCGAAGCTGCCGTTGACCCGCCTCCAGGCCTCCGCCTTGCTGCGCATCGCGCGCCGGCAGGGCATCAGTCAGGCCAAGCTGGCCAGCGCGCTCGATGTCCAGCCCATCATGGTGGTCGAGATCCTCGACAAATTGCAGGCGATGGACCTGATCGAGCGCCGCAAGGCGCTGGGGGACCGGCGGGTCCACGAGCTTTGGCTGAAGCCCGCCGCCAAGCCGATGCTGGAACAGATTCTCGTCGTTGTCCGCAGCGTCCGCAAAGTGGCCTTCGCCAGTTTTTCGTCCGATCAGCGGGACGCGCTCTTCGCCGGGCTTGCTCGCGTCAGGGAGAACCTTTCCTGCTCTTCCGAACCTGCGGAGGAGGCGGAGAAGCCGGCGGGTGAACGCAAGCCAGGGCTGCGCGCGAACGGCAAGCACCTGAACAGCAAGCGGAGATGAGCGTCTTCCAGTATGCGGCCGAGGCCTATCGACTTCTGCTCATGCTGGTCGGCCTGATCCTGGAAGCCCTGTTCGGACCGCTGAGATACGTCACCCTGGCGGTGCTTCTGATCGGCATTCCCGGCGCCATCTGGCTGATCGTGGTCTGACACCGGCGGCGGGGTCAGGCGGGCACCACCCCGCGCCGCTGAGGCAGGGTCCGCCCGCGCCAAGTGCCGGCAAGGGCGAGGAGCATCCCGGCGGCGAAGACGATCCAGCCGGCCCGGCTGCCCGGTGTCCATGCCAGGGCGGCGGCGAGCACCCGAACCGGATCGACATGGAACGCAAGCCAGACATAGCCGGCTTCGCCCAGGGCCGCACCGAGCCCTGAGGCAAGGCTGAGCGCGATCAGCGCCCAGGCATTCCCCGCCGCGGCCGGCTTCAGTGCGACCAGCACCCGATGGGCCATCAGCCAGGCGTAGATCCCGGCCATGGTCAACGGCTCGCCGAAGCCGAGCTTGGTCTGAATGAAATAATGGGTCAGGGTCAAAAGGCCGATGACATAGGCGAGGCGATGGAGCCAGCGCCAGTTGCGCCCGCCGAGGCGCCGGATCATGCCCTCGGTCGAGGTGGCGGCGAGAGCGGCGAGGAACAGCAGGGCCGTGAAGCCGATGGTCAGATAGAACCTGAGGATCACCTCCGAGGCGACATGGCTCCAGGCAAAGGCCTGGTCCCCGGCATAGGCGAGGAAGTGCAGCAGCGCATAGCAGAACGCGGCGACCCCGATCATGCGGCGAACGGTGATAAGGCGCGGGAACTGGAGAACCCGGCGCAACGGCGTGATGGCGAGCGAAACGAACAGGAACCGGATCGCCCACAGCCCCGTCTGGTGGATCGCCTCGGTCCAGGGCCGCGGACCCAGCTGTCCGAGGCCGTAGGCCGCCGCCGTCCACAGTCCTGGCGCGAACAGGCTGAGGAACACGGCCAGCTTCAAGGGCGACAGATGCCCGCTTCGATCCTGCCAGGGGTAGGTCATGGCCGATGTCATAGCCTAGCGCCTCATCGTCTCAAGCCAAATCGGCTTGAGACGTGAATCAGTCGCTAGATTTATGAATTGGAGCAAGATTCACCGATTATGTTGGTTCAACCTAATCGGATCTTGCTCCAGGCGGGCCGGAAAGTTCCATCACGGACTATCACGAAAGCGTGGACGGGGCGCGGGCACCCTCTCAGGCGGCGATGGGCCTCTCGCCGGCGATGGTGATGCGATGCATGAGGCGGCGCTGGCCGTCATAGTCGTTGACGGCGTAATGCATCGTGCAGCGGTTGTCCCAGACGGCGAGCGAACCCTGGGCCCAACGGAAGCGGCAGGTGAATTCCGGCGTCTGGCAGTGCTGGTAGAGGAAGTCGAGGATCGGCCGGCTCTCGGCCTCGGTCATGCCTTCGAAGCGGGTGGTGTAGATCGAATTGACGAACAGCGCCTTGCGGCCGCTTTCGGGATGAAGCCGCACAACTGGCTGGGCGACTTCCCTGTCGGCTTCGGGGATGTCGCGCTCGATCTTGATCGACCGGCTCACCTTCAGATCCTTGGGCAGGCCGCCCTGGCCGTAGGGGCGGCCCGCATGCATGGCCTTGAGGCCGAGCAGCATGCGCTTCATGCCCTCGGACAGCGCGTCATAGGCGTCGTACATGTTGGACCAGACGGTGTCGCCGCCGTAGGCCGGCACCTCGCGGCCATAGAGGACTGAGCCCATGGGCGGCTCCTCCAGGAAGCTGAAGTCGGAATGCCAAGCGTTGCCGAAAGTGCTGATCTTGCGTTCGTCGGCCTCCTTCAGCACGGCGATGATGTCGGGATATTCATCGAGATGCTTGACGTAAGGCATGCGCACCAGCGGCCCGAACAGGCGGCTGAAGGCGAGATGCTGCTCCGGCGTCAGCTGCTGGTCGCGGAAGAACAGCACCAGATGGTCGGTGAAGGCCTGGCGCAGTTCGACCGTCGCGGCGTTGCCGAGCGGGCGGGCAAGGTCGATGCCGTGGACCTCGGCGCCGAGCGCGCCGGCGATGGGACGAACCTCGATCGATCGGAATGACATGGCCGGCATCCTTTCTGCCGATGATGGGGCGATTTTACCCATCCTGGCGGTCGCGGCAATCAGAGGACGAAGGCGAGCAGGACGAAGGCCAGCCCCCCGGCAACGAGGCAGTAATAGGCGAAGGGATTGAGCGCCTTGAATTCGTGGCTTTTGAAGAATCGCATCAGAAAGGCCGTGCTGGCGAAGGCCGTCACGCCCGCGACGATACCGGCCAGCACCGACAGGCCGAGGCCGATCCCGCCGTCGGCCGCGGCATGGAGAAGCTTCGGCAACTCCAGCACGCCGGCGCCGGCGATGATCGGCGTGGCCAGGAGGAAGGAGAATCGCGCCGCCTCGGCATGGCTGAGGCCGACCGCAAGCCCCGCGCCCATGGTCAGGCCCGAGCGCGACAGGCCGGGAACGAGCGCGCCGGCCTGGCAAAGCCCGATGAGGGCCGCCTGGCGCAGGGTCAAGGCCCCGGTGCCGCCGCTGGACGCCCTGCGCCGCAGCCTTTCCGCGACCAGAAGCACGATGCCGTTGAGGGCCAGGAACAGGGCGGCCACCATTGGCGCGCCGAACAGGCCGCGGAAGAACTTCTCCAACAAGAAGCCGATGATCGCGGCCGGCAGGGTGCCGGCGACGAGGAGCATCAGCAGGCGCCGGCTTTCCGCCACGCCCGAACCCTGCCCCAGAATGCCGGCGAGGATTTCGACCCAGTCCCGCCAGAAATAGAGCAGCAGGGCCGCGGCGGTGCCGAGATGGAGCATGACGAGGAAGGGCAGAAAAGCCGGCGAATGCTGGTCGATCTGCCAGCCCAGCAATCGGGGCAAGATCACGGCGTGGCCGAGGCTGCTGACGGGGAAGAGTTCGGTCACCCCCTGAAGGGCAGCGAGCAGGATGGCCTGGATCTGAGACATGACACTCCTCGTTTCGTGATGCGAAATACGGTCGGCCCGACCCTCGCCAATGCCGGCCGGACTATACCGGTGCCACCCGGCGGACGGTCAATGCTTGCGCACGAGCGCAAGGTTGAAGCCGAGGCCGATCAGCGATGTACCGGCGATGACCGCCGCCATGGGCACCGCGGTGCCGTTGGCGAAGACGCCGACCGCGCCACCCGCGAGCGCTCCCATGGCGAACTGGAGCATGCCCACCAAAGCTGACGCCGAACCGGCAAGCTCGGGATAGGTGGACATGGCGCCGGCCGAGGCATTGGCGCCGATCATGCCCGTCATGCCGAGGAAGACGAAGAGCGCGCCCGCGATCCCGGCCAGCCCCCAGAGGCCGCTCGCCGCTATGGCGAGAAGCACGAGCCCGCAGCCGGCGGAAGTGGCGCAACCGATGCGCAGCATCCGGTCAGTGCCCAGCCGCAGGACCAGGCGGCTGTTGACCATATTGACGAGGATCATGGACAGGATATTGACGGCGAAGAGATAGCCGTAATTCTGCGCCTTCACGCCGAACAGGACGATGTAGACGAAGGGCGTGCCGGAGATATAGGCGAACAGCCCGCAATAGACGAAGGCCGAAGACAGCGCATAGCCGAGGCAGCGCCGATCGGTCAGCAGCCGGCTATAGCCCCTGAGCATGCCGAAGAGGTTGGTCTTGACCCGTCGTTCGGGCGGCAGCGTCTCCGGCAGATAGAACAGTCCGGCGAGCGCCAAGCCGCCGAAGGCAGCCTGGACCCAGAATATTGTCCGCCATCCCGCCAGCAGCAGAATCTGGCCGCCGATCACCGGGGCCACCATGGGCGCGATGCCCATGACCAGCATCATCATCGACAGCATGCTGGCTGCGCGGTCGCGTTGGAAGATGTCGCGAAGCATGGCGCGAGCCAGGACCGGCCCGGCACAGGCACCCATCGCCTGGACGAATCGCCAGAGGGAGAGGGTGACGATGCCGCCGGCGATGCTGCAGCCGAGGCAGCCGACGACGTAGAGGAGAATGCCCGCCGCGATCGGCCCGCGCCGGCCGAGCCAATCGCCGAAGGCGCCCCAGGCGATCTGGCCGGCGCCGAAGCCAAGCAGAAAGGCCGACAGGGACAATTGGACCCGATCCTGGCCGATGGCGAAGGCCCTGCCGATGGTCGGCAGCGCCGGCAGGTAGATGTCGACCCCCATGGGCCCGAAGGCCATGAGCAAGCCCAGCGTGGCGATGAACAATGGGCCGACGACCACCGGCTTCGATCCGGCGGCGCGCTTGGCGGACATCGGGGCTTTCCGGGCGAAAACGGGCAGGGCGGGGAGCTTCGGGGATAGCCGGGCCCCGGGCAAGCGTCTTTGGGGCATGGCTGCCCCTTGACCGCGCGATGCCAGCCCGGGGGTCCGTCCGGAACCCCCGGCAATTGGACGCGCGATCTACTTCGTCAGCAGATTGGCACTGATATAGCCGGTCTTGCCGGCGACATGGACATGGGCCCATTTGCCATGGTCGACGAGCCCGATGACATCGACCTTGGTGCCATGTTTCAGGGTCGCCAGCTTTTCCGACTTGGTCGTCGGTTCGGCCCTGAGATGGGCGTAGCTGGTCCTAACCGACATCATCAGGTCGGCCGCCGGCTCAGCATAGCTGGAGCCGGTGGCGAGGGGCGGGACGACGAGAGGGCCCGCGCCGGCGCTCCCGGCGGAAACCAGGGTGACCGCGAATGCGGCAAGGAAGAAGGAGCGCAGCAGCATATGTCTTTCTCCGGCGTGAGAGTTGCGATTGATCTGATATTAGCGAAGGGGTAGGACGATTCGCACCTGCGGAGAAGATTAAAGTTTCGCGAACCGCCTCAGCCAGCCCAGGGGAGCGGTGAGGGACCGTTGTCACGAAGTTCGCACGGAACTCCCGTCGCGACGCCGCAGGAACGCCAGGCAGACGAGCGACAGGGCGAAGAAGATTCCCAGCATCAGCCAGGCCTCGTTGAAGGAGATCGTCAAGGCCGCGCGCTCCACCAGCTGGGCGACGGCCTGGCGCGTCGCTTCGTCGATCGGGGCCATGACCTGGTTATGGAACTTGTCGGGCGGCAGGCCGACGATGATCGCCGCGGTGGGATCGCCCGCCTGAAGGCGCTTCACCAGCCCGGCCACGATCGTCGGCGGCCGGAATGCCAGCATGGTGTCCACGAGCGCGATTCCGATCGCCCCGCCGAGATTGCGCAGCAGGTTGAACAGGGCGCTTGCATTGGCCAGATGCTCGCCGGTCTTGCCTTCCAGCGCGATCGTCGTGGTCGGAAGCAGGCAGAACATCACCGCCAGCCCGCGCATCACCTGGGGCCAGAAGAGCTCCTGATAGTCCGACTTGTAGGTGAGGAACCCGTCGGCGATCAGCCCGGCGGCGAAGAGGGCAAAGCCGCCGGCCGTCAGCCAGAGCGGATTGTACTTCTTCTCGGCGACCGCCGCGACCGGGGCCGCCAGCAGCTGGGCGACACCGCCCACGATCATGATCTCGCCGATTTCGAGCGGAGTGTGCTCGCGCACCAGGCCGAGAAAAAGCGGCAGCAGGTAGACCGAGCCGTAGAGGCCCATCCCCAGGACGAAACTGTAGAAGCAACCGGCGGCGAAATGCCGTTCGGCCAGCAGGGTCAGTTCCACCACCGGCTCGAATCGGCTGAGGCAGCGCAGTATCGCCACGATGCCGCTGACGAGGCACAAGCCCAGGAGCAGCCACAGGAAAACGCCGCTCCAATCCCGCTTCGGCCCCTCCTTGAGCAGGATCTCCAGGGTGCCGAGTGCCAGCGCGATGAGCGCCGCCCCGCGGTAATCGAGGCGCCTGAGGATCTGCCAGTCTGGCCGCTCGTCGGCCAGCATGCAGCCGGTCAACAGCATCACCAGGACGCCGGGACCGGGGTTGATCAGGAACAGCCAGTGCCAGGTATAGGTGTCGGTGATGTAGCCGCCGACGACGGGGCCGAGGGTAGGCGCCAGCATGGCGAAGAGGCCGGCCAGTGCCGCGGCCAGCAGGTGCTGGCGCTCCGGGAACAGCTCGAACCCGGCGGTGAAGACGGCGGGGATGACGGCGCCGCCGCAGAAACCCTGGACGACCCGCCAGGCGATGAAGGGCCAGAAGCCGGTGCTGAAGGCGCAGGCGAGACTCGCCCCGGAAAAGCCGGCGATGGCGCCGACGAAGAGGAAGCGCAGGGACAAGAGCCGGGTGAGGCGCCCGGTCAGGGGGATCGCGATCACCTCGGCCGTGAGATAGGCCGTTTGCACCCAGCTCAACCGGTCCAGGGGAATGCCGAACGCGGTCTGGATATCGGGCAGCGAACTGGCGACGATCTGGATGTCGAGGATCGCCATGAACATGCCGACGCACATGGCGAGAAAGGCGATCCAGACCCTGAGCGGAGCGCGCAGCGCTGCGCCGGCCAACGGGCCGGTCGACGGCGGGGATTCGGCGGGGATCTCCATGCGACTCGCTAGAAAGAGGTCCGGAAAACCGGTGAAGCGAACAAAACTGGGGCTTTGTTCCGCTACAAGTCAACTCGCCCGTGAGAATTACTTGGTTTCCAGGCTGCTAATTCCCTGCCAATCGGCAGGCGCGGTCCTGGGCATGTCGCCGAGGCGCCGCGCGAAGGCGGCAGCGACCGGATCCGCCCCGGCCTCGGCTGCAAAGTCGGCGGCGGCGCGCGGGAAGTCGCCCGCCCGATAGGCGGCGAGCGCCGCCGCGAAGGCGGCGTCCCGGCGGTCGGCCTCGGGCGTGCCTGCCTCGACCGAGTCCGGCGAGAAGATCCTCTCCGGCGCCGCGCGGCCCTTGACGCGGACCAGATCGATTTCGCGCCAACGGAAGCCGTCCCCGGCCTCGATCCGCACGGCCTGGCCCACCAGGATGTCCGTGCCATAGGCCCTGTTGGCGCCTTCCAGGCGGGAGGCGAGATTCACCGTGTCGCCCATGACCGTGTAGTTGAATCGCCGGCGCGAGCCGACGTTGCCGACCACCACTTCGCCGCTGGCGAGCCCGATCCGGGCCGTGAGGCGATGCCCGGCGAAGGCAGGCTCGGATTGGTTCATCTCGGCGAGGCGCTTGCGGCAGGCGAGCGCCGCCCTGACGGCATGGCGGGCGTGGTCCGGATTGCCCACGGGGGCGCCGAAGACGGCGACGATGGCATCGCCGATATACTTGTCCACGAAGCCGGTCTCCGACTCGATGATGTCGGTCATGGCGGTGAGATAGGCGTTCATCAGCTGGACGAGCGCGCCCGGGGTGAGGCTCTCCGAAAGCCCGGTGAAGCCGGCGATATCGGCGAACATGACCGTCACCTCCCGGGCCTCGCCGCCCAGCTCCGGCAGGCGCTCGCTTTTCAGCATCCGATCGACCAGGGCCGGCGCCAGGTAGAGGGAGAAGCTGTTGCGCAGCAGCCGCCGGTCCCGGTCGGTCACGGCGAAGCGGTATCCCAGGAGCACGGCAAGCGTAAGGCCGGCGGCGAGCGGTGGGGTCAGCAGAGGCAGGACCAGGTCCTGGCTGAAGGCGAGAGTGGCGGGCAGGACCCAGAGGATCGCAAGGGCCAGTGTCGCCATCGCGGCGCGAGAGGCCGGCAGCAGCTGGGTCGCCAGCGCCGCGGCCAGCGCCAGGAGCAGGACCATGGCGCCGGAGACCGAGGGCCCCACCTCCCGGAGCGCATTGCCGGCGATGAGATTGTTCACCGCCGTCGCCAGCACAAAGACGCCGGGGACGGTCGCACGCACCAGATCCTTGCGGAAGATGTCGTCCATGGGCGGGTTGACGCAGCGCTCGCCCAGGCTCGGATGCTCCGGCCGGGTGATGAGGCGCATCGAGGTGAGGAGCCGGTCCTCGATGTCGAGCACGGTTCCCAGCAGCACGACCTTGCCGGCGAAATGCTTCTGGAAGAATCCGGCATCGCCCTTTTTCTCGCAGGCGAAAAGGTCGGCGAGCGAATAGGTGGCGATGGCATCCGGTCCGGCGAAGTTGAGCAGCATGGCGTTGTCGACCGCGCCGGGGATCGGCCGGCCGGCAAGCTCGAGACCGCCGTCGGGCGTCGGCATCGGCGCCTCGCCCAGACCGCGGGAGGCAAGCTCGAGCGGCAGGCCCGCTTCCGTCGTCGTCCCGCTGTCGGACTGCAGGCGCTGGAAGGTGAGGGGTATGCGCCGGACCACCGAGTCGGGATCGCTCAGCACATTGACGTCGCGCAGGTTCGCCGCGCCCACCATGAAGGCCTGGGCAGGGAAGGGATGGATGGGAAAGCGCTGATGCTGCGCCTCGCCTAGGACGACCTGCCTGGTGAGCGCCGCATGGCGCAGCGCGAGCAGGAAATCCCGATCGAAGCCGGGGACCAGGCCTTCGCCCGAGGCGGCGAAAATGACGTCGAAGCCGACCACCTTGGCGCCCGATTGGATGAGCGCGTTCAAGACCCGGGCGATCTCGGGCGTCCAGAATTCCCGCGGTACATCGGCGAAGGGCGGGCGGCGCATGGTCTCCTCGTCGATGGCCACCACGGCGACCGGGTCAGCCGCGGGATCCGCATGGGTCGGGGTGAATTTTTCGCGCAGCCAATAGAGCAGATCGATGGAAAGCCCGGCCAGCTGCGGTCCGGCCAGAAGCTGGACGGACAGGCTCAGCACCAGCGCCACGCCAAGCGCGACGGCGAGCTGGCGCCGGGTCATCGAGGATCGATGCTCAGAGCTTCAGCAGGCGGCTGACCGGCGGTGCCGCACCTGGCGTTGCCGCGGGAGACAGGGCGAAGATGACGCTGTGCCCGCCCGCCGAGGCGCGATAGAGGCCTCCCGGATCGAGGGAATCGCCCAGGCGCGCGAAGTCGTAGAAGCGACCATGGATCATGTCGGCCGGCTTCAGCTCGTAGACCAGCCGCTCCTCCGGCTTGTCCAGCCGCTCAATGACCAACATGCCGCCTCCGGGGAGTTCGACCAGCGGGCTCGATCCGTACAGCGTCCGCTGCGGGGGCGGGAGCTTCTTGTCGCTGCCCGAACTCGTGCCGCGGAACACGACGACGGCGCTGGCCTCGGCTTCGGCCGCCGAAAGCTGCAGCTGGCCGCCATCGCAGGCAACTTTGTCGCGGGTGACGTTGCCGCCCTTCACCTCGCTCTGGTCGATGCCGACCGTGACTTGGCCGGCGGCGATGGTCTCGCGGACGCAGGAATGAAAGTAGTCGAGCACCAGCCGATCGGCCGTGGCCAGATGAATGACCCTGCCGGCGGCAAGATAGTCCAGCGGGCCGACGCCGGCCACGTTCCCGGCCACGTCCTCCACCATGGCGGCGGGGCCGGCAAGGGCGATCCCGGGCGAAGCGAGCCCCAGAAGCAGGACAAGAACGGGGAACTCTTTGCGCATGGTGTCCTCCCTCAGCTGCCGCCGTCGCCCACCAGCGTGAAGGGGCCCCAGAATATCGGGTGGGCGTAGCTGAACAACGTCTTTCCCGACGCGTCGACATAGCCCGGGCCGTCGATCAGCGACAGCATCGCGGCTCTGAGGGCCGCCGCGCGCGTCGTGCCCTGGCCGCGGGCAAGCGCCTTGAAGGTATCGGTGGTGAGGAGCCGGGCCGAGGTGGTCTCCACCGGCCAGTTGGACACCAGCACGGCGCGGGCGCCGGCATAGATGAAGGCGAGGCCGAGGCCGGTCACCGCATCGGCCCCAGCCCCGTTCCCGGCGGCGGTATTGCAGGCCGAGAGCACGACCCATTGGGCATTGAGCCTGAGGCCCAGGATCTTGGTGGTGGTCAACAGGCCGCTGCCCGCCACGCCGGCAATGCTGGGCGCGGTCAGCGCTAGGGCCGGCTCGGAAAGCCCTGCGATGTCGCCGGGCACGAGTCCATGAGTGGCGAACATGACGACGCGCCGGTCGTCGAGCTTCAGGGTCCTGACAGCCTGCTCGTTGGCCTGCTTGCCGAGATAGACGTCGGCGCTCGGACTCGCGTCCAGCGCCTTCGCCGCCGCGCGCAGCTCGTCGGCGGTTTCCGGCAGGCGCGGCAGCACCGAAAGATCCGGGGCCGCCGATGCCTGCGCCGGCAGGCCGCGGAACTTCACATGGACGCCGCGCGTGGTGAGTCCGCCGCCCGACGTCGATGCGAGCTGCATCGCGGCTTCGCCTTCCTGGGCTTCCGCCTTGTTGAACCAGGCGTCGCCGAAGCCGATGAAGGGTTTGGTGGCCGGCGCGACGGTCGCCAGCGTGGCCAGAGACCGCAAGGCGGCGACCGAGGGAAGCTGGGTGATGGAAGCCTGGCGGATCAGCCAGGGAACGGATTTGTAGCCAGAGAACAGCGGCCGGCCGGCGGGATCGACCGCCGGCTGCACGGGCTCCGTCACCATGAGCGCGAAGGGCAGTTCCGCAAGCGCGCCGTGAGGGACGACGAGAAGATCGCTGGCACCCTTCCAACCCGCCGCCACTGGCTGAAGCAACGCGTCGTAGAGACGGCTCGATGCGACCACGTCGAAGGCGGGAATCTGGGCCAGGCTGTCGGCGTCCGGGTCGAGCGCCCGGCGCAGCGCCGCCACGTCGCGGTTGATGTCGGCCGCGCCCAGTGGTGCCGCGCCAAAGGCCACCGCGCCCTGCCGGCGCAGGGCCCAGACATAGGTCCTGTCTTCGGCCACATATGTGGCGATCAGGGCCTGTCCCGGCTTCAGCACGGCCTGGACTTCGGCGGTCGTGATCGGCCGGGGATCGATGAGGTTCACGTAGTCGGGAAAGCGCTTCTCGATTTCCTCGCGCAGCGTCGCCCTGGCGTCGCGCAGCTGGTCGACTTGTGTCCGCAGGCTCTGGATCGCGTTCGGGTCCTGCTCGTCCTCGGGCACCGCGAGCGCCTGGGCCAAGGTGGCGTTGAGGGCCGAGATCTGGCGTTCGGCGTCCTGGACGCGGCGGACGAGGTCGCTGAGGCCGGGATCATGCACGGCGGCGCGCGCCGCCGAAGCGACGAGCGCCTGCTGGACCGCCTGGCCACGGGCCGCGTCGGCGATGCGAAATGATTCAGTTGCCGCCGCGTCCTCGCCGATGGCGGCACGCTCGCCCCACAGCAGGTTCAGGTATCGCTCCAGGATGAAGCGCAGCCGGCGCTGGCGGCCTTGGGTCGAACCCTGGGCATCGCTGCCGTTGCGCGAACTGCCGAGCAGAATCGGCAGCGCGGCGCGGAAAGCCTGGTCGGCGGCGCTTGCCTCGCCGTTTGCCGCCAGGGCGGCGGCGTACAGGCCTTCGGCCTCGGCGGTGTCGTAATGCTTGTCGCCGAGCGCATGGCGCCGGCGGTCATATATCTTCTCGGCAATCGGAACCGCGGCCGCCGCCTGGCCGGTGCGAAGCAATGCGATCTCATAGGCGGGGTTGCCGAGGATATTGTCCGCCGCTTGAGGATTGTCGGCCATTCCCTGTCGGATCAGATTGAACGCGGTCATGGCCTCGGCGTAGCGCCGCTGCACAACCAGGGTCTGGGCAAGATTGGAATAGGCGCCGTTGAGCGGGCCGGAGTCCGGTGCATGTCCAAGATGCTGGTAGATATCGATGGCGGCCCGGGCCAGCTTCTCCGCATCCCGCGCCCGCCCCTCCTCGAGCAGGATTCCGCCGAGCACGCCAAGGCTGGTCGCGGTTTCGCCCGCGTAGCGTCCGTGCCGCTTCAACTGGTCCAGCAGCGCCAGTCTCGCCGCGCTCTCGGCCTCGAACAGACGGCCCTGCTGGGCGAGGTCATGGGCGAAATTCTGCAGGATCCCATCCTGGGAGCCGACGACGGCATCGAGATTAGGCGTGTTCTGCTGGTCGCTGGCCGATTGCAGGGCCTCGATGCCGGCAAGATTCTCGGCCAGAGCCTTACGGAAATAAGGCTCGGCTTCGGCATAGTGGCCGACACCATCGAGGAACGTGGCGTGGGCCCAATCGGTCCGGGCCTGGAAGATAGAGGCGTTGCCGCCCAGGTTGGGCCAGTTCTGCGACTTCTCCAGAAGAGCGTCGATCTTGTCCAGTGTCTCGCGGGCCTGGTCGAACTGGCCGAACCCGACGTAGAGATAGACGAGATTGTAGTACTCGCCGAACAGCGCCCCCTGGTGTGCGTTCTTTTTCTTGCTTCCATTCTCGCCACCCGAGGCGAGGGATTCGAGGAAGGCGACCTTCTCCTCGCGCAGGGCGAGAGCCTTCTTGCGAAAGCCGGCGTGCGTTTCGGCAACAGCCAGCAGATTGGCCGCGGTCGCATAGTCGCCGACCGCCTTGTCCCGATGGGGCAGGATCAGGTCGTAAGCTTTTTGAAGGTCGTCCAGACGCTGGGCATCGCGGCCGATGTCGCCCGCCGCCGTGCCGCGCGCGAGGTAGAAGCGGGCCAGCGGAATATCATTCATATCCGTCGGCGGAGTCTCATCGGCCTTGGCCTTGTTGGCCGCAGCGGCGGCTGGATCGGGCTTCTGCTGATCGAGAATGGCCGTGATGTCGGCAATGCTGCCGGGAGGTGCGGCGAAACCCCGGCTTTCGACGGCGCCGACGATCGCGCGCGCCTGCTCGAGAGCCGTACCGGAGTCGCTTTGCGCGAAGAGGGGACCGGCCGCAAGACCGCAAGCGACGATCAAGCCGGCGAGATAGCGCTGCCGCAATGACGGCGCCTGCAAGCTGGAATGAGGAGATTTGAATATGGTCGCCCCCGCCCCGCGAGATGGCCACAGCGATGAGCTTACACGGGCGGATGACCGGCGGAAACCGGCTAAAGATTAACGGAATGTCCTAGTTTAAGGTAGTAATAAGAATTGGATATATCTACGCTCGAATGAGCAATTTTGTTCCACAAAGTGTTTTTTAAAAAATAGTATGGACGCGTGAATCTGCGTGGTATGGTTTTTTTCGTGGCTGGAGTCCTATTTCGCGAAAAGTACCGGAACGGAAAAAAGTGCGCGTGATGGGACTCGAACCCACATTCTCCCGCTTACGAGGCGGGTGCTGTTTGACCGGTCAGGGTCGTTCCAGTTCAGCTACACGCGCGTCTAGTTAGCCGGCTCAAAGTCTCCGGCCTATTTCCGCCCCGCTGGGAACCCCCTGGCGGGGCGATTCGTTTCCGAACCGTTAAGGCTAGACTCGTCCCTTCGATTCTAGCAACAAGATTCTGCTGTTGCTGCACTGCACACCACAATATCTCCTCCGACAATTAGTGAACCGGCTCGGGTTCGTCTAAGCCGAGCTCAAGCGTGGTGTTGATTTTGGGGAAGGCCCTCTGGAGCGACCTTTGAAATTGGTCGTAAGTGGACGAGGCGCGCATGAGGGCGATGACGGCGGCCAGATGCTCGCGAAGGCGAGGATGGCCTACATCCTCAGTAAGCCACTGCGGGTGACGCCACTTGCGCGAGCCGGACGGCAGCTTGGGATTAAGCCTACGCAGTTCGTCGAGTACGCCGGGCGCTAGGCGCGCATATATCCAATCGTTTGTGTAGTGCCCCACCACGCCAGGCCGTTTCACTGACCACGGCGTGTACGGCCAACCCTTGAGGCGAAACATCTCTTTGTAGAATTCATCGGGGAACGTCTTGGCCCACTTGCGGAGTTCTTCAGAGATGAATTTGTCGAGGATTTCTTCAAGGGCGAGTCTGGCGCGGTCGCGCTGATAGCCCGTGGCCTCGTCTACTAAGGCGACAATGCCGACGCGGGCGAACCCGCGCATGAGGATTTCGCACTTGGCCGCGATGCCCAATTGCTGTGGCTGGAGAGCGCCTGCCTCGCGGGCCTTTAGAACGGCTTCGCACAAATCGGCCAAGAGCGTGGCTTCAAACCCTAAGGCTCGAACACCCTCCGGCGTCATGAACGGAATTGGCTTCCCGATTCTCTCGGCTATGTGATTCTCGATAAAGGGATTTATCGACTTTCTGGATACAAAAAGCTCAAGTCGATTCATACCCGCTATCATCGAGCCACCACGCGCCATGTTAAGCGCGCCAGTGAAGCCGCCTTGCGTAATAACGCGGGTGCCCCCCTCTAGAACGTAGCAGGGGATTTCGATGTCGCCGATGCGGAGGGGGTGATCGGCGGACCCATGCGTTGCCTTGAGTATCCTGCTCACAGGGTAGCTCCCACGGCCCTAGCAATCGTCCGATCGAACAGATCGGGCGCCTTGCGGTAGTTGTGCCGATAGCTGAACTCGTCGATATAGGCGGGGAGGTGGTGAAGGCTCACCTTGTGGTACTGGCCGACGATGCCGCGTTTCAGCAACGCCCAAAAGGACTCGATCGTGTTTGTGTGCGTTCCATCATCTGCCACGTACCACTTCGCATGGTTGACGGTGCGATGCTCCATGAACTGTTTGACATGTAGGTAGCCAGAATACTCATCGGTAAAGAGGATGGCGTTCTGAGTGTCGATATTGCGACGGACCAGAGCCGCAATGCTCTTGGCGCGTAGATCGGCTTTCTTGACCACCTGCGCTTTGACGCGGCCCCCGCGCTCCATCATACCAATAACTGGCGGCTTCTTGGTTCCCCGTCCACGCGTTGCGATGTTGCCGCCATGCTCACCACCCGAGCCAATGTTGCCCTTCCGGCGTTTGCCGCCAATGTAGGTTTCGTCCATTTCGACGATGCCAGTAAGCAATTCGCGCTGCTCACGCTCCGCCATGGCTTTCCGAATTTGCATCCCCATGCGCCAGCCCGTGTTCTTATTGACTTCCAAATCGCGGGCAAGCTGGCGAGCGGATAGGCCTTTCCTGGCGTTTAGGACTATGGAGACAGCCAAGAGCCACTTTTGCAGAGGCAGATGCGTGTGATGGAAAATGGTCCCCACCGTCACGGAAAACGTGGTCTTGCAGGCATTGCAGTGATGCCGGCTTTCCTTGGGCGCGGGCGTCGATTGGCTCGCCTTGCAGTAGGGGCAGATCGGCTTGCTCGGCCAGCGGACCTTTTCAAGGTGCGCGATGCAATCGGCTTCGGTGGGGAACAGTTCAAAGATGCGAACGATGTTCATGACGCCTACCTCACGCTAGGACGCCATGATAATGGCCGAGTCGGGCAGCCTTGTCAACTACCTTAAACTAGGACATTCCGAAGATTAATTCACCGCCCGCTCATAGGCGGGTTCACGGGCCACTCGCCGAATTCCTGCGCCGGCGGACGGACCCGAACGATGCGCAGGAAGTCCTCGATAGACACGTGTTAGATGCCATCGGCTGTCGGAAAGCGAGCCATGCTCACCGAGGGTTTTCCCTGAGGCGGCCGACCAACCGGAGGAATACATGCAGCGTTCCAGTCGTCTTGCCCTGGCTCTTGCGGCGGCGGTCGTCGCCGGGGGCGTCGTCGTCCAGTCTCTAGCCGATGTCGGATCGGGGCCCGCCGCGAACGGCCCCGAGGACCATCGGCATCAGTTTTCGCCGCAGCAGATTTGCGTCGAGCATTACGCCCGCCAAGCCGGACATCTGGCCTATCTCGAGGCCAGGCTCGAACTCAACCCCGAGCAGCAGGCGCTCTGGGACAAATGGAGTCAGGCCTCGGCCGCCGGGGCGGAGAAGCTGCGTGCCGCCTGCCTGGCCGCGGCGCCCAAGGCCGACGCCAAGTTCACGGTTCTCGACCGGGAGGCTCTGGCCGAGACCATGCTGGGCCTCAAGGTCGACAATCTGAAGGCCGCGAGACCGGCCCTCGAATCCCTCTACGCCGCTCTCTCCCCCGAGCAGCAGGCAGTCTTCGACCGGGAAGCCGACAGGCGTCACGGTGATGGGCAGCACCGCCGTTGGCACGGCGGTGACGGGGAATGGGGCGGGCACGGAGACCTGTAGACTCTCCGATGGGCTTTCTCGGGCCCTGATCGAGATTGCCTAAGGCGCGCATTTCACCTCGACCCCGCCGGTCGCGACTGTGATCGGGGGGTCGGCGATGAAGACATCCCTGGATTTCCGATGAGGATGCGTGGGGCAACGGTTCTTGGGCGAAGGCGCTGGGCTCCTGGTCGCGAATCTTGCGCCGTCTTTCTGCCACGGGCCGCCGTCTCCCACTTGTACATGGGCCGGGATTGCGGGTATCGAATTCGCCGCCATGCATGAATTCTGGCAGCATCTCGCCGACCAATGGGCTCTCTTCAGCCAGCAGCTGACCCTGCAATGGGAAGCGATCCAGGCTCAGCCGGGCGGCGTCTTGGGCGCGATGCTTTCCGGGTTCCTTGAATTCGGGCAATGGCTGCGCACGGGCAACAGGGGCGTGCTCGTGCTGCTCCTGGCGGTGGTCGTGTTTACCGGCCGGTTCTTGCGAAGCCGCTGAAGGCCGGCGAACCGGCCGCCATCTCACCCAGCGAGATGCTTGTCCATGAAGGCAAGGCTGCGCTGAAGCGCCAACTCGTGACTGGCGCGATCGAAGCTGGCGCGCTCGTCGCAGCTGAAGCCGTGATCGGCCGGATAGACGTGGACCGTCGTTTCTGGCCGAGCCGCGATGACCTTGCGCACGTCGGTCATGGGGATGCCGTGATCCTTTTCGCCGAAATGGAGCATCACCGGCACCTTGGGTTTCTCCTCGGCATGGGCCGCGATCATGCCGCCGTAGTATCCGACGGCACAGGCGAGGCCCGAGGCCCTCGTCGCCGCGAGAAAGGCCAGCGACCCGCCCCAGCAATAGCCGATGACGGCGACCTTGCCGGCCGGTTGAAGGCTCGCGATCGCCGCCGCCATGTCCTTCAGCGTGTCGTCGAGGGCGACCGCGGCCCGCAGGTTGCGGCCGCGCTCGACCGCCGCAGCGTCATAGCCAATATCGACCCCGCGCTCGGCCCGGTCGAACAGGGCCGGCGCCAGGGCCGCGTAGCCCATGGCAGCGAACCGGTCGGTGACGTTGCGGATGTGATGATTGACACCGAAGATCTCCTGGATCACCACCAGGCCTGCCTTCGGCCTTCCGGCCGGATCGGCCCGGTAGGCAGCGAACTTGAATCCATCCGCGGCGGTCAGTTCCAGCATCTTTCCCAAGACCGGTCTCCTTTTGAAGTCTGAACACCCGCGCCATCTTCGGCCATCGGCTTGTGAACAGGCAACAGCAGCTTAGCGCGGCTCGTGGGTCAGTTTGCCCGCATGCTTCGACAGGCTCAGCATGAGGGTCAAACAAATCGGCCTCATCCTGAGCTTGTCGAAGGATGAGGTTGCCGAATCGAATTGCGGCCCTCGCTCTCAATCCATGGCCGCTTGCGCCGCCGGCATGGCCGAGGTTGCGCGCCGGGGCGAGGTGAGCAGCAGTACCAGCGGCATCGAAAGGATGGTCAGGATCATCAGCAGCTTGAAATCGTCGATATAGGCGATCATGGAGGCCTGCCGCGTCAGCTCGTTGTTGAGGGCCATGGCGCCCGCCGGCGTCGTCGGATTCCAATAGAGCTGCATCGCCGGCTGCATCAGCGCCCGATTGAAGGGCGTCATGCCGGCGGCCAGTTCCGAATGGTTGACCTGCGTGTTCTGGGAGAGCAGCACGGTGACGGCCGAAATGCCGGCGCTCGAGCCGACGTTGCGCAGCAGGCTGAACAGCCCCGCGGCCTCGGTCCGCCGGGCGACGGGAAGACTGGCGAAAGCGACGGTGGAAAGGGGGACCCAGGTGAGGCCGAGGCCGATCCCCTGGATGATGCCGCTCATCACGATGTCGTTGGCCGGAACGTCGAGGTTGAAGCCGATCATCCAATAGAGCGAATAGGCGGAAAGCCCGAAACCCGCCGCGAGCACGATCCTGGGATCGATCCAGCGCATGGCGCGGCCGACCACGAGCATGGCGATCATGGTGCCCATGCCGCGCGGGGCCGTCAGCAGCCCGGTCGTAATCACGGGATAGCCCAGCAGGCTCTGCAGGAAAGGCGGCATCAGGGCGAGGGTCGCGTAAAGGATGATCCCCACGACGAAGATCAGGATCAGGCTGACCGAGAAGCTCCGGTCCCGGAAGATGCCGAATGAGATGAAGGGTTTTCGCGACGTCAGGCTGTGCGCCATGAAGAGATAGAAACACAGAGCCGCCACGCCGGCCTCGATGATGATCTCGTCGGACCCGAACCAGTCCTTGGGCTCGCCCCGGTCGAGGAACATCTGGAAGGCGCCGATGGCGATGCTCAGCATGCTGAAGCCGAATACGTCGAAGCCGAGCTTGCTGTTGCGCGGCGTCTCGGTGACGAAGATCGAGATGACGAAGAAGGCGAGAATCCCCACCGGCACGTTGATGTAGAAGACCCAGCGCCAGCTGTAGTCGTCGGTCAGCCAGCCGCCCAGCATCGGCCCGAAGATGGGGCCGACCATGATGCCGAGACCCCAGATGGCCATGGCCGAGCCGTGGCGCTCGCGCGGGTAGCTGTCGAGCAGGATGGCTTGGGACAGCGGCACCAGTGACGCGCCGAAGGCGCCCTGCATCAGACGAAACAGCACGGCTTCGGTGATCGTCTGGGCCAGCCCGCAGAACACCGAGGCAATGGTGAAGCCGACCACCGCGGCAAGAAACAGGCGCTTGCGCCCGAAACGGGCGGCGAGCCAGCCCGTTGGCGGCGTCATGATTGCGGCCGCGACGATGTATGACGTCAGCACCCAGGTGATCTGGTCCTGGGTCGCCGAGAAGGTGCCCTGCATATGGGGCAGGGCGACGTTGGCGATGGTCGTGTCGAGGGCCTGCATGATGGTCGCGAGCATGGTCCCGAAGGTGACCAGCGCCACATGCTTGGGCGGCTCGTGGTGTTCGCTGCCTGGATGCGTCATGGGCCGGCGGGACTTACTGCCCGTCTTCGCCGCTGTCGGCCACGGCGCGGATCAGCGGGCGTCGGCCGGGGCGGGATTCATCTTCGTCGGATTTGGGTTTCATCGTCTCAGGCCTTCTGGACAGCTCCGGCGCCGGCAGAGCTGCGGCCTTCGGCGTCGATCAGGTTCTGGCGCATTCTGGCGAGAGCCCGCAGCAGCACTTCTTCGTCCGCGCTCGGCAGGTCGCCCAGGGCTTCTTCGCGCGTCTGGCTCCCCAGCTCCCACAGCCGATCCAGCGTCGGATGGGCCTCGCGGCCGAGATAAAGCCGGTAGATGCGCCGGTCCTCCGGGTGAGGGCGGCGCTCGACCAGGCCGGTGGCCTCGAGCTTGTCCACATGGCGCATCAGGGTCATGGGCGACATTTCCAACATGTCGGCAAGCCCCGTCTGGGAGATGCCCTGGTTGCGTTTCAGCCAGGCGAGCACCTGCCATTGAGCCCGGGAAAGGTCGAATTTCTGGGCCTTTCGGTCGAAATTCCGGGTCAGCAGGCGGGCCACGTCGGCGATCAGGAAGCCGATGCTTCGTTCGGGCTGGGGTTCGGCCATGGGATATCCAACCGTGCTGATGATAACGGATGATATAGTCACCCTGCGTTGGAACGCAAGGAATTTGGCGGATCGGCTCTTCGGGGCGGGCCTCTTGGGCCAGGAGGCGCCGCTCTAGCGCTGCGCGTCCTGCCAGCGGGGATTGATCCAAACGGCGGCTTCGCTGCGCGGCAGGGGACATCGGCCACGGATCATGTCGCTTGCTTTCTCGGCAATGGCGATGACCGGGGCGTTGGTGTTGCCGCTGACAATCGCCGGCATGATGGAGGCGTCCACCACGCGCAGGCCTTCGAGACCGTGAACACTGAGCGTGTTGTCGACCACGGCGAGGCGATCGCTCGCCATCCCCATCTTGCAGGTGCCGACCGGGTGATAGCAGGTTTCGATCGCCCGGCGGATCCAGGCGTCGATCGCCTCGTCGGACTTGACCGATGGGCCAGGAAACAATTCCTCGCCGCGATAGGGCTCGAGCGCCTTCTGGGCCAGCACCTCGCGCAGAAGGTAGACGCCGGCGCGCAGGTCGGCGCGATCCTGGGGGTCGGCCATGTAGTTGAAGCAGATGGCTGGCGGCTGGCGGGGATCGCTCCCGCGCAGCATGACGTTGCCCAGGCTTCTCGGGCGCATCAGGTCGAGGTGGACCTGGAACGCATGCTCCGGCAAGGGATCGACGGTGCCGGGCTTGACCGCCAGCGGCATGAAGGTGAGCTGGAGATCGGGATGCTCGATGCCGGCGCGGCTGCGAATGAAGGCGCCGGCTTCGAAGTGATTGCTCGCCGCCGGGCCGTCATGGGCGAGAAACCAGCGCATTCCCGCGAGCCATTTGCCGGGTGCCCGGGTCGCTGGATAAAGGCTGACGGACCGCTTGCAGCGATGCTGGATGACGATGTCGGGGTGGTCGTTCAGGTTGGCTCCCACGCCCGGCAGGTCGTGGCGCGCCTCGATCCCCAGCTTTCGCAGATTATCGGCCGGGCCGATGCCCGAGAGCTGCAGGACCTGGGGACTGTTGATGGCGCCACCGCAGAGAATGACCTCGCGCTCCGCCCGCGCCTCGAGCCGCGTCCCGTTGCGGGCATAGGCCACGCCCGTGGCGCGCCGGCCCGTCAGGCGAATCTCGAGCACCAGGGCCCCGGTCGCGATCTCAAGGTTCGGCCGGCCCGCGGCCTGGCCGAGATAGCCGCGGGCGGTGCTCCAGCGCCGGCCGTCGCGCGTGGTGCGGTCCATGGGGCCGAAGCCTTCCTGCTGGCCCGCGTTGCAGTCGGCCGTATAGGGATAACCGGCCTCCATACCGGCCCGGATGAAGGCCTCGCCCAGCGGCGACAGGCCAGGCTCGGGCGAAGAAACGCTGAGCGGCCCTTCGCTGCCGTGATACTCGTTCTCGCCCTTCTGATGCCGCTCGGCGCGCCGGAAATAGGGCAGCATGTCGGCATAGCTCCAGCCGCGGCAGCCGGACTGGGCCCAGTGGTCGTAGTCCCTGGCATGGCCGCGCACATACATCATGCCGTTGATGGAGGACGAGCCGCCGAGCACCCGGCCGCGCGGATGGATGAGGCACCGGCCGTCGAGATGCGGCTCGGGCTCCGAGACATAGGCCCAGTTGAAGCGGTCCGACGACAGCAGCCGGCCGACGCCTGAGGGCATGTGGATCTGCCAGCTTTTGTCGGCCGGTCCCGCTTCCAGCAGCAGCACCCGGCAATGGGGATCCTCGGTCAGGCGCGCGGCGAGGACCGAGCCGGCCGAGCCCGCCCCGACGATCACATAGTCGAAGCCCGCCGCACCACCCGCCGTCACGGATGCAAGGCCTGGTAGACCAGCTTGTGGAAATGGTGGACCAGGTGCTCGCTCTCGTTGCCGCGCTCGGGATCGACCAGATAGCGGCCCTGGTCATAGCCGAAGGAGCGCAGGCCCTTCTGGGTCGTGACGTTGAGATGGATGTCCTCGGGCCCCAGTTCCTCGTTCATCCAGCGGAACGACGCTTCGGTCACCTTCGGCAGCGGCAAGGCCGGCGCGTAATAGCCGAAGCGCAGCAGCGATTTTTCCGGCTCGAGCGGCGTCATGTGGAAGGTTCCCAGCATGTTGCTGAAGGGGAAGCAGTAGAAGGTCGTGTTGGGCCAGATGCTGATGTTGAAGAACCAGTCGGTCTGCCAGCGGGCGCCCGCCAAGGGCTCGCCATAGGCGATGTCGGCACCCGGTTTCGGGGGACCCATATAGGTCCACCATTTGCCATGCTCTTTCAGGCGGTACTGCTTGAAGTCGATGAGCTCGCCGATGTGCTTATGGACAGGACCCGAGCGATCGAAGTGATAGCCCTCGATCGCATTGTCCATGATCACTTTCCAATTGGCCGGCACGACCACGTCGACCTCGTTGATCAGCTGCATGCGGTCGAGGTCGGGAATGAAGCGGCGCATTTCGGCGTCCACGCCCTCGGTGATGCTGGCGAGCGGTTCGGCCGCGGGATCGAGATTGACGAAATGAAAGCCGGCGCAGGTTTCGGTCCTGACCGGCTTCAGGCCGTAGCGGGATGGATCGAAATCGGGAAGCTTCTCGCTGCGTGGTGCCGCGCGCAGCTCGCCCTCGAAACCGTAGCACCAGGAGTGATAGCCGCACCGGATGACGGCGCCTAGTTTGCCCCGCCGCTGGAGCAGGAGGCGATTGCCCCGATGCTGGCAGACATTGTGGAAGGCCCTGACGACGCCATCGCGCCCGGCGATCAGGACGACGCTCTGATCGAAAATGTCCTGGACCAGGAAGTCGCCGGGCTCCTTCAGCTCGTTCACATGCCCGACGCAATGCCAGGCCTTGTAGAAGATGCGCTCGCGCTCCGCCTCGAAGACCTCGCGGTCGTAGAAAAAGCGCGACGGCAGCGTGTGGGAACGCTCCGGATCGCCGATCTCCCAGGTCGCCTTCTTGGTCACGATCGGTTGGACGCCCATGGCTTTCTGCTCCTCGATTTTTCCGGCCGAAGCCCCGATACGAAGGCTAAGAAGCCTGGCGATCGGCACATGATGGAAAGCGTCGCCTGTTTGTCGTATTCAATCATATCGAGGTTCACCGGAACCGAAGGAGCTTGCGTTGGCCGAGGATCCGCAAGACGTGGCATTCCTGCTGTTGCCGGCCTTTTCCTATCTGAGCCTGATGGCAGCGGTGGAGCCGCTGTTCATCGCCAACTGGCTGGCCGGCCGCCGGCTTTATCGCTGGCTGGTTCTGTCGCGCGATGGCCGGGCGGTGGAAGCGAGCAACGGGCTGCGCGCACCGGTGGACGGCGGCCTCGCCGGGGCCGGCCGCCTTGACGCCATTTTCCTGCTGGCGAGCTTCGACCCGCGCCAGCACACGAGAGACGCCAGGCTCGCGGCCTGGCTTCGGCGCGCCGCACGCTATGGCGCCGAACTGGGCGCCATTGAAACCGCGAGCGAAATCTTCGCTGCGGCCGGCCTCCTGGATGGCCATCCCGCGGCCGTCCATTGGGACAATCTCGAGGGGTTCAGGGAACTCTACCCGGACTGCCAGGCCTCTCCCCAGCTCTTCACCTGCGGGCGCGGACGGCTTACCTGCGCCGGCGAAGCCGCCGTCCTCGACATGATGCTGCATTGGATCGGCATCCGGCATGGCTCTGGCCTCGCCGGCGAGATCGCCCAGCATCTGCTCCTGGCGCGCCCGCGAGGGCCCGAGGAGCTTCAGCTCGGCGTCTCGCCGGCGCCGCCGGCGGACGACGACCCGATCCTGGCGCGAGCCCTTTCGATCATGGAGAAGGCGATGGAAGAGCCCATGTCCTGCGCTGCCATCGCGCGGCGGACCGGCCTTTCCTTGCGCCAGCTCCAGCGCTTGTTCCGCGCCAGACTCGGGACCGGCCCCTTGCAGCATTATCGCCGGATGCGTCTCGCCAAGGCCCATGCCCTGCTGCAGCAGACCGGCCTGCCGGTGACCGAGGTCGCAGTCAGCGCCGGCTTCGCCTCGCCCGAGCACTTCTCCCGGATCTATCGTCAGACCTTCGGCCGGCCGCCCAGCGCTGACCGGCGGCAGAGCACCGATGCGCCGGTGATGCGCCGGCCGCTTGGTACTGGCGAGCGGCCCGTCAGTAAGCGATCTCGAGGCTCTCGCTCTCGGCCACCGCCTGGCAGGTGAGGATCAGGCCCTCGGCGATCTCGCGGTCGTTCAGAAGCTGGTTGCCCCGCATGGTGGCGCGCCCCGCGCGCAGCCGCGCGAGGCAGGTGCCGCAGATGCCTTCCTCGCAGGCGCTCGGCGGGTCGAGGCCGGCCCGTCGCGTGGCCTGGAGCAGGGTCTCGTCGGGCATCACCTCGATCACCTGGCTCTTGCCATCGATGTGCACCGTCATGCGGGAGGCTCTGCCATGAGCCGAGGACGCCGCGGCTTCTATCTCCTCGACCGGCGACAGGAAGCGCTCGATGAAAACGCGCTCGTGCGGGAATCCGAGGCCGAGTAGCGTCTCCTCGACCAGGGCCATGAAGGGCGCCGGCCCGCACAGATAGACGTGGCCCTGCTCGGCGCCCGTGGTCACCCGCTTCACCGTCTCGGCGCCAAGGAGTCCGGACTCTTCGTCCAGATGATGGGTGAGCTCGAGCCTTCCGGGGTGGCGTTGCGCCAGGGCCTCGATCTCGCCGGCGAAGATGATCGCGGCCCGGTCGCGGTTGGCGTAGAGCAGGCGGAGCGGCCCGCGATTTTCCCTCAGCGCCGTCTTGATCAGCGACATGATGGGCGTGATGCCGCTGCCGCCGGCGAAGAACAGCAGCGGGCCGGAGGCTTCCGTCAGCGTGAAGCGGCCGGACGGCGCCAGGACCTTGAGCCGCGTGCCGGCCCGGACCTGGTCATTGAACCAGTTGGAAGCAGGACCGCCGGCCACCCGCTTGACGGTGAATTTGATCTCCTGGTCGATATCCGGCGCGCTCGACATGGAATAGCAGCGCCGAAGCTTGCGCCCCTCCAGCTCCAGCTCGAAGGTGAGGAACTGGCCGGCCCGATAGCGGAAGGTCGTGGCCAGGGACTCCGGCAGGGCGAGGACGAAGGACCGCGCCTCGGCCGTCTCTTCGACGACCCGGGCGACCTGCAGCTCGTGGATCGGTTCGCTCTTCATCGCGGCTGCGGGAGCGTGGAGCGAAGCCTGGCAAACATCAAGCCGCGCCGCGAGCCGCCGGGGTCCGGTGCCAGAGCACGTCGACGAGCGTGCTGCCGATGACCAGCACCGATCCCACGGCTTCGCGCCAGCCGAAGGGTTCGTCGAGAAGCACGGCGGCCGAGGCGATGCCGATCACCGCCTCGATGGCGAAGATCAGGCTGACCCGGGCCGGCGACAGGTGCTTGGCGCTCCACAGCGCCACCAGGTTGATGGGAATGATCATCAGGATCGCATAGGCGGCGCTGGCGAGGACAAGCCCGGCCGAGGCGGTCGGCGGCGGACCTGCGAGGCCGGCCGGAAGCAGGATCAGAATGGCGATCGAAACGACGACGCAGCCCAGCATCGAGCAGAGGTTCTGGGTCATGGCGCTGATCTCGGGTCCGGCGTAGATCCTGAGGGAGGCATAGGCCCAGGAAAGCCCGCAGCCGAGCGCCAGCCAGTCGCCCACGTTGTGCGGCCAGGGCCAGCCATGGCTGGTGCCGAGGATGACCAGCATTCCCGCCAGGCAGAGGGCCACGGCGACGGCGCGCGCGACCGTCAGCTTCTCGTGCAGAACGAAGATCCCCATCATCACGCCCCACATGGGCGCCAAATAGAACAGCACCAAGGCGCGGACCACGTCGGTCAGCAGCAAAGCCGCGATGTAGAGGGCCATGGAGGCGCCGTTGACGAGGCCGGTGACGATCAGGGAGCGCAGCATCCTGCCGTCCAGCCGGCCGCGCTGGGCGAAGGCAACCGGCAGCAGGACGATGGCGGCCAGCATCGCGGTCATGAGTCCGGCCCAGGCGCTGGTGAGCCCGCGGCTGGCGAGGAACCGTAGCGGCATCCAGCTGAATCCGGCGGCAAGCGCGACGGCCGCGAGCGAGAGATTGGGAAACAGCCCGGTATGCCGCAGCCTTTCGCCTGCCATGGGCCGGCTCAGGACTTCGGCCGAGAAAGCCGGCGGCCTTCCGGCCGCTCGAGCCCGCCGCGGCTCATGACCACGTCCGCCGTCCTTGTCGGGCTCATCGCCGGTCTCCGGGAAATCTCACATGGCGCGTCCCGGAGTTAGCGGAAGCGCCAGCGGGCCGCAAGCCCTTTGACCTCATGCGACCCTGGACGTGGCGCCGTCGGCGAGGCAGATCTCAGTGATTGCCAGGCCCGCTTCCCGCTGCCTGGAGGGGAACATCGCTTTCAGCTGGTCCTCGTGCACGGGAATGATCCGGCGGCGTTCGTAGTCCACGCATTTCAGCATCGCTTCGCTCGCCAGCACCAGATTGACCTGGCTTCCCATGGCAAAGCCCACGGGACGATAGCTCTCGCCCGCCTCGGCCCCCGTGCCCGTTCCGCCGATGTTTTCGTAGGCATAGACCAGGTCGCCCGCCAGCACCCAGCCGTCGCTCGAGGGCCGGCGGCCATCGTTGCGCAGATGCACCCAGAGCGATTCGAAACTGTGGGTATCGGGCGCCAGATGCAGGTCGATCCCCGGAAGGACATCTTCCCTGTCGCCGCTCAGGAGTTCGAGCCGGCCGGCCCGGGCCAGCGCCGTGCCCTTGATCAGATCGCCCGGATCGATGGAGGCGGCCAGGTAGTTCATGCGCTCGGGCAGGGAAAGCGCCCAGACCGACCGTTCGATCTCCCTTGCGGCCAGGTAGAAGCGGGCGTTGGGGAACGCCTCGACATTGCCGAAGTGATCGAAATGGGCGTGAGTGATGAAGACCGTGTCGACGTCTTGGGGCGTGAGCCCGCAGAGTGCCAGGACTTGCCCAGGCCCGTGCCAATCGGTCGTGTCGTAGAGTTCCGCGAGGGTGGCGCCGAAATCGGCGTGGTTGTAGCCGATATCGACCATGGCGACATGGTCCCGCGATTGCAGCACGACATAGGCATAGGGCATCCGGCGCGTGCCTTGCCCCCTGGCGCCATAGACGATGTCGCCCATGTCCACCCGCGGCGAGGTGGCGTATTCGAGGACCCAGAGGGAATAGCGGGCCACGGTTCTCGGCGGCCCGGCTCAGTGGCCGAGGGCGCAGCAGGCACCGGCGAAATCGACGATGCCGAGGCCGGGGGTACTTCCGGACAGCAGCCGGCGCCTGGCGGCGCTCAGCGCTTGCGTCAACGCGGCGAAAGAATCGTCGTCCATGCGGGCTATGGCGGGCTGCCGGTCGAGCCGCGCCACGATTTCGTCGATGAGGGCGAGGGTATGGCCTATGGCATCGAAGGTGCCGGCAAGATGCCGCGGCGGCGCGAGGCTGGCGAAGGCCTCATGGGCCGCCTGGAGCTGCGCCTTGATCACTGCAAGGTGGCAGACCTGCCGGTCCGGCTCGGTCCCCGCCGAAGCCAGGAGTGCCACGCCGGCCAGCTGGCCGAGCAGGCGCGAAAGCCTGTCGAACAGCGGCCGCAGCGCGAGGCCCTCGACGATCGAGCGCTCGTCGGACGCGGGGTTGCGATGCTCCCGCAGGCCAGCAATCGCAACCGTCGAAGGCTTCACTTGCGTGAGGCGGGCTGCTGGCGTTCGACCCAGGCGCGGATCGTGCGATCGGAGATCATGGCGAGGAGCGCGATCGAGATGCCGGAGACGAAGCCCTGCCCCGCATCGGCGTTCTCCAGCGAGATGTAGACCTGTTGTCCGAGGTCGCGCGTTCCCACCAGGGCTGCGATCGCCACCATGGACAGCGCCGCCATGATGGTCTGGTTGACGCCCAGCATGACCACAGGCATGGCAAGGGGCAGCTTGACCTGCCAGAGCAGCTGGCTGGGCGTGGTGCCCATCTGGCGGCCCGCCTCGACGACGTCGGGTCTGACGTTGCGCAGGCCGTGCTCGGTATAGCGTATGGGCGGAACGATGGCGTAGAGCATGATGGCGATGAGGCCGGTGAACTCACCGACCTGGAAGAACATCAGCGCCGGGATCAGGAACACGAACTGCGGCATGGTCTGCAGCGCGTCGTTGATCGGGCGCAGGACCGCGGAAACCCGGTTGTTGTTGGCCGCCCAGAGCCCCAGCGCGCCGCCGATGACAAGGCACAGCACGACGGAGACGCCGCAAAGGTAGGTGGTGAACATCATCGGCACCCACATGCCGGTCACCAGCATGAACGCCAGGCTGAGGAAGGCGAAGAGCGCGATCCGCCAGCCTGCCATGCGCCAGCACAGGGTCGTCACCAGGGCGAGATAGGCCGGCCAGGGAAAATGGACGAAGCCCTCGAAGAAGAAGGTGCCGGCGGCGATCATCGCCAGGGCCGGCTGCCAGCCGAAGCGGTAGCCGAGGAACGCCGCAATCGCCAGCACGAGGACGACATAGCCGGCGATCACTTCGGGAGTCAGCGCGAAGCCCCAGGAATAGGGCGTGACCCCGCGCAGCAGGCCGATGCGCAGGGGCAACATGACGAAATAGAGCACATCGTTCTTGATCGCATCGAGCTGATGGGAATAGTCGCGCACGATATGCAGGACCCCGGTATTCAGCCCCTCGAGGTCGAAGATGCCGACGCGCGGCAGGATGTCGCCGCCGCCCGGCGCGAACAGGCGCAACAGCGCGCCGCCGATGAGGCCGGCGGCAAGCGCGATCGCCAGCGTCCGGCCGTTCAGCCAGCGCGCCACGCCTTTGGCGTGGATCGGGCGGTTGTGGGCGAAGCCGAGCGAAATGCGGTCGATGAGCATGGCGAGCAGGGCGATGACCGCCCCGGAAACCAGGCTCTGGCCGAACTGGGCCTTGCGCATGGCGGACAGCACTTCCCAGCCGATGTCCTCGAAGCCGCCGATGATCGAGGCGATGATGACGACGCTCAGGACCGCCATGACCGTCTGGTTCACGCCGACCAGGATCTGGGGCATGGCCGTCGGCACCTCGACGTACCAGAAGCCCTGGCGAGTCGTGCAGCCGCTCATGGTGCCGGATTCCTTGATCGCCGGCGGCACGCGCTGAAGTCCCAGCAGCGTGTTGCGGACCATGGGCGGGATGGCATAGATCGCGCTGGCGATCAGGCCGACCACGGGGCCGAAGCCGAACAGCAGGAGCAGCGGGATCAGATAGGCGAAGGCGGGCATGGTCTGCATGATGTCCAGCGCCGCCTCGATGACCGGCATCGCCTTGGGCAGCCGGAAGGCGAGGATGCCGATGGCAAAGCCGATGACGACGGAGAGCGGCACCGCCAGCAGCACCAGCGCCATGGTGTTCATGCTCTGGCGCCAGTATCCGACGAGGATCAGATAGAACATGGAGACGAGGGCGAAGACGGTGAGACGCCAGCCGTCCGCCCGCATCGTCAGAACGCAGACAAGGAACATCGCGGCCGGCCAGGGCAGCCACTGCAGGAAGCCCTGGAGGCCGCGCATGGGCGTGTCGAGGCTCCAGCTGATGGCGCGGAAGAAGGGCTGGAAGAGGTTGTCGAACCAGTCGGTGAACGTGTCGATCCAATCGTAGACCGGCAGGTTCCAGTTCGAGGGGTAGCTGCTGAGCCAGGGGATCGCGCCAGATAGGGCGAGGCACAGCGCGGTGAAGGCGAAGACGGCGAGCCAGATCAGCAGTCCGGGATCAAGCCGCCGGACTCCCGGGAGGGTCCGGCCCAGTTCCGCCGTCGTCATCGTCCCTGCCTCCTCCCGTGGTCGCGGGCCAGAATCTCGAGCACTGCGCCGGCGCGCACGGTGCCAAGGGGCTTGCCATCATCGCCTCGGACGGCAAAGGCGGTGGCGCCGGCCGCCAGGCGGGGCACCAGCTCCTCGAGTACGGTCTCGGCGCCGATGGGCTCGCCGCCATTGGCGCTGGTACCGGTTTCGGCCACCTGGTCCATGACGTCGCCGACCGAGATGACCCGCATCAGCGGCACGTCCTCGGTGAAATCGGCGACATAACCGTCGGCCGGGTTCAACACGATGTCCACCGGCCGTCCGATCTGGATGACTTCGCCCTCGCGCATGATGGCGATGCGGTCCGCCAGCCGGAAAGCCTCGATGATGTCGTGGGTGATGAACACGATGGTCTTGTTCAGCATCTTCTGCAGGCGCAGGAACTCGTCCTGCATCTGGCGCCGGATCAGCGGATCGAGAGCCGAGAACGGCTCGTCCAGGAACCAGAGCTCGGGCCCGACCGCCAGCGACCGCGCGATCCCCACCCGCTGCTGCTGGCCGCCGGAAAGCTGGTGCGGAAAGGAGTCCTCGCGCCCCTCCAGGCCGACCAGCGTGATCATCTCGCGCGCCCGGGCATAGCGGTCGGCGGGGGATTTCCCCTGGATGCGGAGCGGAAAGGCGACGTTGTCGAGGGCGGAGAGATGGGGAAGCAGGCCGAAATTCTGAAACACCATGCCCATGGTGCGCCGGCGCAGATCGATCAGCTGGCGATCATTGGCCCGCAGCAGATCGCTGCCGTCCAGAAGCACCTGGCCCGAGGTCGGGTCGATGAGACGTGAAAGACAGCGCACCAGGGTCGACTTGCCGGACCCCGAAAGACCCATGATGACGAATATCTCGCCGACATGGACATCGAAGCTGGCGTCGAAGACAGCGGCCAGATGACTCGTGTCGCGCAGTTTCTGCCTGATCGCGGCGCGGTCGCCGGAAAGCTCGCTGTCGGTGAATTGGGTCGGCTTCGGTCCGTAGATCTTCCAGACGTTGCGGCAGGCGAGCTTGACCGGCCGCTTCTCGGTCTCTGCGCTCATCTCCCAAGCCTCTCAGGCGCGCTGAAGCGCTTTGCCATTTCTTCCCCCGCTATGAGAGCCGGAGCCTTGCGCCGACCTCGGTCGTCAACGATCTGCCTCGACCGGCGC
>Ga0265313_10000766_pt1 | contig 32671 bp, 33 predicted proteins | sample 4123metaG_FD_203122 | JGI IMG/M metagenome (GOLD analysis project Ga0265313, IMG submission 203122) | Rhizosphere microbial communities from Carex aquatilis grown in University of Washington, Seatle, WA, United States - 4-1-23 metaG | ecosystem: Host-associated > Plants > Roots > Rhizosphere >... | reverse complement strand
AACATTGTGTTCGTCCACCAGCAGGGAGCGGAAGCGTTCGGTATTGGCGCGGAAGGCCTTGAAGCAGCGGTCCAGCAGGGCCGGGTCGTCGAGGATCAGCTCCAGCACTCCGCGCCGAGGCAGTTTCTTCAACTCGGGCACCAGATGCGCCAGAACCTCAGCCACCGGCCCTTCAAGGGTCAGATTGATCTGTCGGATTATCTGGGCATGCTGACTGGCTATTCGACGAGGCATCCAGTATTCCGTTCGAGGCTCCACCTCCCCAAAAGGTAAGGCGAACGGGCGGGAATCCAAACATTACCCGATTTTCGGAGCCTAGTCTCGCCGCGAACGATGCCCGAAGCGGGCAAAGACGCCCCGCATGAATATGGCACAGTCGAGGATATCGGATTCAGGCCCGATACCGCGCATCCGGGCGCGATCAATGATCCGGGCCACCAGTTCGGGATCGGCCCGGGGGCCGAACAGCCGTGAGAACACGGTGGTCCCGATGGAATCCTGCGCCACCATCAGCATGACCGCCAGTTGGTCCTTGCGCAGTCCCAGTCCCTCGACCAGAGCGGTGGCGGGCTGACCGCCGACGCCGCGCAGCACGTCGCCGATCTTGACGATCTGGTCGGCATTGGGCAGGGCGGCGCGAACCTCGGGGTCGAGCAGCACCTGGGTAAAGGCTTCAGCCCGTAGCCGCTGGCGATCCTCGGTAAGGACGTCCTCGATCTGGGCCGTCTTGGGATGAAGGGTGCGGGCCGGGACCTTGCGAGGTTCCGCGGAACGCGCCATGGGCGTGAAGGTGGGCAGCGAAGCCTGACCGGGGCCGATATCGTTGGCGGCGGCGGGGCGCTCCACGGGGGCGTCTGGGTCGGCGATCAGGCGGGCCAGGGCTTCGGGCTCGCGGGCGTCGAGCAGCTTGGCGCCGACGCGGCGAACCAGGGCCGGCTCCATTTCGGCATAGGCGGGAACCAGCGGCACCTGCCACTCGTGCAGGAGATAGGCCTTGATGGCTTCATAAAGCTCGTCGGCGGCGTTGCGCTGCTGGGCGGCGGACTTCGGATCCTCCTCGGCGGCGCGGACCACCGGCTCGGTCCGGCTGGGGGATAGCTTGCGGCGGAAATAGCGCTTGGCGGCGGTGCGCACCACCATGGCGATGACCTCGGCCAGGGTGCGGCCACAGGACAGGAGCTGGCTGTCGTCGGACACCGGCCGGCGGCGTTCGTCCACCAGGACATGGCGGAAGCGGTTGCGCTCCTTGCGGAAAATCTGGAAGCAGCGGCTCAGGAGGTCGAGATCATCCAGGGTGCGGTCATAGGCCTGCTCACGCGGAAGCGCCTTCAGTTCCGGCAGGAACTGTCCAAGGATATCAACCACTGGCCCCTGAAGGGTGCCGTTGATCCGAAAAACGGCGGTGGCTGTGTCGATGGTGGCGCTGACGCCGGCTCCCATGATCGGCTCCTTTCCCGAGGGAGGGTGAACCCACGCTAACCTGTCAACACCGCAAGTCACTCTGGTGTTGACGGGGCTTCTTAACTTCACCTTAACCCGACGATGCCGTCGGCAATGTGAGGTCGCTCACATTAGGCCTAAAAAATGTGCGGATGAAAAGCGCGCCTTTGCATGGGGAGCCATACCACGGTGTTAGGCGGCTCCATCGTTAGGCATAGGGCGGGCAGTGCAGGCCGGCGGGCGACAGAGTGAATATCTCGCAGCCGGTGGCGGTCACGGCGATGGAATGCTCGAACTGCGCCGAAAGCGACTTGTCCTTGGTCACCGCCGTCCAGCCGTCGGCCAGAATCTTGGTTTCGGCCCGACCGGCGTTGATCATGGGCTCGATGGTGAAGAACATCCCTTCCCGCAGGACCACTCCTTCGCCGGGATTGCCGTAATGCATCACGTTGGGCGGCTCGTGGAAGACGCGGCCCAGGCCATGGCCGCAGAAATCGCGGACCACCGAGAACCGATGCTTTTCCACGAAGCTCTGGATGGCATGGCCGATATCGCCCAGGGTGGCGCCGGGGCGAACCACCTCGATACCGCGCATCAGGGATTCATAGGTGATTTCCACCAGCTTGCGCGCTTTCACGCCGACCTTTCCGGCGTAGTACATGCGGCTGGAATCGCCGTGCCAGCCGTCCAGGATGGGAGTGACGTCGATATTGACGATATCGCCGTCCTCCAGCGTCTTCTCACCGGGGATGCCGTGGCAGACCACGTGGTTGACCGAGGTGCAGATGGAGCGGGGATAGCCACGGTAATTGAGCGGGGCATTGATGCCGCCGCGCTGGGCGATGAACTCGGCGCAGAGGCGGTCCAACTCGACGGTGGCCACGCCCGGAACCACGTAGGGGCCGATGAAATCCAGCGCTTCCGCGGCCAGATGGCCAGCCTTGCGCATGCCGTCGAAATCGGCGGGGCCATGCAGCCGGATCCGCGATGCTTCCCTGTCTTCCCGTTCCATCGTCTTCTTTCGTGGTCTTGATCTCAGCCGCCGCCTTGGCGGTTGATTGTCATGGGCATATGGGCGCCGATGGCGATCCCATCGAGAGTCATATGGCACATATAGCAGATCGCTTCCACACCATCCTCCACCGCCCGGGCCAGGGCGGCGGCATAGATCGGATCGATATCGCCGGCTGGGCGGAAGGCCACGCAATCCTCGCGCTGGACCAGATAGACCATCACCGCGCGTTCGCCCGCCGCCACCCGGTCTGTCAGTTCGGCCAGATGCTTGGTGCCCCGGACGGTCACGGCGTCGGGGAATTCGGCCCAGCTTCCGCGCTTGAGGTGGACGTTCTTGACCTCGACCCAGCAGGGCGGGCGGCCCGCCGATTCCAGCAGCAGGTCGATGCGGGAGTTGCGGCCGTACTTCACCTCTCGGCGGATGCTGTCATAGCCGGTCAGTTCGGCGATGGCGCCGTCGCGGATGGCCTCGGCGACGATGGCGTTGGGATGGGCGGTGTTGACGCCGACCAGATGGCCATCGATGCGCACCAGCTCCCAACTCCATTTCAGTTTGCGCTCGGGATTGGCGGCCGGCGACAGCCAGACCTCCATTCCAGGCTCGGCGGTGCCGAGCATGGCGCCGGAATTGGCCACGTGGGCGGTGACCTCCTCGCCGGAGTCCAGGCGGACATCGGCGAGGAAGCGCTTGTAGCGCTTGATCAGGGTCGCCCGGACCAAGGGGGCGGCGAAGTGCATCAGGACTTGTCGGCGGGGTTACGGTCGCCGCCACAGCCGAGCCCGCCGCCGTAGCCATCGGCCAGCCGGGGCAGGGGGGGCGGTGGCGCGGCGTGGCCGGGCACGGGGGCCCAGCCGGTCAGGGTCATGACCTGGAAGGTGGCGGGCAGCCGGCCGTCCCCGGCGGCGAAGCCGCTCTGATAGGCGCTGATGGCATGCAGCAGAGTGGCGCGCCGGGTCAGGGTCTTGCGCTGCTCCACCACGGCGTTGCTTTCGCCCATGCCGCGCAGGTCGGCCATCAGGCGCATGGGATCGGCATAGGACACAGACACGGAATCGCAGTCCACCACCGGCAGCGCAAAACCGGCGCGCTGGAGCAGGCCCCCCAGGTCGCGGACATCGGCGAAGGGCGAGACCCGGGGGCTGACGCCGCCCTCCTCGGCCAGTTCCGCTTCCATCAGCGAGCGGCGCAGCTCGGCCAGGGTACCGGCGCCCAGCACCGCGGCCAGGAACAGGCCGTCTGGCTTGAGGGCGCGCCGGATCTGCACCAGGGTGCCGGGCAGGTCGTTGACCCAATGCAGTGACAGGCAGGAGATCACCAGATCGAAGCTGGCCGGCGCGAAGGGCAGCCATTCCTCGTCGGCGACCAGGGTGGGATTGCCATTGCCGGCGGCCATGGCCGCCATGCGCGGCGACAGGTCGCATTGCACCAGAGTCTTGATGCCACCGCGTTTTCCGATGGTTCCTGCGATCTCGCCGGTATGGCAGCCGAGGTCGAGCGCCATGGGAAAGCTGCGGGTGACGTCGTCCAGGCGGTCGGCCAGCCTCTCGGCCACCTCGCGGACCAGGAAGTCGTGGGCGGCAAATCGGGGGGCTGCGCGGTCTCGGCGCTTGCGGACCAGCGCCCGGTCGAAGATTCTCATGTCCAGCTTTATGGCACGCGCCCGGTGCCGGGGGGAAGAGGACTCATGAGGCACTCTCTGAACAGAATCGGCCGTGTGGTCGTTGATGCCTTGCTGCCGCCCTTGTGCCTGTGCTGCCACGGGGTGGTGGCCGAGCCGGGAACCCTGTGCGCAGGTTGCTGGTCCAAGGTCGCCTTCCTGGCACCGCCGTTCTGCGCCGTCTGCGGCCTGCCCTTCGAGCTTGATCCCGGGATCGGGGCAGTCTGCGGCGACTGCATCGCCAGTCCGCCCCGCTTCGGCCGTGCCCGGGCGGTGCTGCGTTACGACGATGCCAGCCGGGTTCTGTTTCTGCGCTTCAAGCATGGCGACCGGCTGGAGGGAGTGCCGGCCTTCGCCCGCTGGATGGCGCGGGCGGGGGCGGACGTGCTTGCCGGGGCCGATCTGCTGGTTCCGGTGCCGCTGCATCGCTGGCGGTTGGCGTCGCGACGCTACAATCAGGCGGCGTTGTTGGCCTTGGGAGTGGCGCGCGAGTGCGGCGTTCCCGCCGAGCCCGGCTTGCTGTTGCGTCGCCGCCGCACGCCGCCCCAGGGCCATCTCGGCCATGACGCCCGTGCCCGCAATGTGGCTGGTGCCTTCGAGGTGGCACCCCGGCTGAAGACCGTCCTGGCCGGCAAGCGGGTGGTTCTGGTGGACGATGTGCTGACCAGCGGCGCCACCGTGGATGAGTGCGCCAAGGTGCTGCGGGCGGGTGGTGCCGTAGGAATCGATGTGCTGACCCTGGGCCGGGTGGTGCGCACCGGCTAGAAATATGGCCCCGTTAGTATATATATGGCGGAGCCCAACACCGGAGCCCCCCATGGCCGAGATCGAGATCTACACCACCGAAGTCTGCCCCTACTGCGTCCGCGCCAAGAAGCTGTTCGACAAGAAGGGGGCGACCTATAGCGAAATCGACGTGACAACCGATGACGGCCTGCGTCAGTACATGACCAATCGCGCCGGTGGCAAGCGCTCGGTGCCGCAGATTTTCATCGACGGTGTTCATGTGGGCGGTTGCGACGAACTCTACGCCCTCGACCGTGCCGGCAAGCTCGATCCCCTGCTGGGAGCCGGGGCATGAGAAGCTTCAAGGCCGCCTGCCTCCAGGTCAACGCCGGTACCGACATGATGGAGAATTGCGAGGCCGCCGCCCATCTGGCGGTGGAGGCCCGCGCCGCCGGTGCCGATCTAATCCTGATGCCCGAGAACTTTGCCATGATGGAGTGGGGACGCTCCAACATCGTGCTCAAGGCCGCGCCCGAGGAGGAGCATCTGGCGCTGAGGTTCTTCCGCGATCTGGCGCGCGAGATCGGGGCCTGGCTGCATCTCGGCAGCCTGCACATCCTGCTGGAAGGCGGCATGGTCGCCAACCGCACCTATGTCATCAGCCCCGATGGCGAGATCGCGGCGCGCTATTCCAAGATTCACATGTTCGACGTCGATCTCGGCCTGGGCGAGGTTTACCGCGAATCCGCCACCTTCCAGCCCGGCGACGAGGCGGTAGCGGTGGATCTGCCCTGGGGACGGCTGGGACTATCCATCTGCTATGACGTGCGGTTCCCCCATCTCTACCGCGCCCTGGCCATGTCGGGCAGCCAGTTCCTGGCGGTGCCGGCGGCCTTCACCCGCACCACCGGCAAGGCCCACTGGCACGTGCTGCTGCGGGCGCGGGCCATCGAGACCGGCTGCTACGTCTTCGCCCCCGCCCAGTGCGGCGAGCACGCCAACAACCGCCAGACCTACGGTCATGCCCTGATCGTCAGCCCCTGGGGCGAAATCCTGGCCGACGCCCTGGAGCAGCCGGGCTGGGTCATGGCCGATATCGACCCGCGCAAGGTCGAGGACGCCCGTAAGAAGGTGCCCAGCCTGGAGCACGACCGCCTGTTCGCGGTGCCCAAGCGGTAGGGGGCCTCCGCAGCCCCCTAACGCTGCCGGCCGCCCGCGATGGCCCTGAACCGGCATTGCGGGACGCCCTCCTGCCGCTCGTGGCGGATATGGGCGTAGTGGCCGAAGCGGTAGAATTCACGCGGCATGGCGCCGGCGCGGATGGCCTCGGCCAGTCCGTTGGGGTCGCGGACCACCAGCCCTCCCGACACTTCGACGCCGTAATGATAGAGGCGCGGCGACATGGGGGTGATCGGTCCCACCAGGGCCAGGCGCGAGCCGTGGGCGAGGCGGAGAATCCGGGGCAGCGACCGGTTGACCAGGGTTGAGGAGGCCACCACGGCGGCGGCGCAGCCGGGCAGCAGCGTATCCATGGCCACGGTGGGGAACTCGCCCGGCCGGGGCTCGGTCTCGATGACCTGGGGATTGGCCAGGGCATCGGCGAGGCCGGGAAAGGCGCCGATGACCACGACCCGGCCGGTTTCGCCGCCGAAGGTTTCGGCGCCGTTTCCCATGGCGGCGTCCAGGTCGAGGCGGTTGTAGTGGGCGTTGATGGCGGCCATGCCGATGGCCATCTCCAGCGGGTCCCAGGACGGCGCCAGTTCAGCCAGCTGACGCAGGGTCATGCGCTTGTAGCGCGGCAGACGGGGAAGGAACTCCTTCGAGCTGCGCGGCAGATAGGCCAGACCGGTGCCGGCCGGCCCCTGGACCATCAGCCAGCGCGGCCCGCAGGCGATCTGGCGAACCTCGTCATGGGCCACGCCGTTGGACAGGTCGCGATAGAGCCATTCCGGTCCCCACCAATGCCACAGCGCCTTCATGTTGGGGGCGATGATGGCGCCCTTCTGCTCGGTGAAGTCGAGCCAGCTCCGGATGTCGGCGCCGGGCAGGGCGGTCAGCATGGGCATGGACGGGGAAATGCCGGTGTCGATGGTGACCTGCATCTCCTTTGCCGCTGCCGCGGCGGCGGCGAAGTCGGAGATGACCACCAGATCGGCATCGTCGCGCATGGCACCGCGAAAGGCCTTGGCCGCCCATTGCGCCTCATCGCCGTCGGCGACCGGCTCGGCGGTGGCAAGATCGAGCAGCCGCCCGTCCTGACGCAGACAACCAGCGACGGAAAAGCCGCGATCACGAAGCGTCAGGGCGAATTTGGCGATCAGCTCGTCCATCCGCGCCGAAGGCTCGTGGATGACCGCGCCGGGGCGGAAATAGGGGGCTTTGGTGGGTTGGTACATGACGGGGCCTCCTTGGCTCCTAGCGGGCGTCGATGGGGAGGTAGCAGTCGGCGGCGAAGCGGGCGCTGCGCTCCAGGGCCGTCAGGGGGTCATTGCCGCCACGCCAACGCTGCACCACCGAAATCCAGTCGAAATAGCTGATGGCTGCGAGGTGGCGGCGGAAATCGGCGTGGTCGATCCGGCCGGATTCGCCCAGTCCCACGAAGCCCGGCTCGTCCAGGTGCACGTGGTCCAGCTTGCCGCGCACCCCGGCGAAGGGGGTGTGGACCATTTCCGAATTCTCGGCCATGGCGGTGGAGGCGAGATGAAGGCCGAAGGACGGGTGTTCCAGCGCGCCGGCCAGGATGCGGCAATCGGTGGCGGTCAGGCAGAAATCCCCCCGCGACGGCGGCAGCGGGGCAAAGCACAGGACGGTGCCGTGCTCCTCGATCCGGGGCAGCAGCCGTTCGAGGAAGTCGCGGCATTCCTGCCATGCCGTCGCCGTCGGCCGGTCAAAGCGCCAGCGGCTTTCCAGGACCAGATGGCGGCCGCCCAGGTCACGGCAGAGCCCCGAGAGGTGAACCAGATAGTCCATGGTGGGCTGCCGGCTGTCGGGGTCGCCGAACAGGCCGAGCTCAGGCTTGCCGGCGAACAGGCCGTGCAGGCCGATGACCCGCAGGCCGGCCTCCTCCACCGCGCGGCGATAGGTGGCGACCGCCGCCGGGCCGGCCTCGGACCCGGGATCGTCCCAGACCTGGGCGGGAACCACGTCGAGGCCGCGAATCCCCATCTCCGGCAGGTGGCGCAGCAGGTCGCCATGATCCTTCGGCGGCAGGGCGAGGTTGGAGGCGGCGAGCTTCATGGCAGCGTTACTCCAACTCGTCCATGGACCGGATCAGGCGATGGCTGCCGGCCGTCGCCAGGACGGCCGTCTGCATGGTGGGAACGGCCTTGGCCTTGGCCCGGTCCACCCAGGACAACCCGCCATAGACCAGGGCGAGGCTGACCTCGTTCAGCAGGTCGAGGATATCGTGGCCGTTATCGACGATGATCGGCTGAATCCCCGCCGCCATCAGCCGGCGGATGGAGGAGGTGCCGATGGAAGCGGCGTAGACCGCATGGCAGCCCTGGATGAAGTCCAGCTTGGCCAGAACCTTGTCTAGGACCGTGCCGGCCAGCCCCTTGCGGCCCTGCTCGCCGATCTGCTCGGCTTTGACGAACTCGCCGACTCCCACCAGATCGGCCTGACCCGGCGCGACGTCGTAGAGAACCAGGCTTTCGGCGCCGCCGAAATGCAGGTTCACGGTGGTTCGGTCGTTGGAGGCAAAGGCGATTCTCAGCATGCGTCCTCCTTTCGGGCTTCCCCGTCGCGCGGCGTTCCTTGCCAGAAGCGGGAGCGGTAAGGGCGGATTTCCTGGTAATGGGCCGCCAGCAGGTTGGCGAGGTCGAACAGAAGCTGACGGCCGCCGCCATAGCCGATCCAGGCCCGCGCATGGGCGCCGTAGGAATCGTAGACGGGAAAGCCGGCGCGCAGCAGCACCGCCCCCAGCCGGCGGGCGATGTCCGTCCCGTGGGAATTGGTGACTATCAGCTCTGCCTCATTCCGGCGGGCCAGCCATTCCAGGTCTTCCAGGTCGCCGATGGCGACGGTCTCGACCGGCAGGTCGCCCAGATGGTCGGCCCGGGCCGAGGCCACCGCCGCCACGGTCTCGGCACCCATGCCAGCGAAGAAGCGGGTCAGGGCCGCCAGCAGATCGGCATCGGCCGCCACCGCAACCTTGGCTCCGCCCAGCTGAAACTGGCAGTCGACCATGGCATCGAGCAACTGGTCGCGGCGGCGCCGGATCACCGCGGGAACCGGCCGGCCGGACAGGTCGGCCAAGGCGCCGGTGAAGGCATCGCAGGCCTCCAGCCCGATCAGGTCCGGAAAGCGCCGGTCGGTGATGCCGGTGCGGTCGTGGAGCAGGTCGGCGGCCCGGTTCAGCGAGGGGCCGATCACCAGGGTAGCGGCGGATTCGGCCATGGCGGCAATGGCGCTTCGCCCGGTGCCGCCATAGGTCAGGGTCGAGAACCCCTCTTCGATCAGGTGGCCGTCCAGCGAATCGGCCAGATCAGGCAGGATGATGGCGGTCAGCCCGAAGGCTTCGACCCATTCCCGCAGGACCTCGACGTCCCCCGGCGTCAGCATGGCCGAGGCCAGGATGTTGACTTGGCGCGGGCGATGGATCTTGGAGCGGGCGGGCACCAGGGCCTCGATGATCGCCTCCACCGCCAGGGCGAAGCCGGTCTCCAGGCAACCCAGCGTATCGGTGGCGCGCACCGGGACCACCGATACGCCGGCATGGTCGGGATAGGCGGCGCGGAAGGCGGCGACGGTGCGGGGCACGTCGGCGCCCTGCATCTCCGACAGGCCGGTGGTGATCAGGCCGATGATTTCGGGCTGGTCGCGCCGGCAGATGGTGGCCAGGGCCTCGACGACGTTGTCGTCGGCGCCGAGGATGGTGGTGACCTGATCCATGGCGGTGGTTTGCAACGCGATGGGGTCGCGGAAATGGCGCATGAAGAACAGCTTGTTGAAGGAGGTGCAGCCCCGCGCCCCATGCTCCAGCGGCATGGCGCGTGCCAGCCCCAGGAAGGCCAGAGAGGCGCCGATGGGTTGGCTGGCCTTCAGTGGATTGACCGCCAGGGCCTTGGTGGGAAGGACGATCTCTGCCATGGGGGAGTCTCCTTCACGCCGCCCAGGTGGGGCGGCGGCGAACCTGCTCCCACACCGGAGAATGGACGGCACGGTCGATATTGCGACCCAGCTCGATCATGCCCTCATAGCCGGCATAGCCGATGGCCCGCACATGATCGATGTCGAGGAAGGGAATCCGCGACTTCAGGGTGGGGTAGATGTAACGGTCGCCGGCAACCAGGATGTCGGCCCCCAGCCGGTGATAGGCGCTGATCAGCCCCTTCTGGTCGTTGTCCGGGATCATCACCGCGTCGGGTCCCATCAGGGCGTGGATACGGGCCTTGTCCTCCTCGGTGGACTTCTCGGTGCCGGTGGCGACCACCACCATCCCCAGATCCTGCATGGCCGATACCACCGACCATGACTTGTAGCCGCCGGTGAAGATCAGCACCCGCTTGCCGGCCAGACGCCGGCGCAGAGGGGCGAGCGTCGCATCCACCCGGGCTTCCTCGCGGGCGATCATGGTCTCGACCCGCCGGGTCAGGTCGGGATCGTCCAGAAGGCGGGCAAGGTCGCGGAAGGTGGCCGAGGTATCCTTGACACCGTAGAAGCTGCCCTCGAAGAAGGGGATGCCCCGGTCTTCCTCCAGCTTGCGGGCCACATGGATCATGGCCTTGGAGCACACCACCATGCTGGCCTCGGCCCGGTGCATGGTCTGGACCTCGCGGAAGCGGGAATCGCCGGAAAAGGTGCACAGGATGCGCAGGCCCAGCTCGTCGAACAGCGGTGCCACATTCCAGAATTCACCGCCCACATTCCACTCGCCGATCAGGTTGATGTCGCGGGTTGCCACCGGGCCGACGGGGGCGGGGGTCGGTTCGCCGGTGCCGATCACATGCTTGTAGATCACGTCGCCGGCGATGCGGTTTCCCAGGTTCTTGTTGCCGTAGAAGCCAGCGCAATCCACCGGGATCACCGGTGTACCGAATTTCTCGGTCGCCGCCTTCGTGACCACGGCGATATCGTCGCCCTGCAAGGCCGGGACGCAGGTGGCATAGACGAACACCGCCGCCGGGCGATAGGTCTCCACCGCCTGGCGGATGGCCTGGAACAGCCGGCTCTCGCCCCTGCCCATGATCACGTCCATGTCGGACAGATCGGTGGTCATGCCGATGCGGAAGGTGTCGGCGCCGCTGGACCGGGTGCCGCGATTGTCCCAGGAGGATCCGGCGCAGCCGATGGGGCCGTGAACGATATGGGCGGCATCGGCGATGGGCAGCAGGGCGTTGCGGGCGCCGTCGAAGCAGCAGCCGCCCTGGGTGGCGCCCGGCTGAGGCCGGGCACAGCCGGATTTGGCCTTGGCGTTGTGGGCGCAGGCTGGTTCGTTCATCAGGGCAAGGATTTCGTCCGGCTTCATGGCGGCCTCCCCGGCTGGCGGTGCTGGGATGGACAAAGCAAACTCCGGGCCAGAGTCTGACAGACCGCAGATATAGCGCGGATTCCGTCCATGAACCCCGCCTTGGCCTTGAGTTTCATGCCGTCTTCCGACGGGGCGGCAAAAAGCGGCGGAAAGGCTGATGGTTGGGGATGCGACAGCGTTATGGTGTCAAACCATACAACGTGTTTCGTATTGTTGTCTCCGCGACAATAGCGCTTTTGTTGTTTTTCAATGCATTAGCTTTTGGCCTGCCTCTTGCAAATATCCAATTCGGCCGATCAGCATGAGGGGGCGTCGAGATGGACATGAACTACACGGTCGCCATCGACGTCGATGATTTCGTCGAGGACTTCACCCACTGTTTCACCGGCGAGTGCCGGGTGAACGTGCTGCCGATCCTGTTCCAGATCAGTCAGGTCATCACCGACAACGAGGATCTCGCCGGATCGCTGGCCATCATCCTCAAAGTGATGCGCGAGCGTCTCAAGATGCAGCGCGGCATGGTGACGCTTTTCGATCGCCAGTCCGAGACCATCTTCATTCATGAAAGCTTCGGCCTCACCGAGGAGCAGAAGGCGCGCGGCATCTATTCGCTGGGCGAGGGCATCACCGGTCAGGTGGTGGAATCGGGCAAGGCCATCATCGTGCCGCAGCTCAAGGACAGCCCCAGCTATCTCAACCGCACCATGGCCCGTGGCGACGGCACCCATATGAACGCCTCGTTCTTCTGCGTGCCCATCGTCCATGCCAAGAAGGTGGTGGGGACCATCAGCGCCGAGCGGGTCTACCTCAATCGCCGCCTGCTGAAGCAGGACGTGGAGCTGATCGCCACCGTGGCCTCGATGATCGCCCCGGCGGTGGAACTGTACCTTCTGGAGAATACCGAGAAGGTGCGGCTGGAAACCGAGAACCGCCGCCTGCAGAACGCCCTGAAGGAGCGGTTCAAGCCGTCCAACATCATCGGCAATTCCAAGCCCATGCAGGAGGTCTACGAGCTGATCCGCAAGGTCGCGACCACCAAGGCCACCGTGCTGGTTCTGGGGGAAAGCGGGGTCGGCAAGGAGCTGGTGGCCAACGCCATCCACTACAACAGCCCGACCGCCGACGGCCCCTTCGTCAAATTCAACTGCGCAGCCCTGCCCGAAAGCATCGTGGAATCCGAGCTGTTCGGCCACGAGAAGGGGTCCTTCACCGGCGCCACCATGATGCGCAAGGGGCGCTTCGAGCTGGCCGACGGCGGCACCATCTTCCTCGACGAGGTTGGCGAACTCAGCCTGCCCATACAGGCCAAGCTGCTGCGGGTACTCCAGGAAAAGAGCTTCGAGCGGGTCGGCGGCGCCCGGCCGGTCAAGGTGGACCTGCGCATCATCGCCGCCACCAATCGCGACCTGTTGGCCATGGTGGAGAAGGGGACCTTCCGGGAGGACCTCTATTACCGCCTCAACGTATTTCCCATTACCATCCCGCCGCTGCGCGACCGTGGCAGCGACATCATCTCGCTGGCCGACCATTTCGTCGATCACTACTCGCGGGAGGGCGGGCGCGAGGCTAAGCGCATCTCCACCCCGGCGCTCACCATGCTGATGGCCTATCACTGGCCCGGCAATGTGCGCGAGCTGGAGAACGTGATCGAGCGTTCGGTGATCCTGTCCGAGGATGGGGTGATCCACGGTTACAACCTGCCGCCCTCGCTGCAGACCTCGGCCGAGACCGGCACCAGCTTCGGCTGCGGCCTGGAGGCCAAGGTTCAGGCGGTGGAATACGAGATGATCGTCGAGGCGTTGAAGACCCACCAGGGCAACACCACCGAAGCCGCGAAGGACCTGGGCCTGACGCGCCGCACCCTGGGGCTGCGCATGGAAAAGTACGGTTTGACCTATAAGAGTTTCCGCAAGGGATGAACGGGAGAAAAACCATGGAAAAGTCCACGCCCAACCAGACCTATCACCTGATCCTGGCCGATATCGCCATGGCGGCGGCCATCAAGGTCTATGACCGCGATCACGCCGTGTCGGTCGGCCGCGACGCTTACCATCCCGGCTATGTCCGCGACCTCTGGCTGGGCGGGGGAGCCAGCGAGCAACTGCGCCAGCGGGTGACCGCCATGGCCAATGCAGGCATGGGCTCGCTTCAAACCATGCCGGCCGAGGAACTGGTCTTCGCCGCCCAGGCCTACGGCGTGCCGCTGGAAGAGGGAACCGCCGCCCGCATGGCGGAACATTTCACCGGCAAGCGCGACGCGGTTCTGACCTATCGGCGCTGACGCCCTCTCATAGGGGGTCATCTCTCTCATTGGTCTGTGAGGCAACTGCCTCAGAGGACTTGGAGCTTCTCTGTGAATTTCGATCACGCAATCGGCTTACGGTGTCATGCATAGAGGACATCATTTCCTCCATCTCAAAATAGCGATCTTTGTTACGGAGGCCGAGTTCGCGGAATAGTGGGTGACGCAGTGTTATATGAAATAGGTGTTCCAGCGCGGAAAGGGCCTCTGTCGCAGCAGGATCCTTTGCGCTAAGGCGCCGATAGGCGTCCACAGCCAATTCATAAAGCCACGGGAAATCATCGCGAAATTGGCTGGCGAACACAACAAGCTGGAGGCCGTCAGGCATCTCGCGCGCGGCCATGTGCATCACCTCGTCTATCATGCGCGGCGAAAGGCGTCTTCTGCGCTTCATGCTGGGCGAGAAATCCGGATCAAGTCGTCGCTCGATCCGCCCAGGAAGGTCTTGAAACATGACCTTCACTTCCTCAAAAATCTTCGCAACTGACGCAGTGTCGGTCTCCGCAGGAGCAGCTGAATTTGTCTCCGGGGCATTCACAACTTGTAAGATTTTTTCCCGGAATGCTGAGACCTGTATCCTAACAACCTCTCGATCAGGTTCTGAATTGGGTATTCTGCGTACAAGCTGCATGACCAACTGGGTTAGAGCATCCTCGCTATCGTCGGAATTTTGGAACTGGGCGAACGGTCCTGTACTTGCATTCTGGAGGGGAATACCGAGGGCTACGCCATGAACGGGAGTATCCAATTTTCCCTTGGCGACGCCGGCTTCATAGAGAATCCAGGGACGGCTAACGCTGTTTGGTGTTAATAGGCAGACTACATCCGAAGCAGATTCCAATTTTTTCATAATCTCGGGGTACCACTCGACCCCATATTCAATGCCTTGGTTACCCTTTCTGTCTGAAGAGCGAAATGACTTGAGGACTCCAGCGCTTACGCTACTCAGCAATTTGCTAAAGGCTTCTGCCAGGGCTGCGTCTCGTGTGTCGTGGCTAATAAAAATTAACGGTATGCGTGCGCGGGAATTACTATCCACAGCATCGGTTTCTGCCCCCATTTCCCGGCCCCTATTTCGCGGTTATTTGCTTCACTCTGCCACCATAGGGGGTGCTGGGCAACCTCTCACATGGGCGTCACCCCGTACTCCTTATAAATCTCGTCCTGAGCCCGCTTGAAGTCGCTCATGGTGAAGTCGTAGCCGGCTTGCTTGATGAAGGCCCAATTGGCGGCCTCGTCTTCGCTGTTTTCGTTCAGGGTGCGGCGGAATTCGGCGTCTTCGCGCATGCGCTTGATATAGGCGACTGCGGATTCGATGGACATGGCGGGCTCCTGTGGTCGATTGGAGGAGGATGCGGCCCTTCCCAGCCGTCGATGGGAAGGGCCGCTCCGCCGGCGTCCTGGAGAGAGGGGCGGACGGCGGCGGATAGGGTTATTCGGGGGCGGCGTCTGATCCCGGCCGCATTTGCATCAGTTCGATGCGATGGCCGTCGGGGTCTTCCACGAAGGCGACGATGGTGTCGCCATGGCGCTGCGAACGGGGTGGGCGCGGCATGGTGACACCGGCGGCGGCCAGCCGGTCGCACAGCCGGGTGATGCCGGTGACGCCAATGGCGAGATGGCCGAAGGATTCCCCCTGGGGATAGGGCTCCTCGCGGTTCCAGTTGAACACCAGTTCCAGGGTCATCTGGGCGAAGCCGTCGCCATAGCCGAGATAGGCCTGGGTGAACTGGTTCTTCTTGTGCTCGCGCTTCTCCAGGACCGTCATGCCCAGCAGCCGGGAATAGAAGTCCAGCGAGCGGTCCATGTCGGTGACCCGCAGCATGGTGTGCAGCAGGCGGAAGCCATCGGCCTCCACCGGCTCGTCGGTGTTGATCCGGGTCTTGGCGGCGAACACCTCGGCCAGGGCGGCCTCGATGGCTTTGCCCACATGGAGGTCGCTGGCCTCGATGCCGGCGCCGGCCAGCCTCTCCTGCGGCGTCACGCCGATCTTGGCCACCAGCAGGACCGGGCAGTCGGCCAGCATGCGGCAGATGGTTTCGCGCGGGTCCTCATCGCCCCGGATATTGGGTGCGACCTCGCGCTTTTCCAACAGGGTCGGGCCGATCTCATTGACCTCGTAGACCAGGAAATCCTCGGCCTGACCGAAATGCTGATCGACGCGGGCACCGTCGCGGCTGGCGACGGCGATGCGGAAATGCGGCATGGGCTTGTTCATGGCGGGACTCCTGAGCGGCGGCGAAACTCCCCCTCCACGAGCAATCGCCGTGCCAGCCGAATTTCCAGGATTTTCATCGCGTGGGCGAACGGAGAGGTGCGAATCTCTTTCGAATCGTACCGTTATGAACACCGAAAATATAACGCTTGCGAACGGGGTCTCCAGGGCAATGAAGGGGATTCCCGCCGGTTTTCCGCGGTATTTGTGCTTGGCATGCTTCCTGCGTAGCGATGGTGGAACGCGATTGCGTCAAGCATCAAGCCTGGGGCCGGTAATCCAAGTCAGGCCCCGTCAAGGAGATACTGCCATGCCTATGGTACTGCTGGAATGCGACAAGGATATTCCCGAGCGCGAAAAGCATATCTATTTGAAGGTTGACGGAGAGGATTCCCGCGACTTCCTTCCCGTCTCCAACGCCCAGACCCTGCCCGGCACCCTGTCGGAGCGCGGTTGCGCCTTCTGCGGCGCCAAGCTGGTCATCGGCGGCGTCCTCAAGGACACCATCCAGATGATCCATGGCCCCATCGGCTGCGCCTACGACACCTGGCACACCAAGCGCTATCCGACCGATAACGGCCACTTCAACATGAAGTACGTATGGTCGACGGATATGAAGGAAAGCCACATTGTCTTCGGCGGCGAGAAGCGGCTGGAAAAGTCCATCCACGAAGCCTTCGACGAGATGCCCGAGATCAAGCGCATGTTCGTCTACACCACCTGCCCGACGGCGCTGATCGGCGACGACATCAAGGCGGTGGCCAAGAAGGTGATGGAAGATCGTCCCGATGTGGACATCTTCACCGTGGAATGCCCCGGATTCGCCGGCGTCTCCCAGTCCAAGGGCCACCACGTGCTCAATATCGGCTGGATCAACGAGAAGGTCGGTACGCTGGAGAAGGAAATCACCAGCAAGTACACCATGAACTTCATCGGTGATTTCAACATCCAGGGCGACACCCAGCTGCTGCAGCAGTACTGGGACAAGCTGGGTATCCAGGTGGTGGCTCACTTCACCGGCAACGGCACCTATGACGATCTGCGCTCCATGCATCAGGCTCAGCTGAACGTGGTCAACTGCGCCCGGTCGTCGGGCTACATCGCCAACGAGCTGAAGAAGCGCTACGGCATTCCCCGCCTGGATATCGACTCCTGGGGCTTCAACTACATGGCCGAGGGCATCCGCAAGATCTGCGCCTTCTTCGGCATCGAGGAGAAGGGCGAAGCGCTGATCGCCGAGGAAGAAGCCAAGTGGAAGCCGCAGCTCGACTGGTACAAGGAGCGCCTCAAGGGCGCCAAGATGGCCATCTGGACCGGCGGCCCGCGCCTGTGGCACTGGACCAAGTCGGTTGAAGACGATCTCGGCGTCGAAGTGGTCGCCATGTCGTCCAAGTTCGGCCACCAGGAGGATTTCGAGAAGGTCATCGCCCGTGGCCGCGCCGGCACCTATTACATCGATGACGGCAACGAGCTGGAATTCTTCGAGATCCTCAATCTGATCAAGCCCGACGTGGTCTTCACCGGTCCGCGCGTCGGCGAGCTGATCAAAAAGCTGCACATCCCCTATGTCAACGGCCACGGCTACCACAACGGCCCGTACATGGGCTTCGAGGGCTTCGTCAACCTGGCCCGCGATATGTACAACGCCGTCCACAATCCCCTGCTGAAGCTGGCCGCGACCGATATTCGCGCCAGCGTCTCCACCCCCGTCCAGGAGGCCGCGGAATGAACACCGAAAAGCTCGACCAATTGTTCGGTTATGTGCAGGAGCGCTGCCTGTGGCAGTTCTTCTCGCGCACCTGGGACCGCCAGGAAAACATCGACGGCATCATCAAGACCGCCACCGACATGCTGACCGGGCAGCCCCCGGCGCGCGAGACGCCGATGGAGAAGCTGTTCTACGCCGACGCCAAGATCATGGTGCACGACTTCAAGGAGCGGTTCCCCTGGCTGGCCGATGCCGGCCCGGCCCAGGTCCGCGAACTGATGCACGCCCTCAAGGACAAGCTGGTGGAGTTCGCCATCACCAAGTCCCTGAACCACGAACTCAACCACTCGCTCTACTAGGAGGAACCCGACATGGGTTGCGAAATCACGTCCCGGGAACGGGCGGGCGTCATCAATCCGATGTACGACTGCCAGCCTGCCGGCGCCCAGTATGCCGGCATCGGTATCAAGGACTGCATCCCGCTGGTCCATGGCGGCCAGGGCTGCACCATGTTCGTGCGCCTGCTGTTCGCCCAGCATTTCAAGGAGAACTTCGACGTCGCCTCCACCTCGCTGCACGAGGATTCGGCGGTGTTCGGCGGCCATAAGCGTATCGAGGACGGCATCATCAATCTGGTGCGCCGCTATCCCGATCTGCGCATCATTCCGTTGATCACCACCTGCTCTACCGAGGTCATCGGCGACGATATCGAAGGCGCCATCCATCGCTGCACCGCGGCGATCAAGGCGGAATTCCCCAACCGCAAGATTCACTTGGTGCCGGTGCATACGCCCAGCTTCAAGGGCAGCCAGGTGGGCGGTTATTCCGAATGCCTGCAGTCCATCATCAAGACCGTGACCACCAACAAGGCGGCGCCCAACGGCAAGCTCAACGTCTTCCCCGGCTGGGTCAATCCGGGCGACATCGTGCTGCTCAAGCGCTACCTGTCGGAGATGGGCGTCGAGTCCACCTTCTTCACCGATACCGAGGACTTCGACTCGCCCACTCTGCCGGACAAGTCGATCCATACCCACGGCCGCACCACCATCGAGGATATCACCGGGTCGCCTAACGCCATCGCCTCGCTGGCCCTGGCCCGCTATGAAGGGGCCAGTTCGGCCCAGTACCTGAAGACCGAGTTCGACGTGCCGGCCCATGTGGTCGACACGCCCTACGGCATCGGCAATACCGACGCCATGCTTCAGGAAATCAGCCGCATCACCGGCAAGCCGATCCCGGAATCGCTGATCAAGGAACGCGGCATCGCCCTGGACGCCCTCCAGGACCTGGCGCACATGTTCTTCGCCGATAAGAAGGTGGCCCTGTTCGGCCATCCCGATCTGGTCATCGGCCTGGCCCAGTTCTGCCTCGAGGTGGAAATGAAGCCGGTGCTGCTGCTGCTGGGCGACGACAACAGCAAGTACAAGAAGGACCCGCGCATCCTCGATCTCAAGGCCAAGGCCAACTGGGACATGGAAGTGGTCTGCAACGCCGACCTGTGGGAACTGGAAAAGCGGGTCAAGTCGCCGGACTACGAATGCGACCTGATCCTCGGCCACTCCAAGGGCCGCTACGTTGCGATCGACAACAATATCCCCATGGTGCGGGTGGGTTTCCCCACCTTCGACCGGGCCGGTCTCTACCGCCATCCCACCATGGGCTATCAGGGCGCCATGCTGCTGGGCGAGACCATCGCCAACACCTTGTTCACCCACATGGAGTACACCAAGGACCGCGAGTGGCTCCTGAACACCTGGTAGCGCAATAGGACGGGGCCGGCACCGTGCCGGCCCCATTTTACCCGGAGAGCCACCATGACCGTGCTGCATTCCCTTGTCGGCGCCCTGGCCGCCGGCGGCGGCAACCGGCCGTCGCTGCCCGAATACCGCCAGATCGAGCTTTACACCAAAAAGAAGAGCCTGAGCTTCGCCGCGCCCGAGCCGGCGCCGTCCCTGCCGCTGGCCGCCATCGCCGGCACCTGTCGCTCCTTTCTGGCGCTGGAGGCCCTGCTGGGCGGCGGCGAACAGCCGAGCTGGACGACCTATCTGTCGCTGCCCCGCGACACCGCCACCGGTAAGCTGGTGGCCGAATTGTACCGGATTGCCCGCGTGGCCCGCCGGGTCGCCTGCCATCCTCAAGGCCATGTGGAGGTGGAGGGCGGCGTCGTGCGCTTCAACGGCGCCATCGACCGCGTTGCCCTTTCGCTGGAAATCACCGAGGCCGGGCTGGCGCTGCTGGACTCCGCCACCACCTACTATCTCGGCGCGTTGGAGGAGCCCTATCCAGAGGCCTATGTGGAGGCCATGCTGACCCAGTATTTCAGCGATCTGGTCGGCGAGATCAAGCGTTTCGCCGACGAGGACCGGGTGCTCTACCAGTTCCGCCAGAAGTATCCCTTCAGCCGCCATTTCCGCTTCGATTGCGACAATCCCAGGGTCGCCATCGGCGACGGAATCTGCCGCTTCGAGCCGGGCGAGCGCTACGGCGACTCCGCCCGCTATCCCATCGACTTCTATCTGATCCTGGACAACACACTGCACATCATTCCGGTGGAGGCGCTGAGCGATTTCGCCTTGCCGCTGGCCGACCTGCCGCGCTGGCGGGCCCGGCTGTCCGAGGGGCAGACCTTGCCTGCCCGTTTCCGGCCGCGCTTCGCCCGCGAGGTGATGGTGGTCGGCCAGCCCATGACCTGACAACACGAGGACGACACCATGGACGCTCCCCATCTCCGCATCGCCATCACCACCAATAGCCTGATCCAATGCGATGCCAATTTCGCCGCCGCCAAGCAGGTGGTGTTCTACGACGTTACCCGCGATACCTCGGAATTCGTCGATGTGGTCCACTTCCGGCGCGGCGCCAAGGCCAAGAAGGGGCCGGGCGGCGGAAGGGGCTGCGCCATGGACGACATGGAGGACGATGACGGCACCGGCAAGGACCCGCTGGTGGATAGGGTGGAGGCGCTGAAGGGCTGCTCGGTGCTGTTCACCTTGGGCCTCAGCGATCTGGCGGCGGTGCGGGTCCACAACAACCGCGTGTTCCCGGTCAAGAGCGAGAAAATCAGGGATATCGACGACGTCATCGCCAATGTCCAGCGGCTGATGGTCGGCTCGCCGCCCCTGTGGCTGCGCCGGGTGATGCGGGACGGTTCCGGCAACCGGATGCACCTGGACGAGCAGGAAGTCTAGTCGGTGTCCCGGCCCTGAAGGCTTTGCCGGGCCAGGGCCAAAAAGGCGGCGGCGGCGGGACTCGAGGATCGGCCCCGCCGCCGGATCATGGTGAGCGGCCGTTCAATGGTCAGGTCCGCCACCGCCAGTTCGACCAGGCGGCCGGCGCGTAATTCCGGCAACACCGAAAGGCGGGGCAGCCAGGCGATGCCCCCGGCCAGCAGCAGATTCTTCAGCGCCTCGGCCGATCCCACCGTCAGGGCGGGACGGAAAACGAGGCCCAGGCCGGCATAGGCATGCTCCACATTGGCGCGGGTCCCCGATCCCGGCTCGCGGGCAAAGGTCCGGCGGTCGGCCAGATCGGCGGCGCTCACCGGCTCTGCTCCAGCCAGGGGGTGGCTGGGGCTGGCGACCGCGACGATGTGGTCGCGGCCGATGAGGTCGCCGTCGAACTGGGCGTGATCGACCGGCCCTTCGATGAAGCCGATGGTCAGTCGCTCCTCCAGCAGGCGTGCGGCCACCTCCTCGCTGTTGGAGATCAGCAGCGTGACCTCAATGGCGGGGTGGCTGGCGTGGAAGGCGGCAAGCAGGGGGGGCAGCAGATGGTTGCCGATGGTGTTGCTGGCGCCGATGGTCAACTGACCGGCGGTCAATCCCGCCAATTCCCGCAGCTCCGCCTCGGCAGCGCGCTCCAGCGCGAAGATGCGCTCGGCGTAGGAATAGAGGATGCGGCCGGCTTCGGTCAGAGCCATCCCCCGTGAGGTACGATCCAGCAGGCCGATCTTCAGCCGGGCCTCCAGATCGCGGATTTCGCGGCTGGCGGCCGGCTGGCTGATGTTCAGCCGCTCGGCCCCGGCGGTGATGCCACCGGCCGCCGCCGCGGCGTGAAAGACGCGAAGATGGTGAAGATTCATATCATTTAGGCATGGCAAAAATATTTAACATGTATTTTATCTATGTATGGCCGCCGCGCAGACTGCAAGCGGAATTGCCGGGCGGAGATGGAAATGATCGGGTCTTTTGGTGCTGGGGTGATGGGGCGCAAGGTGCGGACCGATTTTCCGGGGGTGCTGGCCGCCGCGACGGTGGGGGTGGCGGCCTCCTTCCTGTCCGACCATTACGGCGGTCCCACCATGCTGTACGCCTTGCTGCTGGGGATGGCCTTCCACTTCCTGTCGCAGGAGGGAAAATGCGTCGAGGGCATCGAAACCGCCTCGCGCTCCATCCTGCGGATTGGCGTCGGGCTGCTGGGGATGCGGATCACCATCGGCCAGATTGCAGAACTGGGGGGCGAGACGCCGGCCCTGATGGTCGGAGCGGTGGCGTTGACCATCCTGGTCGGTGTTCTGGCGGCACGCCTTCTGCGGTTGCGGGGGGATTTCGGCGTGCTGACCGGCGGCGCAGTGGCGGTCTGTGGCGCCTCGGCGGCGCTGGCCATCGCGGCGGTTCTGCCCCGCCACCCCCATTCGGAGCGGGACACCATCTTCACCGTGGTCGGTGTCACTACGCTGAGTACCTTGGCCATGATCATCTATCCCATGATCGTTTCCGCCTTCGGCTTGGGGGAGACCGAGGCGGGCATCTTTCTTGGTGGCACCATCCACGACGTCGCCCAAGTGGTGGGGGCGGGCTACAGCGTCTCGGTCAAGACCGGCGACACCGCCACCTTCGTCAAGCTGCTCAGGGTGGCCCTGCTGCTGCCGATGGTGATGGCGGTGTCCCTGGCCTTCGGCGCCCGCCATACCAGCGGCAAAAGGCCGCCGGTCCTGCCGCGCTTCCTGGTGGCTTTCGCCGTGCTGGTCGCCGTCAACAGCAGCGGCCTGATCCCGGCGGCGTTGACCACCGGGATCAACGACCTGTCGCGCTGGTGTCTGGTGACCGCCATCGCCGCGCTGGGGATGAAGACCTCGCTGAAGGCCATGACCGAACTCGGGCCGAAGCCGGTTCTGCTGTTGCTGGCGGAAACCGTTTTCATGGCGGTCCTGGTGATGGGGGTGTTGCTTGTCCGCCGCTTCGTCTGACCGCCGAGATGCGTTATAAAGCGAGGCAATACATCGAAAAATCAATAGGTTATGTGGCGTCAACATTGACGCGGGGGGTGTTTGGGGCTACGCCATGGGGATGGTCAGACGGGCGGCCCCATGACGGACAAACCGGAACTTCGCGTCCAGCTGCGCATTCTCCCCTTCATCGGCCCCGGCAAGGTGCAATTGCTGGAGGCCATAGACCGGCATGGCTCGATCTCGGCGGCGGCCCGGGTGCTCGGCATGGCCTATCCCAGCGCCTGGAAGCTGGTGGATAGCCTCAACAGCCACTTCACCGAACCCCTGGTGGCGCGGGTCATGGGCGGCCGGCGGGGCGGCGGTGCGTCGCTCACCGCGACAGGCCGGGCGGTGGTGGAGATTTTCCGCTCCATGGAGACAAGGGCGCGGATCATGTTCGCCGGTGATCTCGACGCCCTCCGCGTCCTGCTGGCGCCGGAACCACCGGATCGCGGCTGCGACGCCTTGGAGGGCGCTCCTGATTCCTCCGGGTGCCGGACCCGGAAGCGCAAGGAGCGTTAAGCCTTGTGGCCGAGAAAGCGGCCGCGGGCATGGGCGCCGAGCAGGTTGATGGCGGAGACCAGTCCCAGCAGGACCAGGATCAGCGCCGAAGCCTCGCGGTATTCGAACAGGTGGAAGGCGGTGATGATCTCCAGCCCCAGGCCGCCCGCGCCCACCAGTCCAAGGGTAGTGGCCGCCCGGACATTGTGTTCCCAGCGATAGGCGGTCACGTCCACCAGTCGGGGCAGGATCTGGGGCAGGACGGAAAAGCGCAGCACTCCCAGGCGGGAGACGCCCTGGCTGCGCAGGGCATCGCCGGGGCCGGGCTCCACATGCTCCAGGGTTTCAGCGAAGAATTTCCCCAGCATTCCGGTGGAATGGGTGGCCAGGGCCAGAATCCCGGGCAGCGGCCCGAATCCTACCGCCGCCACGAAGATCACCCCCCAGATCAGGCAGGGAACCGAGCGCAACAGGCTGAGGGCGAGGCGCGCCGCGCCGCCCAGGCCGGGGTGGCGAGTGACTGTGCGCGCAGCCATGGCTCCCAGCGGCAGGGCGGCCAGTGCCCCCAGGGCGGTTCCGGCGAGGCTCATGGTCAGGGTGTCCAGCAGCGGCCGGCCCCATTGGCGCCAACGGGCGAAGTCCGGCGGCAGGGCGTCGCTGGTCAGTTGGAGAATGGTGGGCACTGCCTCGGCATAACGATGGAGATCGAAGGCCCCGCCATAGGAGAAGGCGAGGCCCAGGACCAGGGCCCCGGCCGAGGCCGCCATCAGCGACCGGATCAGGCGATGGCGACCATCGGCCAGGACGGCCGCCATCTCGGGATAGGGCAGCTCTCCGCTCATTGCGGCGCCGGCACGGAATCGGGATTGGTCGTCTGGATGGCGTTGATCCAGGTGCGGACGATTTCCACGTCGGAATCCACGGCGGGAATAAACGATTCGGCGCGGAAGACCTTCAGGGCTTCGGGATCGTTAACGGTGATGAACGCCTTGCGGATCTCCTCCTTGAACGCCGGATCGAGCCCTTCGCGGAAGGTCCACATATATTCGGGAATGGCCGGGGATTCGGCCAGGACGCGGACGGCCTTGGAGTCGATCTTGCCCTCCTTGAGCAGGCGGTCGTAGATGGGCTTGGACAGGCCGCCGGCCGTGACCTTGTGGTTGGCCACCGCCAGTGCCACCGCGTCATGGGCGCCCAGGACCCGCAGGGTGTAATCGCGTCCCGAGACCAGACCGGCCGCCACCAGCTGGTAGCGCGGTACCCAGGTGCCGGAGGTCGAAGCCGGATCGCCGAAGGCCACTTCGCCGCCCTTGAGGTCGGTCAGGGATTTGGCCGGGCTGTCGGCGGGGACGATGATCACCGCCGTGAAGGTCGGTCCCACCACCTCGTGGGACGGCCGGGCGAAGGGTTGCAGCTTGGCGCTGCGGGCACGCAGAAGATAGGTCACCGGCCCGAGATAGGCGATGTCCAGGCGCCCGAAGCGCAGTGCCTCGCCGGTGGCGGCGTAATTGGCTCCGACCACCAGTTCCACCGGCAGGCCCAGACGCTGTTCGAGATAGGCGCGCAACGGCTCGTTCAGACGCATGACGGTTGGAGCGGATTCGCCCGGCAGCAGCCCGACCACCAGCTTCTTGGGGCGTTCCTCCGCCCTGCCCGAGGCGAAGGGCGTCACGGCAACCAGGGCGGCGACGAGCAGAATCCGGATCAGTCTTGCGGCCATATGGACCTCCATTCGGTGAAGTGGAAAACACGGTTTTCGGCGGCCGCGTCGAATGCGGACGTGGGGCCGTCGAAGGCCACCCGGCCTTCGACCAGACCGACGATGCGGTCGGCGAGGCGGCGGGCGATGTCGAGCTGATGCAGCACCAGGATGACCGTCAGGCCATCGCGGATCACCAGCCGGCGGAACTCCTCGCCCAGTTGCCGCGCCGTCGCCGGATCGACCGAGGCGAAAGGTTCGTCTCCCAGCAGCAGGCCGGGTTCGCGCACCAGGGCGCGGGCGATGCCGACCCGTTGCCTCTCGCCGCCCGACAACTGGGCTGTGCGGGCGGTGGCCCGGCCCAGCAGGCCGACCTCGGCCAGCGCCTTGGCGGCGCGCAGGCGGAGCGTCCGGGGCCATGGCAGCGGCGACAGGGGGTGGCGGGTGTCGGCCAAGCCCAGCAATACGTTGTCGATGGCCGGAAGACGGTCGATCAGGGCGTGATCCTGGAAGACGGTGGCGGTGCGCCGCCGCGCTTCGCGCAAGGAATGGCGATCCGCCAGGGGGCCGATGCCTGCCAGGGAAATCCGTCCCGATTCCGCCGGCAGCAGGCCGTTGAGTGCCCCCATCAGGGTTGTCTTTCCCACCCCGGACCGCCCGACCACGGCGGTGATGGTTCCGGGGGCAAAGGCGAGCGAGACATCGCGAAGAACCTCCCGCCGGCTGCGTCGGACCGTCAGGTGCTCCACCGAAACGCTTTCGCCGCGCCCGGTGGGGTGCGCTGCCATCGGGAAGGTGATCGGAGCATGGGGATGATGGTTCATGGCCGCCTCGTTCCGTTTTCGCTTGCCGGAGGGGACGGAGCAAGACCCGGGCCAAAGCCGAAACGGCTCAAAGCATGGGCGAATTGCGGTTCATTCGTACCGCCAAGTACAATCTCTCGTGATCTTCGCACCACCGGGAACGCTTGGATTCCGGGGCCGGAAATCATGATCGAAAACCTGTTGACAGGGGGGCTGGCTGGCCGCCATAACCGACAGGCAAGCCATTTGCTGCACCGCACCATGACAGGGTGGGCTGCACGGAGCTTGGGATGGGCCGCCGCCGGAAAACCGGGGTCGAGACCCATCGGACGACGGCCTGAGCCGGTATCTTTCATCGAACGCCGCATGCAGTGGCGGACCGACGGAGGCCGGCGTGAATCGTCCGACTTATTTTTCTTCTTCCCGTTCTCTTGAAGCGACCAGCCTGCGGGTCGTCCTCGTGGCCTCGGCCCTGATGGCCTCGGCGGCCGGATCCGCCTTGGCGCAGACCGCGCCGGCGGACGACCAGCCGGCGGCCTCGGATCCCGTTTCCGAGGTGATCGTCACCGACAAGGCGATGACTGAGCCTGAGGGCTCGGAAGCCAGCGGCTATCGCAACCGGACCGGCCAGGTGGGGCCGCTGGGCAAGATGACGCTGAAGGACACGCCGTTCTCTCTCAACGTCACCTCGGGCGAGTTGATCGAGAACAGCAACGCCCACACCGCGGCCGACGCCCTGAAGACCAATCCCACCGCCACGTCGATGATGTCCTCGGGCGGCTACCCCTCCATGAGCCGGATCATGGTGCGCGGCTTCAGCGCCTCGGACCAGAATGAACTGCGCGACGGCATGTCGGATCGCAGCTTCACCTGGGTGCCGATGGAGAACGTGGAGCGCGTCGATGTCCTCAATGGCCTGAGCAGCTTCCTATCGGGATTCGGCAGCTCGTCCGGCTCCGGCGGACTGGTCAACTACGTTTCCAAGAAGCCTACCGACAAGCCGCTGGCCAGCCTCAACACCGGCGTCTACAACGGTGGCGTCGGCTTCGCCCATGCCGACATGGGCGGGCGAGTCGCCGCCACCGGCGACCGGGTGGGCTATCGGGTCAATCTCTATCACGAGGATGGCTCGACCTATATCGATGACAGCAGCCAGCAGCGCAGTCTGTTTTCGGCGGCATTCGATGTCCGTCTTGCCCCCGATACCAAGCTGTGGACCGATATCTGGTACCAGAAGCTTCACGCCACCGGTATCCAGACCTACATCGCCCCGGCCAACTGGAACACCCAGGGCGTGCCGGACGCGTCCAAGTTCGACCCGACCAAGCAGTACGGCCAGAACTGGACCTACAACAAGTCGGAAAAGACCGTCGCCGGCCTGGGGTTGGATACCAAGCTGAGCGACATCTTCTCCGCCCGCCTCGGCTATCGCCACGGCACCATGTGGCGCGACTATGCCCTGGTGACCGATATCGTCCAGACCGACGGCAATAGCTACAAGCAATACTACACCCGCTCCGCCCGCCAGAACGAAGTCACCAACGCGGGCTACGCCATGCTGGATGCCAAGTTCGACACCTTGGGCATTCACCACGACGCCACCGCCGGCTACAACGCCAGCAAATACTACTTCATGCGCGGCTGGGACGTCCCCGGTTCGCCTGGAACCACCGGCCAGCTTCTCGGCTCGTCGAGCATCGACTCGCCGGCCGCCTTCGCCAATCCCAACCTGTCGGCGGGGGGGAAGTCCCGCCAGAATCCGGTGCGGTGGGACAGTTTCCTGGTGGGGGACGTGATCAAGTTCAATGAGCAGTGGTCAGTCCTGGCCGGCGTCACCCACGCCCGCTATAGCAGCAAGACCGCCGACTGGGGTGTCACGGCCGCCACCGCCAGCGCAACCGAGAAGGCCTCGCGCCTGACCCAGAGCGCCGACACTCCCTCCTACGCCATCATGTTCAAGCCGGTTCCTTCGGTGACCACCTACGCCTCCTACGCGGAGTCGCTGGAGCCGGGCGGCACCGCCCCGGCCACTTTCAACGGCCATGTCGTCTCCAACGCCTACGAGATCATGCCCCCCAACGTCAGCAAGCAGTACGAGGTGGGGGTCAAGAACACAATCGGCGGCATGGATCTGAACACGGCCCTGTTCCGCATCGAGAAGGCCAACGAATACACCGACCCCAGCAGCTATATCTACAAGCAGGACGGGCATGAAATTCATCAGGGCGTGGAATTCACGGGCACCGGCAAGCTGACCGAGGACCTGACCTTCGTCGGAGGCTTCACCTGGATGGATGCCCATATCGAGGAGGCCAAGGCGGCGCCCACCACCGAGGGCAAGACCCCCGTCAACGTTCCCGACTGGCAGGGCCGCGCCTATCTGGAATACGCGCTGCCCTTCCTGGAGAACCTGACAGCCATCGGTGGCGCCAACTATTACGGCCGCCGGCCGGTGACCACCACCAACACCAAGTTGATCCACGAGGCCGCCACGGTGGATCTGGGGCTGCGCTACAAGCCCGAGCTCTACGGCCACCCCATGTCCATCAACCTGGGGGTCACCAACCTGTTCGACACCTCCTACTGGGCCTACTGGTACAGCAACGGCGAAGGCATGATGCTCGGCCAGCCCCGGCTGGTGTCCCTGTCGGTCAAGGCGTCATGGTGAGCCTTGCGGTGGTGACGGGAGGCCGCTGGAAGGCGGTCCTGCCGGTCGCCACCCTGGCGGCGGCCTTCCTGCTGTCGTTCCTGGTCGGACGCTATCCGGTGGCGCCGCACACGGCGCTGTCGGTGCTGTTCGCCCAGGTTCTGCCGCTCGATCATGGCTGGTCGCCCGAGGTGGAGACGGTGATGCTGAGGGTCCGTCTGCCCCGTATCCTCGCCGCCATGCTGGTGGGGGCGGCCCTGTCCGCCTCGGGTGCCGCCTATCAGGGGATATTCAAGAACCCCATGGTATCGCCCGACATCCTGGGAGTCGCGGCGGGCGCCAGTCTGGGCGCGGCCCTGGCCATTCTCTTCGACCTGGGTGGGGTTGGGGTTCAACTCGCGGCCTTCGCCGGCGGATTGCTGGCGGTGGGCATCACCTATCTGATCGCCACCTGCCGGCGGGAGCGGAGCGATTCGGTGCTGGTGCTGGTGTTGGCCGGCATCATCATCGGCATGGTGTTCCACGCCCTGGTCTCGCTGGTCAAATACGTGGCCGATCCCGTCAATACCCGGCAAGCCATCACCTTCTGGCTGATGGGGAGTCTGGCCTCGGTTGGTCTCCGCGACCTGTTGGCGGCGGCTCCCCCCATCCTGGGCGGGCTGGTGGTGCTGACCCTGCTGCGCTGGCGGTTGAACGTGCTGTCCTTCGGCGACGATGAGGCCCGTGCCCTGGGGGTGGATGTGGGCCGTATCCGGCTGGTGGTGGTGCTCTGCGCCACCCTGATCACCGCTTCGGCGGTGGCCATCAGCGGCGTCATCGGACTGGTGGGATTGGTGGTGCCGCATCTGGCCCGGATGGTGGTGGGGCCCAATTACCGGACCCTGATGCCGGCCTGCACCGTCATGGGGGCGCTGTTCCTGCTGGTGGTGGACGACTTGGCCCGGGGCCTGGTCGCCGAGGAGATTCCGCTCGGCATTCTGACCTCGCTGATCGGCGCACCATTTTTCGTCGCGCTGCTGCTCCACACCCGTAAAGGATGGGGGTGACCATGGCGGCCTTCCCCCTGATGGACGTGGAGGAAGTGGTCTGCGGCTATGGTTCCCGCAGTGTGGTGGAACGGGTCTCTTTCACGCTGGAGGAGGGTGAGTTCCTCTGCCTGCTCGGTCCCAACGGCGTCGGCAAGACCACCCTGTTCAAGACTCTGCTGCGCTTGCTGCCTTTGCGGGCCGGGCGCATCCGTATCCAGGGCGCCGATACCGCCTCGTGGAGTGCCCGGCGATTCGCCGCCATGGTCGGTTACGTGCCGCAGGCCCATGCCGCCCCCTTTCCCTTCGCGGTGCGCGACGTGGTGGCCATGGGCTGTGCCGCCCGCTTGGGGCCGTTCGCTTCGCCATCGCGCGCCGACATGGCGGCGGCGGATGAGGCCATGGCGGTGCTGTCCCTCTCCCATCTTGCCGGGCATTCCTATACCGAGATCAGCGGCGGCGAGCGCCAGTTGGTGCTGATCGCCCGGGCCCTGGCGCAAAAGGCCAGGGTGCTGGTGATGGACGAGCCCACCTCCAACCTGGATTACGGCAATCAGATCGGGGTGCTCGACCATATCCGCGCCTTGACCGGGCAGGCGGGGATCGCGGTGGTGATGACCTCGCACGATCCCAACCATGCCCTGTGCTACGGCTCCCGCGTCGCCACCATCGACCGCGCCGGCCGCTTCGCCATCGGCGCTCCGGAGCGGGTGATTACCGAGGAGTACCTGCGCGAGACTTACCGGGTGCGCTCGCGGGTGGTCACGGTCGCGCGGCCCGGCGGCGGCGAGAGCCGTCTGTGCCTGCCTCTGGGAAAGGAGCCGATCCCCTCATGCGCCGAATGATTCTGCCCGGCCTGCTGGCCGTCCTGTTGGCGGGCGCCGCCCAGGCCCGCTCCGTCACCGATCTGGCCGGCCGCCAGGTCGAGATTCCCGACACCGTGCGGCGCGTCGCCTGCCTGGAAGTGCTGTGCTACCAGGAGATGTTCATGTTCGGCGCCGACGACAAGGTGACGCAGATGGTGGCCACCTCGCCGCCATGGATGCAGCGGACCAATCCCCGGGTCGCCGCCATCCCCAAATTTTCCGGCGCAGCCAATGTCGAGGATCTGCTGGCCCGCCGGGCGGATGTCGCCTTCGTCAATGTCAGTTACGGGCTGACCCTGGCCAAGCTGAGTGCCGCCGGCATTCCGGCGCTGGTGTCCCAGCCGCCGAAATGGCCGGAGAACGCCGAAGGCTTTGCCGCCGATGCCCGGGCCATGGTCCGCCTGTTCGGCCGGGTGCTGGGCGGTGGGGCGGAAAGCCGGGCCGAGGCGTGGTGCGCCTATTTCGACGCCCATGTCGCTTTCGTGCGTGGGCGCGTCGCGACCATTCCGCCCGAGCGCCGTCTCAAGCTCTATTACGTGCGCGGCCCCAAGGCGGTGAACACTCAAAGCCGGGGCGGCTATTTCAACTGGGTCGGCGAGTTGGCCGGCGCCCGCATGGTTGTCAACGAATCCCCCATGGTCGGCAAGGGTGATGCCTCCATGGAGAACCTCATCCACTGGAACCCCGATGTCATCGTGGTCGGCCGGCAATACCCACTGGGGCTGGTGCTGGACGATCCCCGCTGGCGTGACATCGCCGCGGTGCGGACCGGCCGGGTCCATTCGACCCCGGAAGGGGTGTTCTATTGGGATGGCGGGCCGGAGCAGGTTCTGCTGCTGCAATTCCTCGCCAAGCTGCTCTATCCCGATCTGTTCGCCGACCTCGATCTGGCTGCCGAGATCAGGGCGTATTACGCCCGTTTTTACCGCGTCGCGCTGAGTGACGACGACGTGGCCAAGCTGCTGGAAGGGCGCTCGCCCGATGGCAGCCGATTCAATCCCATGAACAACTGAGGTCGCGGCCATGACCATGTCATGCGGAGCATCGGGGACGGAGGCGGCTCGCCGGGGTGGCGGCTGCGCCTTCTGCGGCGCCAAGATGTCGTTGCAGCCCATCGTCGATGCCGTTCATCTGATCCATGGCCCCATGATCTGCCTGGGCCACAATTGGGATTCCCGGCCCACCGGCTCGTCGGGAACGCTGCTTCATCGCACCAACTTCACCACCGATCTGAGCGAGAGCGATACCGTGCTCGGCGGCGAGCGCAAGCTGGTTCGCGCCATCGAGGCGGCTGTCGCCCGCCATGATCCCGCCGCCGTCTTCGTCTACCAGACCTGCGTGCCGGCCATGATCGGCGATGACGTGGGCGCCGTCTGTCGCGCTGCGGCGGCCAGGATGGGACGGCCGGTCATCCCGGTCGATCTTCCCGGTCTGGCCGGCGGCAAGGACCACGGCACCGATTCGGCGGGTGGAATTCTGCTGGATCACGTCATCGGTACCCGCGAGCCGGACAACCGGACGGCCACCGATATCAATCTGATCGGCGAATACAACGTGGCTGGGGAATTGGAGCAGGTGAAGGCGCTGCTGGCCCAACTGGGTATCCGGGTGCTGGCTTCCATTCCCGGCGACGGCCGTTATGGCGATATCGCCGGTGCCCACCGGGCCCGGGCGTCGGTCACCCTGTGCTCGCGCAGCCTGGGGTCCCTGGCGGAGGCGCTGCGGGATCGCTACGGAATTCCGGTCCTTCGGGGCAGCTTCTATGGCTGCGCCTCCATCGCCGAGACGCTCCGGGGCATCGCCGGCCTGCTGGCGGAGCGGGGTGGACCGGCCGACCTTCCCGACCGGGCCGAGGCGCTGATCCGGCGGGAAGAGGCGCGTGTCCAGGTCGCCCTGGCCCCTTACCGCTCGCGTCTGACCGGCAAACGGGCCTTGCTGGCCACCGGAGGGGCCAAGGCATGGTCGCTGGCCGCCCTGGTCCAGTATCTCGGCCTGGAGGTGGTGGCCACCGTCGTGACCAAGACCTCGGCCGTAGAGCGCAGCCGCGCAGCCGCACTGGTGGGCGAGGACCGGCTGAGCGACGGTCTTTCCCTGGTCGGCCTGCGGGCGGATGTGGTGCTGTCGGGCGGCATCGCCCGTCTCAAGGCCATGAGGGCCGGTCTCGCCTGGGTCGAGGTCAATCACGAGCGTAGGATGGCCCTGTCGGGCTATGATGGCGTCATCCGGCTGGCCGAGGCCATCGATGCCGCCCTCTCCAATCCCCTGCGGCAAAGTCTCAACGCTCCTCCTCCCTGGGAGGAAATTTCCACCAGAATCCTGCCATTCCCCAGGAGGGCGCGATGACGTCCGAGCGGCGGGATCGTGTCTGGCGGCTGGCTGGCTTGGC
>Ga0265313_10000765_pt1 | contig 32725 bp, 24 predicted proteins | sample 4123metaG_FD_203122 | JGI IMG/M metagenome (GOLD analysis project Ga0265313, IMG submission 203122) | Rhizosphere microbial communities from Carex aquatilis grown in University of Washington, Seatle, WA, United States - 4-1-23 metaG | ecosystem: Host-associated > Plants > Roots > Rhizosphere >... | reverse complement strand
AGCGAGAACCGGAGCGTGCAGCCGGTCGCGAGATCGGCCTCCACGAAAAAGGTGTCGGCGCCCTCGATCGCGTGGGCCCGGTAGAGCTCGGCCCTCACCGCCGCGACGTCGGGCCAGCTGTAGAGTCCGGGAGTCCCGGTCCAGAACAGCATGTTGTGCACGAAGTGCGCCATCGCGTTGCCGAAGCACGAGTCGAGAACGATGCGGTCCCCGAAGACCAGCCTGCCGGACCAGGTGTTGCGCGCGAAATACCCGGCGGGCCGGGGCCAAAGCGCGCACAGGGTGCCCCCGCGTATCGCGCCAAACTCGCCCGAGAGGAGCCTCTCCTTGAGCGCGAGGCGGCTCTTCTCGACGATGAAGTTGAAGCCGACGAGGGACGACTTGCGGCTCCGCTTGTCGGCCGCGACCATCTTGTCGAGCTCCGCGAAGTCAAGGGTAGGGGGCTTTTCGATGTACGCAGGGAGGCCGTGGGAGGTGACCGCATCGTGCATCTCGGCGTGAAGGTGGATCGGCGTGGGGATGACGACGTAGTCGAGGTCGCCGCTGCAGGCCCCGAGCATCTCGCGGTAGCCGCCGAAGACCCGGACGCCACGCTGGGCGAAACGCCATGTCTGCCGCTCGCTCGCAAACGCCCCGAGACCCGGATCGCAGGCGCAGACGAGCCTGACCAGGCCGCGTTCCTCAAGACGGGCGACCGTGTTGTGGTGCGAACCCGCGAATCCCCCCATCCCGATGATTCCGATTCGGACGGGCCGCTTCACACTATCTTGAACTTGGGGAGATCCTGGCCGTCAATGAGGCCGACGGGCCTGCCCGATGCGTCGACCACGATCAGGTCGTCGATCTTGTGGAGTTCGAAGAGCCGCAGCGCCTCGACGCCGAGCGCGTCGTCGCGGACGATCTTCGGCGAGCGGGTCATGAACTCGGAGACGGGTCGCCTCAGGAAATCCGGCCCGGTGAGCGCGGACCTGCGGAAATCGCCGTCCGTGAGGATCCCGGTGAGTCTGCCGCTCTTCGCCCTCACGAGCGCGATGCTTCCGCTCTTCGCCTTCGTCATCGCGAGGATCGCCTCCTGGACCGTGACCGTGTCGTTGGCCACCGCCAGGCGCGGGCCGCTGCGCATGATGTCGCGCGTGCGAAGAAGAAGGACGCGACCCAGGTTTCCGGCCGGGTGGAACTTGGCAAAGTCCTCCCGCGTAAGGCCGCGCGCCTCCAGGAGGACCATGGCGAGGGCGTCCCCGAGGGCGAGCGCGGCGGTCGTGCTCGCGGTGGGCGCCAGCTTCAGGGGGCACGCCTCCCTCTTGACGCGGTAGATCAACCGGTGGTCGGCGTCGCGGGCGAGGTCCGACTTCGGGTTCCCCGTGAACGCGACGTACTTCAGGCCGAAGCGCTTGATGAGCGGGACGAGCCGAAGAACCTCGTCGGACTGCCCGCTGTTGCTCAGGAGGAAGGCAAGGTCGCCCTCGTCGCACAGGCCGAGGTCCCCGTGGAGGGCCTGGGTCGGATCGAGGTAGCATGACGACACGCCCGTGCTGTTGAACGTGGCCGCGATCTTGGCGGCGACATGGGCGGACTTTCCGACGCCGCTGAAGATCAGCTTCCCGCCCGCGGCGATGGTTGCCTCCACGGCCCGCGCGGTGTCGACGAATTCCGCGCCGAGCGCCCTGGAGGTCTCCTCGAGGGCGTCACACTCAATGCGTATGCACTGCTTGGCGCGCGCGAGCGCCGATTTTGGTGCGATTGCCATCAGCGCGGGTTGTTGTCGGGCGTCATTTGTGTTTGAGTCGGGGACGGAGAGTGGGAAATTTATCCGTCCGGTCCGACCGTTCAATCCCATTCGCCGCCAGATGCACCTTCGTTCCATCCTCCTCGGCCCCGCCGCACTCCTGGTGCTGGCGCTGGGGCCGGGCTGCGGGGGAGACGCGGCGTCGCTCTCCTCGGAGATGGACGACTCGAACTACCGAGATGGCCAGCAGATGGAGCGCCAGGGACGGTGGGACGAGGCGCTCTCGGACTATCTGAAGGTGATCGACCGCCGGGGGGACTCGGCGCCGGAGTCAAACCTCGATGCCGGCCTGATCTACCTCAACCACATCAAGGACCCGATCTTCGCGATCTACCACTTCCGCAAGTACCTTGAGCTGGAGCCCAATTCAAAGCAGGCCGTTTATGTCCGCGGGCTGATTGATGCGGCCAAGCGCGAGTTCGCGCGTGCGCTTCCCGGGCAGCCGCTGGAGAGCGAGACGGAACACATGGGCGTGGAGGAGCAGGTGGCGCGCCTGCAGCGCGAGAACGACGAGCTCAAGGCCGAGAATGCGGCGCTTAGGGCGGGCGGGCCGGTGCCCGTGGTGCATTCCAGCGCGATCGACATCAGCGCGATTCCGACGCCGCAGAGCGCGACCCAGGACTCTGCCCGTCCGGCGGACGCCTCCGTTTCACCGATTTCGCTGGCTCCCGTCGAGCCGGCCGACAGCGGGGCGGCGTCCGTGGCGAAGGCAGCTCCGCAGGACGAGCGGCCGTCACAGACGGCGCCCTCGCGGCCCGCGTCCGCCCCGGGCGAACGCCACCACACCGTCTCAAGGGGCGACACGCTCTTCAGTCTCGCGCAGAAATACTACGGGAACCGCTCAAAATGGCGCGACATCTACGCCGCCAACCGCGACCTGCTGGCGAGCGAGAAGACGCCCCTGAAGATAGGCTGGGAGCTGAAAATTCCCTAGACCGACGCGAGCGCCTCGTCGAGGACGGCGAGCATGAAGTCCGCGTCTGAGGCCGAGAAGATCATCGGCGGCTTGATGCGGAGCGTGTTGCCCCAGAGCCCTCCCTTGCCGATGAGCAGCCCCATCTCCCTGCAGGCCTCGAACACGGCGGCACACTCGTCCTTGGCTGGCTCCTTCGTCTTCCGGTCCTTCACCAGCTCGATCCCCAGCATTAGGCCCAGGCCGCGGATGTCGCCGATCAGCGAATGCTTCCCGGCGAGCCGCGCGAATCCGGCCTTCAGGTGGTTGCCGATCTTGAGTGAATTGGCCTGGAGGCCCTCGCGGTCGATCACCTCGAGGACGGCGCGCGCCTGGGCGCAGGCGACGGGATTGCCCCCGAATGTGTTGAAATGGATCCGCGAGACGAGCGCCTGGGCGATCTTTGGCGTCGTCACGACGGCGCCCAAGGCGCAGCCGTTTCCGATGCCCTTCGCCATGGTGACGATGTCCGGCACGACACCCTGGGTCTCGAACCCCCAGAAGTGGGTCCCCGTCCTGCCGAAGCCCGCCTGGACCTCGTCGGCGATGCACACGCCGCCCGCGGCCCGTACGTGCCCGTAGGCGTGCTTCAGGTACCCGTCGGGGAACACGACCGTCCCTCCGACCCCCTGGATGGATTCGGCGATGAATCCCGCGATCTTCCCGGAGGTGCCGAACTGGATGAGGCTCTTCACGTCCTCGGCGTATTTGCGGCCGGCCTCGGGGTCATCCTTCCCAAACGGTCCCCGGTACAAGTCTGGAAGGACCGAATGCTGGACCCCGAACCCGTGCGGTACGTTGAACTTCCACGTGCTGTGGGAGGTGAGTCCCATGGTGGACTGGCTGCCGCCGTGGTAGCCATTCCGCAGAGCGATCATGTCGTAGCAGCCCGTGTAGGCCCGCGCCATAAGCAGTGCGAGGTCGTTGGCCTCCGAACCGGAGTTGACTAGGTACACGACCTTGAGCTCGCCGGGCATCCGGGCCGCGAGCTCCTTGGCATAGAGAACGATGTTCGGGTGCAGGTAGATGGTCGTGGTGTGCTGGAGGATCTCGTTCTGTCGGTTCGCGGCTGCGACAATGTGCGGGTGGCAGTGCCCGCAACTCACGGTCACGATGCCCGCGATCCCGTCCAGGTAGCGCCTGCCCTTCTCGTCGAAGAGCCACTGGGCCTTGCCCTCGACGATCATGAGCGGCTTCTTGTAGTAGTGAAAGATCGCCGGGCTGAGGAATTCCCTGCGCAGGGCAAGCACCTCCTCTGCCGAGGGTCCGGAATAGGGCTGCGGCACGTGGCCGCACGGGGGAAGGGGGATGGATTTCATAATTTAGCTCTTGGGCGCAAGCTTACGGAGAATCACATAGGCGACAAACGCTATCGCGAAGCCGGCGAACCACGCGAAGCCGTAGATTCTAAGGAAGAATGCCGGGACGTGTGACGGGTCGATCAGGCCGACCTGTGCCAGGAATCCCGGAAGGTTCGGGAGCGCCGCGACAAGGAACGCCGCGATCGCGGCGACGCTCCATCCCCCCGAATAGCGGTACTGGCCGTTGGGGTCGTACAGCGCCGGGACGTCCAGGCTCCGGCGCCGGATGACGAAATAGTCGGCGATCATGATGCCGCCGACGGGCCCGAGCAGGGCGCTGTAGCCCACAAGCCAAGTGAAGATGTAGCCCGACGGGTCGGCGACGAGCTTCCACGGCATCATCACGATCCCGACGACGCCCGTTATCAGGCCGCCCATCCGGAAGGAAATGCGCCTCGGGGCGAGGTGGGCGAAGTCGTTCGCCGGGGAGACGACGTTTGCGGCGATGTTCGTGGCAAGGGTTGCGATCCCTAGGGCGACCATCGCGAGGATGAGCACGGCCGGGTTCCTGAACTGCACCAGGACCTCGATCGGGTCCCAGATCGTGTGCCCGAAGATGATCGCGGTCGCCGAGGTCACCGCGACGCCTATGAAGGAGTAGAACGCCATCGCGAGCGGAAGTCCGAGCGCCTGGCCCACCATCTGGTCCCTCTGGGACGCCGCGTAGCGGGAAAAGTCGGGTATGTTCAGGGATAGGGTAGCCCAGAACCCTATCATGCCGGTCAGGCTCGGGATGAAGAAGGCCATGAACTGGCCCGCCTTGGGCTGGCCCGGGTCGAACGCCGAGGGCTGCGACAGCATGGGCCCGAACCCGCCCGCGGAGCGCCGGGCCCAGACCAGGAACACGACGCCGAGCGCGATCAGCAGGGGCGCCTTGATGTTCAGCAGCAGCCGGATCGAATCGATCCCCTTGTAGACGACCCACATGTTGAGGCCCCAGAAGGCCATGAAGCACAGGAACTGGGACAGGGTCACGCCGAGGGCGTTCGTGGCGGCGCCCGCCATCGCCGGGAAGAAGATCGCAAGGATCTTGTGAATCGCCTCGCCGCCTATCCACGACTGGATTCCAAACCACCCGCAGGCGACCAGGGCCCTCAGGAGCGCAGGGATGTTGGCCCCGATCGTCCCGAAGGAAGCCCGGCACAGGACCGGGAAAGGGATTCCGTAGCGGGTCCCCGCGTGGGCGTTTAGAAGAATCGGGACAAGGACGATCGCATTGCCGAGGAAGATCGTGAGGACGGCCTGCTTCCAGTTCATGCCGCCCCCGACCAGGGAGGAGGCCAGCATGTACGTGGGGACGCACGCCGACATGGAGATCCAGAGCGCCGCGAAGCTGCCGACCCGCCAGGTGCGCCTCTCGGGGGGCACGGGCGCCAGGTCCGGGTTTTCGAGGGGACCGCCAGCCATCTTCAGGACGATCCGATAAGCATGCCCGCGAAGAAGACGAGCAGCCCGCCGACGATGACCTGGAACGCGGCCGAGAGAAAGGGCGTGTCCATGTAGTGGTGGCGTATCCAGGAAATAATCACAAGCTCGACGAGCACGACGGCGACGGCGATCGTGAACGCCGCGTGGAAATCGGTGATCATGAAGGGCAGCGTGTGGCCCAGCCCGCCCGCGGCCGTCATGAGGCCGCAGACCGCGCCGCGGATCATCGGATGGCCGCGGCCGCTGATCGCCCCGTCGTCGGAAAGCGCCTCGGCGAAGCCCATGCTGATCCCGGCGCCGACGGAGGAGGCGAGGCCGACAAGGAAGGCGTCCCTGCTGCTGTGCGTCGCGAAGGCGGCCGCGAAGAGCGGCGCGAGCGTCGACACGGAGCCGTCCATCAGGCCGGCAAGGCCGGGCTGGACGACCTGCAGCACAAACATCCTCCTCTGGCTCTCGTCCTCGATCGCGCGGGCCCCCGAGGCGACCTGCTCCGAGTCCATCTTGTCGGCGAGCGCCTCGTGGCCCGCCTCAACAAGCGCCAGGTCGCCCAGCAGCTTGCGCGTGGCGGCGTCCTCGGTCCTTGTGGCCGCCACCTCGTAGAACCTGCGGGAGGCAAGCTCCATGACGCCTATCTGCCGGCGCACCTGGGCGACGGTGAGCGCATTCATGAGCCAGACCGGCTTCTGTGTGACAATGCCCTTTACGTCCGACCTCTGGATCTGGGGAATATGGTCCCCGAACCGCGCGCGATACATGTCGATGAGGCGCTGGCGGTGGACGGACTCCTCGGCCTGCATCACCGATAGCGTGGACGCGGTGGAGGGAAACGTCTTGCGGAACCTCTCGGCAAGGTCCCCGTAGATCCGGCTGTCCTCCTCCTCCATCGACACGGCGAGGGCCATTATTTCCGGTTCGGTAAGTTTGGAAAACGCCTTTGCCATTGGGTTTTGCGGCTTGGCCCGAAACTACGCCCCATGCCAGGCGCCTACCAGCAACAAATCGTTGGCAAGACTGCCCTTGGGTTATACCGTGGCCAGGCGGCGCGGCCCGATCGGACCTCCCGGCAATGTCGACACAATACCCATTTATGGACAATGGGTTGCGCAGCAAAGATGCACGTGACACGCCCGTGCCGGTTCAGGAGGGGCCGGCGCCGGAAGCGCGGAGGATGCCCGAAGGGGCGCTTCGCGGGCGCGCCTCGAATTAGCCCTGTAACTTTCTTGTGTTTGGCGGTGTTATTGGGACTAACACCCCAATTATGTCCTACCTAAGTCGGGTCATCGCAACTGCCGGCGTCATTGCCGTTTTCACAGCATCCGCGTCCGCAAAGATCGAGCGCGTCGTCGAGAAGTCGTTTCCGGTCCAACCCGGAGTGCACCTCAAGGTTTCGACCGCGGGCGGCGACATCCACATCAAGTCGACCTCGGGCTCCGTCGTGAATGTGGTCGCCAAGGAGCATATCCGCGCCGGCAGCGAGGCCGATGCGGACGAATTGCTGAAGAAGCTCGATCTCAAGATCGCGCAGGACGGCAACGAGGTGGTCGCCTCGGCATCCTATGAGTCGGGCGTCGGCTTCCACTTCGGAAGCTGGCCTCCGGTCCAGGTCGACTTTGAGATCTCGGTTCCTGCGAGCGCCTCGGCCGAGCTGAAGACTTCCGGCGGAGACGTCGTCGTGGGCGACCTGGACGGCGCCCTGCGGGCCCACACATCGGGAGGTGACGTCAAACTCGGAAGCATTGGGGGAGAGATTGACGCGTCCACCTCCGGCGGAAATGTCAGCCTCACGGAGGGGCGCAGCAGCGTGAAACTTTCGACGTCGGGCGGAAACGTGACGGTGGATCACATCGTCGGGCCGGCAGACCTGAGAACGTCAGGGGGCGACATCAGGATCGATTCGGTTGAGAACACGCTCACGGCGCAGACGAGCGGAGGGGATGTCAAGGCGGGGTTCAAGGGGCCGCTCAAGGGCGACTGCGAGCTTTCCACCTCGGGCGGCGAGGTGAAGGCGACGGTGAGCCGGGAGGCGGGCTTCCATCTCGACGCCGCCACCAGCGGCGGGGAGGTCAACGCCTCGGGGCTCACGATCACCATCGACCGCGGCGGCACGGGCCGGAGCAATCTGGCAGGCGCCGTCAACGGCGGCGGGCCGCTCCTGAAGCTCCGCTCCAGCGGCGGCAACATCGACATCGTTTCCCGCTAGGCCCTGCTCGGGGTTCTCTTCAGGAAGCGGCCCCTGGTCGGGTTGCCGATGAACTGTCCATCGCGCGCGGCCACCTCGCCGCGCACGGTGACGGCGCTCGGCCTGCCCTCGATCTTCCAGCCCTCGAACGCGCTGTAGTCGACGTTCATGTGCTGCGTCTTGACGGAAATCACGCCGCGGTATTCGGGATCGAAGACGACCAGGTCCGCATCGGCGCCGGGCTGGATGGTGCCTTTCCTGGGGAAGAGATCGAAGGTCTTCGCCACCTCGGTGCTCGCCGCGTTCACCATTGTGTGCAGGTCGATGCGGGCCGCCTTGACGCCATAGGTGTAGAGGAGGTTCACACGCTCCTCGAGCGAAGGTATGCCGTTTGGGATCTTTGTGAAATCCGACATCCCCATCCGCTTCTGGCCCTCGAAATCAAACGGCGCATGGTCGGTCGCGACCGTCTGGATAAGGCCGTCCCGAAGCCCGTTCCACAGCACGGGCTGGTTGCTCGCGTCGCGAAGCGGGGGCGACATGACGTACTTTGCGCCCTCGAAGCCCGGCCGCTCGGCCCAGGTCTTGTCGAGGACAAGGTACTGGATCAGCGTCTCGACGGTCACGTCGACGCCGCGCTGGCGTGCGGCCAGCGCCTCGGCCAGGGCCTCCTTGCAGCTCAGGTGGACGATGTAGGTCGAGGCGCCGGTCAGCTCGGCGAAGGTCATCAGGTGGTGGACGCCCTCGGCCTCGACCCGGGGCGGGCGGCTCTCGTGGTGCTGGCCCGTGCCGGTCTTGCCGGCGGCGATGAGCTCCTTCTGGCGCTCAAAGACGAGGGTCTCATTCTCGCAGTGCGCCGTCACGACGAGGCCAAGCTCCCGCGCGAGCTTGAGCGTGCGGTAGAGCTCCGTGTCGTCGACCCCGAAGGCCCCCTTGTAGGCGAGGAAGATCTTGAACGAGCTTATCCCGCGGCCGACGATCTCGCGCAGGTGGGACTCCGTCGGGCCGTCGAAGCGCGAGACGCCCATGTGGAAGGTGAAGTCGCATGCGGACCTGCCCGCGGCGCGCGACATCCAGTCTTCAAAGGCCTTCAGCGTGTCGTCGGAGCGGGCCGGGCAGCACATCTCGATCAGGGTGGTCGTCCCCCCGATGATCGCGGCCTTGCTGGCCGTTTCGTAGGTGTCCTTTGCGTACGTCCCCATGAAGGGCAGCGTGATGTGGACGTGGGGGTCGATGAAGCCCGGGAAGACATACTTTCCGGAGGCGTCGATGACCTGCGCCCCGGCCGGGGCGTCGAGCCCGACGCCGATCCGCGTGATCGTCTCCCCCTCGCAGAGGATGTCCGCCCTCGTCCGCGAGTCCGCGGTGATGATGTCGCCGTTCTTTATCAGGAGGGCCATGGCGGGCTCACTTTCTCCAGACGTCCTCGGTGACGCCGCCAAACCAGCGCGTGGTCACGGTCTTCTGCTGGGTGTAGAACTGCACCGCCTCGCGGCCCTGGATGTGGAGGTCGCCGAAGAACGAGGCGTCCCATCCGGTGAACGGGAACATGGCCATGGTCGCCGGGACGCCCACGTTGATGCCGACCATCCCGGCCTTGACCCTGTGCTTGAACTCGCGGGCCGCGGCCCCCGACGACGTGAAAATGGAGGCGCCGTTGCCGAACGCCGACCGGTTCGCGGCCTCGATCGCCTGGTCGAGGTCGTCCATCCGCATCACGTTGAGGACGGGGCCGAACACCTCCTCGCGGGCGATGGTCATCGTCTCGCGCACCTTGTCGACGATCGTCGCCCCCAAGAAGAACCCGTTGGGCGCGTCGGCGACCGAGGCGCGCCGGCCGTCGCACGCGATGGTGGCGCCCTCCTTCTCGCCGCTCTCGACAAGCCCGCGCACCCGGTCCCTGTGGGCCGCCGTGACAAGCGGCCCCATGTCGGGCTGCGACATGGGCGTGTCGGTCCTCCCGATCTTGATCGAGCGCGCCGCGTCCACCAGCTGGGGCACGACGGTCTGCGCCGCCTTTCCGACCGCGATGGCGGTCGAGCCGGACATGCACCGCTCGCCCGCGCAGCCGAACGCCGCGGTCGCGAGCGCCTCGACCGACCTCGGTATGTCCGCGTCCGGCATGACGACGATGAAGTTCTTGGCGCCGCCGTTTGCCTGCACCCGCTTCCCGTTCTTGGTGCCGGTCTCGTGGATGTACCTCGCCACAGGGGTCGAACCGACAAAGGAGACGGCCCGGACCTTGGGGTGCGCGAGCAGTGCGTCCACGCATTCGCGGCCGCCGTGGACGATGTTGAACACGCCCTTGGGAAGCCCCGCCTTCTCAAGGAGTTCCGCGAGGATCAGGGAGGTGAGCGGCACCTTCTCGCTTGGCTTCAGGACGAACGTGTTGCCGCAGGCAAGCGCCAGCGGATACATCCAGAGGGGGACCATCGCGGGGAAGTTGAACGGCGTGATCCCGGCGCAAACCCCGAGCGGCTGCAGGCAGGTCTCGCAGTCGACGTTGCGCGCCACGTCCTCAAGCGTGTTCCCGAAGAGCAGGGACGGCGCCCCGCACGCGTATTCGATGTTCTCGATCCCGCGGTAGACGCTTCCCCGGGACTCGACGAGCGTCTTGCCATGCTCGAGCGAGATGTTGGCGCAGAGCCTGTCAAAGCTCTCCTCGACCAGGTGGCGGTACCGGAAGAAGAACCGGGCGCGCTCGATGACGGGCGTGTCCCTCCACGCCGGGAATGCGGCGGCGGCGGCGTCCACCGCGGCGTCCACCTCGGTCGATCCTCCCAGCGGGCACTCGGAAATCACGTCGCCGGTGGAGGGGTTGTAGACCGGGGTCCCGGCGAGCTTGGGGCGGATCCATTCGCCTCCGATGAACATGGGGCAGGGGAGAAGGTGGGCCGATTTCATAGTGTTGCTTCTGTGGACATGGAGAAAGGGGGCATAGGCTCCGGAGGAGAGTCTATTTCGGGCCTCAGGGCGAGCTGCCACCATCCGACGTCCCGCCACGCCCCGAGCTTGTAGCCTATCCTGCGGTAGATTCCGACGAGCGTGAAGCCCAAGGACTCGTGGAACGCCTGGCTGGCCGGGTTGGGCACGAGGATCCCCGCGTAGGCCTTGAAGATGCCCTGTCGGCGCAGGCGCTCGAAGAGCTCGGCGTACAGGGCGCGGCCCCGTCCCTGCCCTCGGAACCGCTCGTGCATGTAAATCGTCACCTCGACCACCCAGCGGTAGGCCGCGCGCTCGCGGTGCGCGGACGCATATGCATACCCGGCAATCGTCCCCTCGATCTCGTCGACAAGCCAGGGGTGCCGGCGGCTTATCCTTTCGATGCGCGACGCGATCTCAGCCGCGTCCGGGGCCTCCGTCTCGAAGGAGACGCAGGATTCCTCGCAGAAAGGCCGGTAGATCGCTGCAATCTGCGGAGCGTCCTCCCGTTCAGCAGGTCGGATCATTGCCGGACTGCGCCTACTGGCGGGAAAGGGCGTCGGACTGTTTCACGAACTCGTCCCCGCTCCATTCGCCGTCGGAGGAGACCTTCCCGGCCGCGGCCTTCTTGGCCGCCTTCCGGTCGGACTGGCGCCGCACGAGGTCGGCATGCGTTGTGAAGTAGTCGAGGCTCTTGCCCTTGAAATCCGCGAGCGTCTCGAACTTGTGCTTGTCCATGAAGGCGAGCAGCTCGTCGCACATCGGCTTCACGCATTCGTAGCCGAACTTCATGACGCCCGTGCAGACCTGCGCGGTGTCGGCTCCGAGGAGGATGAACTGTGCGGCGTCGCTTCCGGACTCGATGCCCCCGATGCCCGAGAGCGACCGGCCCGGGAACTCCCTCCTGATCATTGTGGCGATCTCCATCACCATCCTCAGCGCGATCGGCTTGACGGCCTTGGAGGAATATCCACCCGGGGTGGTCCATCCCTCGACCGAGGGCTCGGGCCGCAGGGTGTCCAGGTTGACGCCCATGACGCTTCGGATCGTGTTGATTGCGCTGATCCCCTGGCAGCCCGCTCTCAGGGCCGCGCGGCTCGGATCCTCGATGTGCGTGATGTTCGGGGTCATCTTCGCCCAAACCGGGCGCTTCGCGACGCTCATGACCCAGCCGCACACCTCGGTGAGGATGTCCGGGTCCTGGCCCATGGCCGCGCCCATCTTGCGTTCCGGCAGGCCGTGCGGGCAGGAGAAATTGAGCTCAAAGCCGTCCACGCCGGCCGCCTGGCAGCGCTCGATGATCTCGATCCAGGCGTCCTTGCGGTACTCCTCCATAATCGAGGCGATCAGCACGCCCTGCGGGTTGGTGTCCTTGCATTTCCTGAACTCCTCCATCCAGATGCCGAACGGCCTGTCGCTGATCAGCTCGATGTTCTCCCAGCCGATGATCTCCTTGCCGTCGTCGGAATGCAGCTTGGCATAGCGGGGCGTTACGTTGACGACCTTCGAGGAGTCTAGGCTGATCGTCTTCGCGATCACAGCGCCCCAGCCCTCGCGGAAGGCCCGGTTTATGACGCTCAGGTTGGTGCCCGGAGGGCCGGATCCAATCACGAACGGATTTGGCAGCTTCAGGCCGTCTACAGTCGTGGCTAGTGTTGGCATAGGCTTTCGTCCTCCGGGGCAATCTCGCCCAGAATACGCTCGTTTCCAAGCAGCAACTGCACCAGCCTGTGCCCCTCGGAACCCCCATGAACTCGCCCCTCGATCCGAAGCGGACGGTTGCGGAACTAAAAGACCTGCGCCGACTTACGTCCGACGAGAACGGCGCGCAACGCGTCGCATTCACCAAGACCTGGTCCGCGACCCGCGCCTGGCTCCGGGAGAAGCTCGCCGCACTTCCCGTCGAGGTCCACGTGGACGATGCCGGCAATCTCTGGTCGACCCTGAAGGGTCACAGCGACCGCGAGCTTCTCATCGGGGGACATATGGACTCGGTTCCCAACGGCGGGTGGCTCGACGGATGCCTGAACGTGCTCGCGGGGCTCGAGATCCTGCGCCGCATCAACGCGCAGTACGGCGGGAGGCCGCCCGTGACGGTGCGTCTCGTGGACTGGGCGGACGAGGAGGGCGCGCGCTTCGGCAAGAGCCTCTTCGGCTCCTCGGCGTGCTCGGGCACGCTCGACATGGACGAGGCCCGGGTCCTGCGCGACCGGGACGGCGTGAGCCTGCCCGATGCCCTGAGGGAAGTCGGCGTAGAATTCGAGAACGTGAAGAAGTGCGGCCGCGAGCTCGCGAAGGCCGCCTCCTACCTGGAGCTCCACATCGAGCAGGGCCCGGTGCTGCTCGACCTAGACCTTCCGCTCGGCGCCGTCCTCGGCACCTTCGGCGTCGAGAGGCATGCGATCACGTTCCGCGGACAGGCGGCGCATTCGGGAAGCACCCCCATGAACCGCCGCCGCGACGCCTTTCTCGCCGCGGCGAGGATGAGCCCGGAGATCTACGCGATCGCGGGCAGGAACGGGGGTGTCTGCACGATCGGCTCGTGCACAACGAAGCCCGGGATCGTGACGAGTGTGGTCGAGGAATGCCGGATCACGCTCGACCAGCGGCACCTCGACCCGGCCGCCCTTGCGAGGATGCTTGCGCAGGCCCGCGAGGCGGCGGATCGATTTGCCGCTGAGGGCAAGGTGTCCGTCTCCTGGGAGAGGCTCTGGCGGATCGAGCCCGTCCCGTTCGACCCGGCGCTGATCGGCCTTTGCGACGAGTCAATCCGCGAGACCGGCGGCTCCGGCCACCGGCTTCCATCAGGGCCGCTGCACGACGCGGCCGAGGTGGCGAGGGCGGGGGTTCCAACCGTGATGATGTTCGTCCAGAGCCTCCACGGGATAAGCCACAACAAGATCGAGGACACGCGCGAGGATCACCTTGAGCTGTGCATCCGGGCTTTTGACCTCCTGGCCGAGAAGGCGATGGCCCGGATCGGCGCCTGCTGACGGTCCCTCTGCCGCCTTGCGGCGAGGGGCTCAGGACTCGAGCCCGAAGAACTTGAGCGTCCGGCGCATGGACGCCACGAGCGCGTCTATCTCCCCCTCCTCGTTGTAGACGTAGAAACTGGCGCGCACGGTGCTCGTGAGGCCGAGCCTCTTCATGAGCGGCTGATTGCAGTGATGGCCGCCCCGGAGCGCGATCCCGTCCTCGTCGGCAAAGGTGACCACGTCGTGCGCGTGGACGCTCTTGAAGGCAAAGCTCACGAGGCCCCCGCGCTCGCCCTTGGGGCCGATGAGCCGGATACCCGGCAGCTGCGCCAGGCTTTCGTAGGCCATGCCGGCAAGCCTGCCGTCATGCTCGCGTATCTTATCCCTGCCGAGGGAGTCGAGGAAGTCGCATGCGGCTCCAAGCGCCACGGCGTCGGCGAAGTTGGGCGTCCCTGCCTCGAACCGCTCGGGCGACGGCTTCCAGAGGCTCTCGTGGAAGTCCACCCTTGAGATCATGCCTCCTCCGACCTGGTACGGGGGCATTGCGTCCAGGAGCGCCCTGCGCCCGTACAGCGCCCCGATGCCGGTCACGCTCGCCATCTTGTGGCCCGAGAAGGCAAGGAAGTCGCAACCGATCGCACGGACGTCGAGCGGCATGTGTCCGATCGACTGGGCCGCGTCGATCACGGTGACGGCGCCCACCTTTCGGGCGCGGGCGCAGAGCTCGGCGGCGGGGTTTATCGTCGCAAGTGTGTTGGAGACGTGCGTGAACGCGAACACCTTGACCTCGGGCGTGAGCACGCGGTCGAGGGCGGCAAGGTCGAGAAGGCCCTCGTCTCCGGTCACCGGCAGGAACCTCAGGGTCGCGCCTGTGCGCTGCGCCACGAGCTGCCAGGGCACAAGGTTGCTGTGGTGCTCCATCTCGGTGAGGAGGATGACATCGCCCTTCCTCAGGTTCGCCCCTCCCCAGCTCGAGGCGACCAGGTTTATGGATTCGGTCGTCCCGCGGGTGAAGATGACCTCCTCGGGGGCCTCCGCATTGATGAACCTGGCGACGCGCGCGCGCGCGCCCTCGTACCCGTCGGTCGAACGCATCGACAGAGCGTGGAGGCCGCGGTGGACGTTGGCGTTGTCCCTGGCGTAGAACCTGTCGAGCGCGGCGATCACCGCCCTCGGCTTCTGGGTCGTCGCCGCGTTGTCGAGGTAGACAAGCGGGTGCCCGTTCACCTGCTGGTTCAGGATCGGGAACTCATCACGGATGTGGTCCCAAGGAGAGGGCATCGCGCTCAATCGATGTGGCTCTCCGTCGTCGCCGGGACCGAATCGCCGCGCAGCGCGTTCAGCGCCGCGTGCCAGGAGAGCGTCGCGCACTTGATCCTGGCAGGGAAGGCATGGACGCCGGCGAACGCCCCGAGGTCGCTCATGTCCTCGGGTTCCTTCCCGGTCGTGACGATCTTGTGGAAGTCCTCGTAGAGTTTCTCGGCCTCGGCCGCCGTCTTCCCCTTCAGCTGCGTCGTCATGAGCGACGCGCTCGCCTGGGAGATCGCGCACCCGGAGCCTTCGAACGAAATCTCGGCGATCCGGTCGCCGTCCAGGCGCAGGAAGACGTCGCACTGGTCGCCGCAGGACGGGTTGTCCCCGTGGGCCGAGCGGTTCGCCGTCGGAATCCTGCCACGGTTGCGCGGCCTGCGGTTGTGGTCGAGGATCACGTTTTGGTAGAGATCGGAGAGTTCTGCAGACATAGTGAAACGAAACAGGTATCCAGAGCTCCCGCTGCGTCAAGGTCGGCCCCGCGGCGGCCGCTAGGGCTTCTTCGCTTCCAGGCTCTCGTTCACGGCCTGCATGAACTGCCGGACGTCAAACGGCTTCGTGAGCGAGTGGTCTATCCTCAGGCGCGTGAGCGCGCTCATGTCCGCCGAGGTGAAACGGCCGCTCACCATGAAGATGCGGCCCTTGTAATCGTGCTCGCGGGCGCGCGCGACGATGTCGACGCCGTTCATCCCGGGCATGTTGACGTCGATGATCAGGAGGTCGTAGGAGTCGAGGTTTCCCTCAAGGTGCTGCCAAGCGTCCAGGCCGTTCTCGAAATGGCGGACCTTGTGGCCGCTTCGCTCCAGGATCTGGGTGATCGGGCGCGCGACCAGGGCCTCGTCCTCGACAAGAAGGATCCGGACGGCCCTGGCCTGGGGGCGTTCGGCCGCGGGAGTGGGTTTCGCCTCGGCCGGCCAGACCGGGAGGAAAATGTGGAACGAGCTGCCGGACCCGACCGACGACTCGACCTTCACGTGTCCGCCGGAGGCGGTGACCAGGTGCCAAACGGTCGCCAGTCCCAAGCCCGTCCCCTTGCCGACATCCTTCGTCGTGAAGAAGGGCTCGAAGATGCGCTCGATGACGTCGGGCTGCATCCCGATTCCATTGTCGCGCACCGTGATGCGCTGCCAGCCGAGCAGCGTCCTGCCGCCCTGCGCGGCGGGCGCCTCGAACGAGTCGGGCGGGAGCTGGGACGCCTCAAGCGTTATCTTGGGGGTCCAGGCCGCGGGGCTCGGCGCGGAGAGCCTGTCCATGAGGGCATCGCGGGCGTTGAGAAGGAGGTTCAGGAGAATCTGGTTGAGGTCTGTAGCGTTGAAGAACAGGGGCGGCAGGTCGCCGGGGATCGTGTACTCCCATGTGATGCGCCGGTCGACGGTGTGCTTGAGCAGGTCAAAGCACCCCGCCGCGATCGCCTCGAGCCGGACCGACTCCGCGAGGTCGTCAGCCTTTCTCCCGAAGGTCAGCAGCCGGCGGGTGAGGTCCGCAGTCCGCTGGACGGCCTGCGTGATCACCTCGACGTCCTCCTGCAGCTCCGCGTCGTCGGGCCGCGAGATCTGGATCTCGCCGGCCTTAAGCATCACCGGGGTGAGGAGATTGTTGAACTCGTGCGCGATCCCGCCGACCAGCTCGCCGACCGCCCGGAGCTTTCTCGACCGGATGACCTCGGCCTCCTGCCGCGTGCGCTCCGTGACGTCCTCGACGAGGATGCAGACTCTCGAATTCGGGATACCGCCGGGGCCGGCCAGGGGGACCGCGATCACCTCGAGCAGGCGCTTGCCGCTCCTGAGCTGGGTCTCGCGGGTGCTGGCGAACCCTGCGTCCGGGGGCCGGTCCGCGGCCTCGAGCAGGTGAAGCCGGACTTCCTCCGAAAGGGGAAGGGAACTGAGCGGCGTTGCGGCTCCCGAGAAGTCGACCGCGTAGAGCTCGCAGGCGTGCCGGTTCATCGTGAGAACGCGCGGCCCCGAGGGGTCCGCCTCTATCACCGTCATGGCCATCGGGATGTTGTCGTAGAGCGCCTTCAGGAGCGCCCCTTGCTCCGCGAGCTTCCGAGCCTGCAGGGAATACGCCTTCCTGAGGCTCCTTTGGCGCAGATAACCGAGCACGGCGACCACGAGCGCGAGCGCCAGAGCAACGGAGGCGTAAAGCTCCAGGTCCGATGCGCTCAGGATGTAGGAGCCGTACTGGCCGAAGTGCCGGCGGTAGATGCGGTCGAACTCGCCGGTGTGGTGGATGATCGCCAGGCCCTCGTTGAGCCGCGCCAGCAGCTCCGCGTCGCCCGCGTGCACGGCGAACGCCTGGCGGATCTCATAGCCGTTGTACGGCTTGCCGAGCATCCTGATATTGGTGAGCTGGAGCCGGCGGCTCAGGGACACCTCGGTGAGCTGCGAAGCGTAACATCCCTCCAATTCGCCCGACGAGAGCCTCCTCAGAAGCTCCTCCTGGGAGTCGATCTGGATGATCCGGGCTTTGAGGTTGTTGTCCTTGAGGACCCTCTCGCCCTGGCCTGAGGTTCCGATGGTGCCGAACGCTTGGCCGCTCAGGTCCTTCAGCTCTCGGATCGGGCCGTTGGCCCTCACGTAGATGCAGCCCTGCAGGCTCAGCACGGGCACGCTGAAGTCGGCGACGATGCGTCGCGCGCGCGATATCGCAAGGGACTGGAGCATGTCAAACTCGCCCTTTTCAAAGCGCGTCCGAATCTGCGCCGCGGGCCCGGAGACCCGTTCGAACCGCAGGTTGACCGCGGCTGCCACGGCATCCATCACGTCGACGGAGAACCCCGAGAGGTGCCCCTTTGGGTCGAGGTACGAATAGGGGTAGGCGTCGGTGTACGCGCCGACAACGAGGGGCTGCCGCTCCGAAAGCTCGGTGGTCTTCCCCGGTGCCACGGGGGCCGCATCCGCGACGGCCGCCGGGGCCCCAGCCCACACCCCCAGCAGGAAAAAGAGAGCCTGTATTCGGCGCAGTCGCCGCGGGGTCGAGCTCATGAAAACGTCCATGATTGTGCTCTTGCCCCATCGGGGACAATCCGAAACTCCGCCTGCGGCCCTACGGGAGGCGTGCGTCAGCCGTGCCGGCCCCTGAAGGTCAGCTCTGCGACCGCGCTCTTGTCGAGTCCCCCAAGCCCAAGGCTGACGAGGGCCTCGTACTGCAGCTTGGTCGCGGCGGCAAGCGGCAGGCGCAGGCCGGCCTGGCAGCCCAGCGCCCACGCGATGGCGCTGTCCTTGGCGGCGTGCGCCGCCGAGAAGTAGCACTCGTGGGAGCGGTGCTGCATGTCCTCGCCGTCCGTCTTGAGGACCTGCGAAGCGGCGCCGGTCTGGGCGAAGACCTCACGCACCATGTCGAGGTTCAGGCCGAGTGCAGAGGCGAGCCCCAGTCCCTCCGCCAGGGCGGCCGTGTTCGAGTTCATCACCATGTTGACGAGCGCCTTCACCTGCGCGGCCCGGCCGGCCTTTCCGACATAGCGCGGCGCGGGGCTTAGCTTTTCCAGGATGGGGCGCACACGCTCAAAGGTCTTCCGATCGCCGGCGCACATGAGGTAAAGCGTCCCCTGGCGGGCCTGGGGTATCGACGAGGCCATGCATCCCTCGATCGCCGCGGCTCCCGCCCTCCTCGCCCTTCGCGCGACCTCGACGTGCGTCGCGGGCGTGATGGTCGCGCAGTTGACAAACACCTTTCCCCTGGAGTGAGCGAGGAGCGAGTCGCCCGACTCAGCGAAGACGGCCCTTTGGGCGTCGTCGTCGGTCACGACCGTGAAGACGACGTCGCAGGCCCCGGTCACGGCCGAAAGCGTCCTTGCATGCCGTGCGCCCAGCTCGCGCGCGAGCCTCGTGGCGGCCGCGCCGTTGACGTCATAGACCGCCGCGACCCTGTAGCCGCACTCCTTCATCCTTCGGGCCATATTTGCCCCCATCCTGCCGACCCCCACAAACCCGATTTTTTCCTTCATGGAGGCCTAATTTGGGGTTCGCCGCGGGTTCTTCAACCATCAATGCTCCATGGTGTTGCGCTCCCGGGGGGAGCCGTCCACGTCCCCATGAATCCAAAGAGCCTAATTCTTGCCACGCAGATAGAGGTTTTGGCGCGGCTGGCTGTCATGGAAGGCAGGTGTGAAACCATTCCCATTCCTGCCGCTGTCCCGATTGGCTGTCGCGATGCCTGACGAGCCCTCAGGTGACCGGGACTTCTCGGTCCTCTACAAAGCCACGCTGGCCCCGCTGCGCCGCTACCTGACGCGTCTCCTCGGCAACGCCAGCGAGGCGCAGGACGTGGCCCACGACGCCTACATGCGCGTCTATCCCTCGCTCAGCGATGGTTCGGCCAGGCGGCCGGCTGCGCTCCTGTATACCGCGGCGCGGCGCCTCGCGATCAACCGGCTCAAGCGCCGCAGCATCTCGCCGCTTGCCCGGGACGCCTTCATACCGGAGATGTCGGCCTCCACGGAGCCTGGGGTCGAGCAGCAGGTCATGGCGCGCCAGGAGCTCGCGATCCTCGAGGAGGCGATTGCGCAACTGCCCGAGGGATGCCGCATCGTGCTCCTTCTTTGCAAGATCGAGCAGCTCTCCCACCGGGAGATCGCCGACCGGCTTTCCATTGCCGTAAGCACCGTCGAAAAACAGCACGCGCGCGCCCTTCGGCTTCTGCGCGCTGCATTGGAAGGGAGACTCGAATCATGAACCGGCCTACACAAGTTCCCGATCCCTCAGCCGAGGATCAGGCGTCCCTCTGGGCCGCCCGCCTCGAGGGTTCCATGCTCACCCCATCCGGCCGCGCTGAGCTCGATGCGTGGCTGGGTGGCGACCCGGGGCGCCGCGAGCAGCTTTCGCGCTTCTGCCAGTTCTCAGCCAAGCTTGACCGGCTCGTGCCGGAGCTCGCCTGCGCCGGTTTGGTGCAGATGCCGCCCGAGCGCACGCGCAGCCTCTGGAACCCGTGGAAGGTTGCCGCGGCGGGTCTTCTTGCCGCGTCCCTTGTGGTCGCCGCGGTCTGGATGGGCCGCCCGACCGACAGGCCCGAGAACATCTCCACGCCGGCCGGCAAGAGGGGATCGTTCACGCTGGCGGACGGAACCCGTGTCGAGCTGAACGCCAACACAAGCATCTTCGTTGAGAACAGCCGCGCGCAGCGGCGCGTCCGCCTGTCCAATGGCGAGGCGTTCTTTGTCGTGAGCAAGGACAAGTCGCGGCCGTTCACCGTGGAAACCCCGGCCGGGTCGGTCCGCGTGACGGGCACCAGCTTCAACGTGCTCACTGAGGCCGCATCGCAGCTCGAGGTGACCGTGGTCGAGGGCTCCGTCCAGGTGCGCCCCGGTGAGGCGGCCGACACACAGGCGCCGAGCCCGTTCGTGCTCGGCGCGGGCGACCGGCTGACCGAGGAGAACGGAGCCGTGTCCCTGCGCGCACTTTCGGGCAGCGAGACGGAGGACGCCCTCGCCTGGAGGCAGGGGCAGATCGTGTGCATTGGCATGCCGCTATCGGAGGCCCTCGCGCGCTACGCCCATTACCATGGCCGGCGGATCACGATGAGCGCCGGCGCGGGGAAGGTCCCTGTCGGAGGCGTGTACGGCCTTGGCGACCTCGATGAGTTTCTTGCCTATGTCAGGCAGGGGCTCAATCTGAAGGTGGTGCAGGGCGCAGACGGCTCCGTCCGGGTGAGTCTGCCCGCCGAGCCCTGACGCATCGGCTTTCGTTGACCAACACCCATTCTCCCCACTCAAGAGCAACCCCTTTCGCAGTCCGTCTTCTGTTTGCGGGAATCGCCTTCCTGGTTTCCCCAATGGTTCTGGCAGAGCCGGTTGATTTTAACCTTCCGGCGCAGTCGGCCGACGGTGCGTTGATGGCGTTTTGCAAGCAGGCGAGGGTCGAACTGCTCTTCTCCTTCGACGAGCTGCACAGGACCCGGTCCACGGCGGTGCAGGGGCGCCTTGAGCCGGAGGAGGCCCTCAACCGGCTGCTCAAGGGCACGGGCTACGCGGCCGTCAAGAACGCGAAGGGGAAGTTTGTGGTGGTGCAGCTGGTCCAGAAGGGATCGATCAGGGGCAGCCTTCTGACCCCGGACGGAAGCGCGGCCGAGAGGATCCGGGTGACGGTCCCCAGCATCGGGCTTGCGGCGGCGACCGACAAGCTCGGCTGCTTCGAGTTTCCCTCGATGCCGCCCGGCACGTACGCGCTTGAGGCCGAGGGATCGGGCTTCCAGCCCATGGAGATCGACGACGTCCGTGTGACCTCCGGCCGGGCGGTCCTGTTGGAAGCCCTCACCATGCAGACGCTGAGCATCCCGGCAAAGCTCGCGCCCTTCGTCGTTGAGGCGAAATCCGTGCGCACGGGGCCCCTTTCCGACGAGGATGCGCCTCCCATCCCGCGCACGGCCGTAGGGGACCTGGACCAGCCGCGCTCCGAGAACGACGCCCTCGACTACTCCATCTTCACGCGTGACCAGATCTCGCGAAGTGGCGTCGTGAACCTGAACGAGTTCCTCCAGCGGGAGATCCTCGACAGCTCCGCGACCCTGCCGCCGGAGCAGAACGGAACCGCCCAGAGCTTCACGTCGGACAGCAGGAACCTCGCGCTTAGGGGTTACGGGGCCGACGCCACGATCATCCTCGTCGACGGCCGGCGCCTCCCCGAGGTCGTGACGGCCCTTCCTGCGAACCTCACCACCGGCCCGGTCGCGCCGCAGTCCGACGTCAACGTGATCCCGATGAACCTGATCGAGCGGGTGGAGGTGCTCCCGGTCTCCGCTTCGGCGATCTACAGCGGAAGCCCGATCGGCGGGGTGATCAACATCGTGCTGCGCCCCAACGTGAACACGACGGAGCTGACGACGACCTACACCAACGCGCTCGCCGACTTCGACGCTTCCCAGTCCAGCATGTCGCTGCTGCACGGAGAAACGCTGCTAGGCGGGGCGCTTCACGTGAGGCTGAACGCTACGTTCACGACGATAACGCCGCCGACCGAGTCGGAGCTGGGTTACATCCGGGCGAGTCTCCTGGAGAATCCGGAGCCCGAGAACCAGCTGTTCCGGGCGACCCCGAACGTGAGCAGCGCCAGCCTTGCGCCGCTCTTCGGACCGGGCACGCCGTCTTTCACCTCCGTGGCCCCGGGCTCCAACGGCACGGGGGGGCTAGCCGCGTTCTCGGGACGCCAGGGCGTTCAGGAACTGTCCCTCTACGAGCCCCCGGGGGGCGGGCTCGCGGATTCGATCAACGCCCTGGACTTCCCGTACGGCAGGAAGGAGAGGAGCGAGTCCGTATTCGGCTCCGTCACCTATGACGCGTTCCCGTGGCTCCAGGTCGGCCTCGACGCGACCGCGAGCCGCACGGTCAACAATTCCGGCTACAGCGTGTTCAACGGGAGCCTGGACGTGCCCGCGGCTTCCCCGTTCAACCCCTTCGGCCAGGACGTCAATGTCACGCTCAATGAGACCGCGCCGAGCCTTGGCGAGGCCTACAACGAAGCCCACATCGATTACTACTCGGCCGTGCTGGGCCTGCTCGTCAGGGGGCCCGCGGAGTGGGAGGCGTCGCTTGACGCCCAATACGGCCTGAGCGTCACCCGCTACCGGGGAATCGAGGGAGTCGACAACGCCCGCTGGCAGCAGCTCGTGGACGAGGGGACCTACAACCCCCTGCGCGACACGCAGGTGTACGGGCCGCCGAAGGAGTTCTATGACCAGGCTGTCGTCTTCTACGGCTCGGAGGGAAGCTTCGTGACGCTGGGCGACTACGACACCTTTGACTCATCGCTTCGGATATCGAATTCCGCCATGGCGCTTCCGACCGGCATCGGCTCGATAACGGTCGGCGGGGACTACCGCTACGCCCGCCTGGAGAGCTATGTCGACCTGCTTCGCTACGGCGACGGATCGTTGGCGACGCTGCCGACGACGTGGGTCGGTCGGTCGCTCCAGCGGCTGAGCGGGTTTGGCGAACTGAAAGCGCCGCTCGTGCCCTCGCGCTGGCTTCCGAGCTGGATCAAGAGCGTCGAGGCCGACCTCGCGGCCCGCTACACGACATCGGACATCGCGAAAGAGGCCAACCTTGCGCCAACGGGAGCCGTGAAAGTCGACTTCGCCGGAGGCCTGTCGGCGCGCGCCTCCTTCGCCACATCGAACACCTTTCCTCCTCCCGTCTTCAGCCGGGGATATTCGGAAGGGATAAGCACGACCGGGACCGGCGTGGTCGTCTCGACTAAGGTCTTTGACCCGAGGCGCGGCGAGGAGCAGGAGACCGTTCAGGCGAGCGACGCGTTCAATCCCAACCTGGTGCCGGAGGCGGCGGTGACCCAGGCCGCCGGCATCATCTACCAGACGGGCGTCGTGCACCAATTCCGCGCGTCAGTGGACTTTGTGAATACCGTGACCTCGGGGGAGATCGTCTATCTCCAGGCCCCGCAGGTGGTCGATCTTGAGTCCGTCTTCCCCCAGCGGGTATCCCGCGCCCAGGCCTCGCCGGGCGACCCGTTCGGTGTCGGTCCCATCACCTCCGTGCTCACGGGAAACTTCAACCTCGCGTGGCGCCATTCCTACGAGTGGAGCGCGTCCGTGGACTACGCCTGGAACAAATGCATGGGAGGCTCCCTGGAGGCGTACTGCCGGTGGATCTATTTCCCGCGCTACGACCTCGAGAATTTCCCGGGAACGAGCCCCGTGGACGAACTGCGGGCCCCCGACGGCAACGTTTCGGGTCTACTGCCGATGCGCACGAACTTCGGCGCCGGTTGGTCCAACCGGGTCTACGGATTCGGGATGGACGGGCACTATTACAGCGCGCAGATCCTGCCCGTCGTTGAGCAGGCGGTGCAGGGCAGCGACAGGATCGACCCATACTGGCAGCTCGACGCATACCTGCAAGGCGACATCGGCAGATGGATCCCGTGGAAGTCGCCGCACTACGGCCTGAAGGGCCAATTGAGGGTGGACAATGTCTTCGGCGCCAGGCCGCCGAGGTACGCCGACGACCCGACGGGGGTGCAATCCTACACCGACTGGCGGGGCAGGGTCTACTCGCTGTCCGTGACGATGACGTTCTGAGCGGCTGCGCAGGTTTGCGGGTAGCGGGTATGGCCGTGTCAATTGTCGTATGCGTTGGGTGCCCTTGGCACCCGATCCCTCGCCCTGAAACCATCCACCCCACAGGATCGTCTATGCATCATGGCCGACAGCTGCTTAACAACTTTGTCACCCGGAAGGGCGCGCGGGGAACAGGTCCTGCTGTGGCTTGCAGATTGCATGCCGCTCCGGTCGCCAGAAAATGGATTCCCTCGCAGAACCAAAGCCGGCGATTGCAGTCAATGAGGACAGGGGAACCATGAGAGACGTATCCAATCCAGATCCGGTGTCCCAGCATCTTATCCTGGGAGGCCAGAAGCCAATCTCATCGGCCGACGATGCGTCCCTCGGGGATGCGCTCAAGCGCTGCTCGCCTTCGACCCGCGAGGCGGCCCGGGAATTCCGCCGCAGCGGCAACCCCGAATGCCTGCCCGCAATAATCCACGGGCTCGTCGAACACTATGTCGAACCTGACGCGCGCGCAAAGCTCGCGAGCGGCGACGACAACCTCCGGCTGGTCGAGGATCTGGCGATCGACTCCCTGACGATGCTCGAGATCGTGTTTCTTGCCGAGGACGTGCTGCGGATCTCGATAGACAACGATGAGATCCGGCCCTTCCGGACGATGGGCGACGTCAAGAAGTTCATCGCATCAAAGCTGGAGCGGACCGGCCCATAGGAGCGGGATCTGCGTGCTGTCGGGTCTTCTGCGCGTTCAGCCCCGGGTGCAAGTGCGCAGCTCGGGACCGCGGCGAAGCGCGCTGGCTGCACCGCCACTTTCTTGTTTTCTTTCGCGTATGGCGAGGTGATGGTGCTTCTTCCGTGAACACGCGCCCCGCTCTGCTGCTCCTCATCTTGGGTGCCGTCCTCGCCGCCAGCGGCCCGATTGCCGCCCTCGACGCCCCGACAGACAACGCCCCGGCCGCGCAACCATTTTCACCCGCCATCCTTCCCGGCAAGGGCCTGGCGCAGCACCCCTTCCTGTACGCCGGAGAGTGGGACACGCGCAAAGCGGACCAGTCGATGTTCCTCGTGCGCGGCGGCCGGATCGTGTGGTCTGCGTCGATCCCCCTTCATCCCAAGCCGGGCGCCAACCAGGAGTTCGACGACGCGACGCTCCTTCCCAACGGGAACATCATCTTCTCGAGGATGTCCGGGGCCGGGGAGATAAGCCCTGACAAGAAGCTCGTGTGGGATTACCCGGCTCCTCCCGGGACCGAGATCCATTCGATCCAGACGCTCGGCGCCGGCCGCGTCCTGATCATGCGAAACGGGAACCCGGCCCAGGCTATGATCATCAACACCGTGACGGGTGTTGTGGAGAGGGTAATTCCGATCCCCACGACGGTCACGGGCACGCACGGGCAGTTCCGCCATATTCGCATGACCAGGGCCGGGACGCTCCTCATTCCTCACCTGGGAGAGGGTAAGGTCGTGGAGTACGACCTCAACGGGAACGTGCTCTGGTCGGTGCCGGCGAAATCCCCTTGGTCGGCGATCCGGCTCATCAACGGAAACACGCTGATCGCCGGCGACTGGAGCGGGTACGTGCGCGAGGTGAACCCCAAGGGCGAGACCGTCTGGGAGTTAACGCAGGCCGACGTGCCGGGAATCAGGCTCTTCAACACCCAATCCGCGAACAGGCTGGCGAACGGCAACACGGTCGTCACCAACTGGTGCGCCGGCGACAAGAACATGGAGGATTGGCCGAGCACGGTCCAGGTGCTAGAGGTCACGCCAGAAAAGAGGGTGGTCTGGGCGCTTCGCTCCTGGAGGGATCCGGGGGACCTCGGGCCGGCCTCCTCCATCCAGCTCCTCGACGAGCCCGGTGACGCCGAGAGCGGCGGCCAGCAGCGCTAACAGGGTGATGCCGCAAATTTCGATTGATAGCGGTCACCTGCCTTTGGCAGCCTGATGCCCCCAAAACCCAACCCATGAGAAACCGCTACCTCCTCCCGCTCCTAGGAGCGCTCGGCGTCCTTGCCCTTGCGCCCGCCGTCCGCTCGGCCGATCCTGGCGCGGCAGCCGCCCCGCAAGAGAGCCGAGTCCAGTTTCCGGCGACGGACGACGGCCTTCCCGGCGCCGGCCCGTTTCGCCGCGAAGACTGGTTCCAGCACCTCTGGTCCGAGCGGCGCACCGCATGGGCATCCCAGGTGAAGGAAGACCAGGGCGCATTGGTCTTTCTTGGCGACTCGATCACGCAGGGCTGGGGGGATGTCGGAAGCAGCTTTCCGGGAGTCAAGACGGCGAACCGGGGGATCAGCGGGGACACGTCGAGGGGCGTGCTGATCCGCCTCCAGCAGGATGTCGTGGCCCTGAACCCGAGCGGCGTCGTGCTGCTGATCGGCACCAACGACATCGAGTTGAAGGCGGACCCCGCCGTAATAGCCGGAAACGTGAAGCAGGTCATCGCGGCGCTGCGCCAACACAACCCCGCGATGCCGGTGATCCTGTGCGAGGTCTTCCCGAGCTCACTCACTAAGAACAGGCCCGCGCAAACCATCCGGAAGCTGAACGCGCTCTACATGGAGGCGGCGGCGGACGAGCCTCAGGTCACCGTCCTGGACACGTGGTCCCTCTTTGCGAACCCGCACGGCGATGCGAAGGATGACGAGATGCCCGACCTGCTTCATCCCGATATCGTGGGCTACGCCAAGTGGGCCTCGGCCCTGCGGCCCATCTTCGAGACGTTGGGCCTCGTGCCCGCGTGGCAGGACGAATTCATCCCGGAGTCGGGCTTTGAAAGCCTCTTTGACGGCCACGACCTGTCTGGGTGGGGGTACGCCCAGGGCTCCAAGTTCTGGGGCAAGACGGCGAGCGACGACGGCCGCTACGTGGCAAGAAACGGGCGGCTGATCGTGACGGTTTCGCACAAGGGCCAGGAGAACAGGATTCTCTGGACGACAAAGAAGTTCCCCAAGGATTTCGTGCTCAAGCTCGAGTTCAGGGCGAGCCCGAACGCGGACAGCGGGATCTTTGTCCGCGAGCCGCAGCTGCAGTGCAGGGACTTCATCATCGCCGGCCCGTTTGCGGCGCTGGCCCACTACCACCCGCTCGACTGGAACGAGATTGTCGTGACCGTGAGGGGTGGGCTGGCCCACTGCACCTGCAACGGGGAGGTGATCGTCGACGCGATGCCCGTCCCCCCCACGGGATCCATCGGCCTGGAAAGCGACCACGGCCAGATGGAGTATCGGCGCATCAGGATCCACGAGTCTCCGCACTGAGCAGGGCCCCGCGCGTCTTTCCCTGCAATCCAAACTCCACGCATCCCAGACACTACCGGCATGCCAGTATCAAGACATTTTGCAGGCCGCTCGGTGGTGCGCTGGGGCATCATTGGCTGCGGCGACGTGACGGAGGTGAAGAGCGGGCCGGGCTTCCAAAAGGCGGCCGGCTCGCAGCTCGTGGCGGTGATGCGGCGCAGCGGCGACCTTGCGGCGGACTATGCGAAGCGCCACGGCGTGCCGCGCTGGTATGACGACGCCCGGAAGCTCATCGACGACCCCGAGGTCGACGCCGTCTACATAGCCACCCCCCCTGATTCGCACGCGGATTACGCGCTCTTGGTCGCCGCGGCCGGCAAACCCGCCTATGTGGAGAAGCCGATGGCGCGCCACGGAGCGGAATGCGACCGGATGGTGAAGGCGTTCGAGCGCGAGAACCTGCCGCTCTTCGTCGCCTACTACCGCCGCCGGCTCCCGTGCTTCATGAAGGTGGAGGAGCTGATCAAGTCGGCCGCGATCGGCCGTCTGACAGGCGTCACCTACAGGCTGGCCGAGCCGCATCACCGCAGGGGCGGTATCTGGCGGACCGACCCCACGCTTGCGGGTGCGGGACACTTCCTCGACGTGGGGTCGCACGCGCTGGACCTCCTCGACTACCTCCTTGGCCCGTTGGGGGAGGTGACAGGGACGGCGGCCAATGTCGCCTCGACCTATTCGGTGGAGGACTCTGTGGCGCTCAGTTTCCGCACGGAAGGAGGCGCCCTGGGCTCAATGGTCTGGAACTTTGCAAGCGCCGTAAGCGACGACACGATGCGCCTGTCGGGCACGGACGGGGAGATCACCTTCACCATGTTTCAATCGCGCCCGGTAAGGCTTGAGAACGCGTCCGGGATCCAGCTGTTCGACCTGCCTTATCCGCCCCACGTCGCGCAGCCGCTCATCCAGACCGTGGTCGACGACCTGCTTGGCCGGGGCGTGTGCCCGAGTACAGGGGTGTCGGCGCGTCGCACAACGCGGGTGATGGACAGGGTCCTCGAAGGGTACTACGGCGGGCGCGAGGACATGTTCTGGACCCGTCCTGAAACCTGGCCCGGGCGCAAAAAGGCCTGAGGCACGCTCGCTCGCACGAGCGTTGGGTGGCGCCCCTGGGCCGGTTGTCAGGAGATCGCCCATTAAGGATCCCGGCGCGCCTGAGACGGGAGACCCGTTTCCGCCGGCCCTCTCGAGGCGGGCATACTCCTCGGGGAAGACCTCGGAACGGATGCGCTCGACGGTCTTGGAGTGGTCCCATTCGTGCGAATAGGGCCTCCATCCGAATCCGTCGAAGAACGCGTTGATCTGCGTGAAATGCAGATCGATCGAGTCATTGACCCAGGCCTGGACCGCTCGCAGAGCTGCACGACGACATGGGACGTGCGGCCGAGCTCGCGCATCGCGTGAACAACCTTCGCACGCCGCTGTGGCTCTGCAAGGGCCTGCAATAAGAAGACGCAGGGCCCTGGAGCCGCCTGTATTTGAAACGGAGTGAGCGGGCGGCCGGGTGTGGTCTCGCCTTGGGCGCGTCGGCCCTCAGGCAAGCTGCCTTGAGGCGGTACGCATGAGGCTGCCGATCGGAAGCTGCCGCGGACACGCGCGCTCTGCGGCGGAGTAGTCGAGGTGCGCAAGCGCCGACCGCACTTCCGGAGCGAGCTCGGCGTACAGCGTGCGCGCATCGAGCTCTGTGTAGTGGTCCTGGTACATCAGGTACCGGAGCACGTCGCGCACGGGCGCCGCGCCAGCGAGGGCGGATTCGCAGAGACGGCTGCAACCGCCGCAGTAGGCGTTGCAGGTTGCGTCGGCATGGCGCCGCAGCGCGTCGCGCTGGGCGATCGGGAGCGAAGCCTGGTCCAATGCCGCAGCCACATTCTGGCGGAACACCTTCAGGTTTGGCATCTGCACGCAGGCAACGGAGATCTTCGGGTTGTCCATCACCGCCTTCAACTTTGCCTGGCCCGGCGTGAAACCCCTGCCGCTGATCGCGTCGAGGAGCGCCGCCTGCGCGGGCGTGTCGAATCCAAGCCGCGCACCCTGTGTCTTCATCGCAGTCAGCCCGACTCCTGCAGCGTGGCACGCGTCGACCGCTGCCTTCATCTCGTCCGTCTCCATCAGGCGGTAGTTGTACGTGAACATCACGCCGTCGATCCACCCAAGCTTCGCGGCGCTGCTGAGGCAGCGCTCCATGTTGCTGTGCGTGCTGAAGCCGAAGAAGCGGATCTTGCCGCTCTTCTTAGCCGACTCGGCCCAGGCCCTTATCTCGGGCTGGTCGACCCGGCTAATGTCATCCATGCCGTGCAGGAAGTAGAGGTCGACGTGGTCGGTCTTGAGGCGCTCCAGCGACTGGGCCAGCAGGCGCGTCATGTCATTCGGCCCGCGCGCCCCCGAGGCCTTGGTGACGAGGAAGATCTCCTTCCGCGCGTCGGAGTTGCTCCCGAGGAACGATCCTATGCCGATTTCGCTGCGGCCGTTGGCGTAGTTCACGGCGGTGTCCCAATAGGTCACGCCGTGGTCAAGCGCCTGCCGCAGAATGACCAGGTTGTCGGCGATATCGAACATGCAGCCGAGGCCGAGGGCCGGCACGTCGACGCCGGATCGGCCGAATTTCCTGCGCGGGATGGACGGGCTCGGCGCGGCCGCCCAGCTGATGGCCGGAAGCAGCAGCGCCCCTGCGCCGAGCGCCGCGGACGTTTGCAGAAACCGGCGGCGGGTGAGTGGATTCTGGTTTGTGTTCATGGGAAAGGGGTCAGCCGGAGCGCTCGGCGAGCAGCACGGCGTGCCGGGGGTCGCGCGTCTCGTTGTCGGCGGTCACGCGGATAGCCCTAAGGCCGCTCATCGGGCATTCATGCTCGCACACGCCGCAGCCGATGCAGAGCGAGGGATCGACGACCGGCCGCTGCAGCCGGACCTGCACCTCGGCGGCCGTGCCGGGCGTCACGGCCTCAAGCAGCTTCTCAGAGGGGTCGAAGGAGAGCGTGTCCTCGGTGTTGGCGACAATCGGGCGCCCGCGCTCTTCGCCCTCTAGTTTGCAGAGGTAATCGCCTGATGCCAACCGGCCGGGAGTCAGCCTCGCGCCGCGCACCGCCAGCGTCGCGCCGTTTGCCGAGACGACCTGGAACACGCCGTCGCGCACGGTCTGCTCGACCTCCGTCACATAGATTGCCTTCGGTGTGACCGGGCAGTTTTCCTGGCACACGATGCAGGGCCTGTCCATCGCCCACGGCAGGCAACGGCCTCGGTCGACGGACGCGAGTCCGATGCGCACGGGGCCTGCCCGTTCGAAGTCGCCGTGGCCCTGCTTCTGGTCGAGGGTCATGGGCCGTATCGCTCCGGTCGGGCACGCGCAACCGCATGCAATGCAGTTGAGCTGGCAGCCGCTCGTGCCGATCCGGTTGTTGAGCACGGGCGTCCAGAGCGCCTCCCAGCCGTGCTCCATCATGGCCGGCTGAAGGACATTCGTCGGGCAGACGCGGACGCATTCGCAGCACTTGACGCAGCGCGCAAGGAACTCCTGCTCGGCCACAGAGCCGGGCGGCCGTACGAGCGCGGGCGACCATGCCCTTCCGGTCGCGGCGCCAAGGCGCGAAAGGGGGGCCGCAGCTAGACCGGCCAGAGCCGCGACCACGAAGCCGCGCCGCGAGACGCCATGGCCCGTCACTTCGCCGCCCGGCGACGGCCGCGCCACATATCCCAACGGGGTGACGTTCGGGCAGTTGTCGAGGCAGTTCATGCACATCAGGCACTCGCTCACCCGGATCGGGCCCATGGGGTTGCATGCACCCTCGCAATCGACGTCGCAGAGCGCGCACTCATTGCACTCCTCGCCGGTCTTGCCGATGCTCCACAACGTGCGTCGCGCAAGGACGCCTAGCAGCGCGCCGAGCGGGCAGAGAAACCGGCAGTAGAAGCGGGGCACCCACAAGTTCAGCAGCACGAATGCAATGAAGAGGCCACCGATGAGCCCCGCTCCCGCCGCGAACCGCCCGCCGGGGAAGATGCGCTCGAACCCGAGGTCAGCTGATGGAAGCACGACGAGGTTAACGCTTCGGTGCAGGAGCGAGATAGGGTCGAGCAGCCCGGTTTGCAGCGATCCAACGAAGGCACTGCCCGCCGAGAGCGCCGCGGCGGCCAGGAAGGCCACGAGCAAGTAGTATTTTACGGCCTGCGCCGGACGGTAGGCGTTGGCGGCCATCATTTCCTTGGGACGGCGGACGCGCCTGCCGAGCCAGCCCACGAACTGGTGAATCGTCCCGAACGGGCACACAAAGCCGCAGAACACGCGGCCGAAGAGGATCGTAAGGGCCACCGTTGCCAATGCCCACCCGAACCCGGGGTGAAAGGAATGCGTCGTCAGGGTCGTTCCGATTGCGGCGAGCGGGTCGAGCTGAAGGAACCACGAAATCGGCCAGCCGCGCCACTGCGCCCATCCGGTGCCAACGGTCGCAACGACCGTCAGCCAGAGGAAAGTGGCGAGAAAGAAGATCTGCGCGATGCGGCGTGCGGTCGTGATCTTCATGACACATCGTCGCGCGCGGGCCGCAGCGCGCCGAAATCGGTCGTCCCGCAGCCGAGCTTCGCCGCGCGAGAAAGGTAGGGGAGATCGTGGAAAGTCCTTCCAAGCAGCGTCGCCCCGAAGGAGTCGGCGGCAACCGGGTCTGTGCTTACGACGAGCGTGTGCGTGGGTTTCAGGTCGGCGAGCGAGCCCCCGGTGGGGCCGTTTGTCAGCATGCTCGTCGTGCCATCCAGAACGACAAAGGTAGGCCGCACCAGCTGCGCGAGCTCAACGATGATTCCGTTAATGTCCTGGTGAAACTGGTTCCTCCTGCCGCCCAGCAGCCCGTACCAGTTCTTGATCGTCATGGACGCTCCAGCTCGGGCGTGGTGTTTCACGGGCGCCACGCCGATGAGCTTCGTCACGCCGCGGAACGGCCCGAGCAGCATCGGCCAGTCCCGAATGAGGCGTCCTCCGGGCAGCGAACCCGCGGAGAAGTCGGCGGCGCGTGGCAGGATGACCGTTCCGCCCGCCGCACCGACCGCCGCGCTGATTCCCGACAGGGCGAAGCAGCTCTCGGGATCGTTGATCGGGTTGTCCGTCACGAGCACGGCGGCGGCGCCCGCCCCCCGGCAGAGGCGGACAAGCTCGGCGGCGACGTCGGGATGGGTGGTGGCGGATAAGATGGCGGGCGCGGCAAACGCGGCGTTCACCTTAACAAGCACTCGGTCGCCGCGCTTGATGAACCGCTCGATGCCGCCCATCGCCTCGACCGCGCGGCGAAGCATCCGGGTGCGATCGGAGCCGGTGACGATGGCCATCCCTACGCCGGCGCCGTGCACGGAGAAATCGGGAAGCGCCGCGGCCTGGGCCTGGTGGCCCATGGAGCCCGGCGGATGGCGATCCCACAGCCATGCGGCGAGTCCGCCCGTGGCCGCGATGGCCGCACCCGTCTTGAGCGCACTGCGGAGAAAGGCGCGCCGTGTCTCCTCGGGGCCGGGCTGCGGGAATAAG
>Ga0265313_10000763_pt1 | contig 32753 bp, 25 predicted proteins | sample 4123metaG_FD_203122 | JGI IMG/M metagenome (GOLD analysis project Ga0265313, IMG submission 203122) | Rhizosphere microbial communities from Carex aquatilis grown in University of Washington, Seatle, WA, United States - 4-1-23 metaG | ecosystem: Host-associated > Plants > Roots > Rhizosphere >... | reverse complement strand
TGGCTGCAGCGCCGCCGCCCACGTTCCCCTTCCTTAAATCACAATGTCAAACAGCGCCGTCTGGACGATTTTCACGTCGAATTGCAAACGGAACACCACCTCGCGACCGATGCCGCGAAGCAGCGTGGGCGCGGGTTATAGGTTCGGGGTAACCCCCAAGTCAAACGCTAAAAACGGGATTTTTCGGTTTTTTTTCAACGCCTGTGGAAAGGCGCCAAGCCCCCCAAAAGCGGGCTTTTCTGCCCCACATCTAGGGCGTCGAGACTAAAAAAGCCCTAACCGGCGTCCGGCCGCGCGCCCGGCATGTCCTCCCGGAAGGCTTCCGTACCGGGAAAGAAAGAATCGGGCAGACCCCGCGGCCTGCCCGATTCTCTGTTAAACCATTGATATATATAATCTATAGACGCTCATCGGACATCGCCCGCAGATCGGCCCGGTCCAGGTTGGTCATCACCACCCCGCCGCCCCGGTCGAAGCGGACATCGGCCTCGTCGATCCAGACCTGCTTGCCGCCGTCCAGAGTCACATACAGCGCCTCGATGCGGCCCGAAGGACTGCGCGCCACCGAATCCACCGTGCCGACATGATCGCCATTGACGATCTCGAGCCGGCTGCCGATCAGGCCGGCATCGCTTTCAAGCCGCCACGCCCGGAAGCGGTCGGGCCAGACGCCGCGATGATAGGCGGCGCGTTCGGCGGCATAGCGCGAGCGCAGATCGTAATAGGCGCGCGTGCGGTCTTCATAGTTCTGCTGCGCGGTCTGATTTTGCTGCAGCTGTTGCTGATATTGCTGCTTCTGCTGGTCGTATTGCGCCTGGTTGGCGTCGGCCTGGGCTTTGCCCGCCGCAGTCTGCGCATCCACCACCGCCTGGTTCTGCGCCGCCTGCTGCACCGCCTGATTGTCGGCGGCGGCGTTGTCGCTCTGGACCTGGGCGTTGAGCTGTTCGGTCTGGGCATGCTCCGCCGGCGTCGAATGGGTGGTGGGCAAGCCGCCCGCGTCGACGCGATCGCCATTGGGTGCGGGAGAACTGCCTTGCGCCAGAACCGGCGCGACGAACAGCGATAGAGCAAGGCCTGAAACGGCCAGACAAAGAGATGCACGCATGGCGAAATCCTCTGGAAATCCAGCAGAGGAACGCCGGCGCCTGCAGCCTTGTTCCGATGGAACCGGAGGGAACCATTCAAGCGGTCGCGGTTCCCGGACGGAAAACCGCTATGGGCTTTTCCTGGAACCGCTCCTATGCCGTGGCGGAAATATAGACCCTGAGATCGGCGGCTTCGCGCTCGGTTTCGGCGATGCGGCTTTTGACGACATCGCCGATGGAAACCAGGCCGCAGAGCTGGCCATGATCGTCCAGCACCGGCAGATGGCGGAAGCGGCCCGCCGTCATCATTTCCATCAGGGTTTCGCTGCTGTCGCCGAGACGGCAGGTGACGACTTCGCGGGTGAGATGGCGGTCCACCTTCTGCTCCAGCGCCGCGCCGCCGCCGGCCGCCATGGCGCGCACCACATCGCGCTCCGACAGGATGCCGGCCAGGGCGCCGGCCTCATCGCGCACGACCAGCGCGCCGATGCGCCGTTCGGCCAGAAGCCTGGCGGCTTCGGCCAGCGTGGCGTCGCGGGTGATGCCGACGACGTCGCCGCCCTTCTCTCCCAGAATATGCCTGACCTGCATGATGGCGCTCCTCCATGTGCCGGTTGACCGCCGGATGCTGCGCCCGGCATGGGGCGCTGGCAAGACGCAAGCAGGGCGAAATCCCTCCCGCAATGCGGCGGAGCCTGGCGAAAAAGCCGAATTTTCCGCCGTTTACCCGATGAAAAGCCGCCTTGAGCCATAACCCGATCTGGGGCAAAAGAAACCCGTTCCCCTGCCCTGGCACGGGGCCAGCGGCCGTAGCGACGCCGCCGGTATCTGGATGGTGCTGTGGCCGAGAGGCTGCCCCGCCCGCGAATGCGGGCCATCCAAAAAGCCTTCAGCCTCCTCTTACGGGCTGAAGTTCTATGCGGTGCTGTGGCCGAGAGGCTGAAGGCGGCGGTTTGCTAAACCGTTATACGGTTGAAAAGCCGTATCGAGGGTTCGAATCCCTCCGGCACCGCCACTTACTTCTAACGCACTGATTTCTCAGTGCGTTTTATTCGAAGAAATGGCGGAAATCTCGCGTTGGTCCCATTCGCTGGTACAGCGGGGTGGACTTATGCGCAGGCGATATTCGCACCTGACGGTGCGCGGGACGGTGTTCTGGGTACGCATACCAGTGCCCCGCGACCTCCAGGCTCGCCTCGCGCGACGCGAATGGAAGTGCAGCCTAAAGACGCGGGCAAGGGCCGTCGCTAGGATGCGCTGTCTGCAGGTAATAGGTCGCGGAATAGGGGCTCTCGGCTTTCCATCGAGTTTGCCTCGCCCGAAAAGCTGCTACTATTTCCTGGTACGAAACGGACCATCGCTGGAACAGAGGTGAATCAATACCTTAGCTAAGCCAAGGGCTTACAAATTGGTATTCTTCTCCCTCCGGCACCGCCATTCCCGCTGATGCGGGCGTGATCTTTCCACCAACACGGAACCGCGGGGATGGCGCTGTTCTGCACACCGCTCAATTCTCCGCGATCGGTCAAAGGATCGGGATACCCGCGTACCCTGCCCCGGCCAGCGCCTCTCAAGCGCCGCGCCCCTTCCGGGTCAGCATGGCGAAGAGAGGGGTTTGACGAAAAAAGGTCAGGATGACGCCTCCGAGCAGGGCCATTAACGACCACCAGATCGCCTCGCGAGTCAGAAAGAAAAAACCTTCGGGTATATGGCCCCAAAAGAATTCGGGCCGATAGGTCGGGGCATTTCGCGGCCACACGGAAAACCGGCGCAATGGTTCGGCATTGAGGCAGAAAAGAGCGGCGAAAAGGCCATAGGGCCCCAACCGTGTCAGTCCCATCCGGCGCAGCAGGAAAAAACCGGGCAACGTCATCAGCAGGAAAATGGCGCGGTAGGCTACATTTGCGGTCGCAAAAAAGCACCCCACCATGATCAGCGCGCCCGCCAGCAACAGCGCCCCTTCACGTCTATTCCAGAAAGACCGCTCCAGGGCTGAGCCCAGACATGCGGCGACGCGCAACGCTCCCCAGAAACACAGGCCCGTCAGCGATAACGTCAACAACGGGATGGCAATGGGCGCCAAATCCAGTTGCTCTGTCATCCCCAGGCCAAACAGCTTCGCGCCGAAATTGTCGCCGAAATAGACGGGCTTGGGCATGAGGCCCGGAAGGCGCTGCAGCTCTTCCCAGAAAATGGCGGCGAACAGGATCGTCAACAGGACGCAGATCGAGATGGCGATTGCGAAGCGCCGTACCGGCTCGCGCGCGGCCAGGCCGAAAAGGGCCAGGGGATAGAATTTCAGGGCGGCGGCGGCCATCATTACGCCATAGGCGGGCCATTCGCGTCCGGTCCGCCACAACCGGACCACCGCCAGCGCCATCAGGAACATGAGGATGTCGACGTTGGCGCGTTCCACGGCAAACAAGGTCGAAGACGATATCGCCGCAACCGCCGACATCGCCAGCTCGCCCTTTGAAGCCGGCCGCATCATGAATGGCAGGAACGCAAGAAAAGTTCCGGACATCAACGCGCCCAGCACCATGACATCGTCGCGTCCGCCGATCGGCAGCAGATACCAGAGCGGCGAATAGTTGGAGAGACGCGCCAGCGGATCGCAGGGATTGGCGTACATCACGTCCGTCCCGAGCAGGTAGCAGTCCCTCCAGGACAGAACCCCAAAGAGATCGTAAAAGGGCAGCGTCGCTCCCGTTGGTTTCCATTCGAGAAGATAAACGCCCCAGAGGTCGGTCCAGAACAGGTTGAATTTGTGGTAGTCCAGCGCCCACAAAGTTGCGAAGCCGCCATAGAACAGCAGGATCACAAGACCGAGGAGCGCGGTGTAGAAAATGCCATTCGCCTTCATGGGCCCCCCGCAACGCCTCACCCTACCGCCCTCTTCAACAGCGCCACGATCTCTTTCTCTTCCGCAGGCGTGAGCGTTTTCAGCGCGAAGGCGACCGGCCACATCTCGCCGTCATCCAGCTTGGCCTTGTCGCTGAAGCCCAGCAGGGCATAGCGCACCTTGAACTTGCTGGCGTTCTGGAAATAGCAGACGATTTTTCCGTCCCTGGCATAGGCGGGCATGCCGTACCAGGTTTTCGGCCAGAGCATCGGCGCCGTGGCGGCGATGATGGCATGCAGGCGCTTGCCGATGGAGCGGTCCGGCTCCGGCATCCTGGCGAGGGCGGCCAGCACGGCGCTCTCGCCGGACGCCCGGTCGGCGCCGGCCTTCAACTCCCTGGCCCGCTCCTTCATCGCCGCGCGTTCCTCAGGCGTGAAGTTCTGCTTCTTTTTGGTCTTGGCCGTTTTCTGTGCCATGGCGCCGTCCTTGCGGGTTGGGACAACAGGTTAGCCAGGACGATTGCCTGCGCCAATGGAATTGCGCAGTGTGTCCCGGCACGCCCGGCGGGCGGCCAATAATAACGGCGGGGGAAGCATGCCGAAGATACGCTGGCTGATGATCTGGCTGTGTTTCCTGGCCAACGCCATCGCCTATATCGACCGCACCAACATCGCCGTGGCCGCGCCCGCCATCCGCGCCGAGCTGGGCATCAACGCCGCCGCCATGGGCCTGGTACTCAGCGCCTTCTTCTGGACCTATGCCTTCATGCAATTGCCCGCCGGCTGGTTCATCGACCGGATCGGCGTGCGGGTGGCCTTGGCCTTTGCGGTGGCCTGGTGGTCGTTTTTCACCGCCGCCACTTCGGCCGCGCGCAGTATCGTGCAGTTCATCGGCCTGCGCCTGATGCTGGGCGCGGGCGAAGCTTTCTCCAACCCCTCCTTCGCCAAGACGGCGGCCAACTGGTTTGCCCGCCGCGAGCGGGGCGTGGCCTGTTCCATCTTCAACAGCGGCTCGACCGCGGGTTCGGCCCTGTCGCTGCCGCTGGTGGCCTGGCTGATCGCGGCGGTCGGCTGGCGCGGCGCCTTCCTCGCCACCGGCGGGCTGGGCCTGGCCTGGGCGCTGGCCTGGTGGCTGCTCTACCGCGATCCCGAACGCTGGCGCGATGTCGCCCCGGGCGCGGTCGACCGGCTTTTGGCGGAGCGCGAGACGCCGCCCGCCGCCGCGGAAGGCATCTCCTGGTTCAGCCTGTTCCGCTATCGCTCGGTCTGGGGGCTGATGCTCGGCCTGTTCTGCCTGAACTTCGCGATCTATTTCTTCATCACCTGGTTCCCCAGCTATCTGATGCAGGCGCGGGGCTTTTCGCTGACAGGGCTGGGCACGCTGGGCTCGCTGCCCGCCCTGATGGGCGTGGCGGGCAACTGGGTCGGGGGCGCGACCTCGGACCGGCTGCTGCGCGCCGGCTGGTCGCCGACACGGGCGCGCAAGACCTGCCTGGTGGGCGGGATGCTGATGTCGTCCAGCATCGCGCTGGCGGCGTTTGTGGAAAGCAACTGGGCCTGCCTGGCGCTGTTCACCCTGGCCTATTTCAGCCTTTCCTTCGCCGGGGCCAATTGCTGGACGGTGGTAAGCGAGATCGCGCCGACGCCGCGCCATGTCGCCTCGATCGGCGGCATCCAGAACTGCGCCGGCAATGTCGCGGGCATCCTGCTCACCACCTTCACCGGCGTGGTGCTGGTGCTGACCAGCGGCTCATTCCTGATCCCGCTGGCGGTGGCCGGGGCGATGTGCGTTCTGGGCGCGCTTTCCTATCTCTTCCTGCTGGGGAAGGTGGAGCCGCTGCCGCCGCTGGATTGAAAGGGGGGGGGGCGCGGGCCTTCCCCACCATCCATTATGCCTTCACCCAGTCGGCCTTGACGCGCATGGCCATGCGGATGGCGATGGCGGTGATGGAATAGCCCAGCATCGCGGTGCCGATATTGCCGAAGATCGCCGCCAGCGGCTCACCCAGGCCGGGAATGACCTCCAGCGACTTGGCGCCGAGAATCAGCACCACGGTCACCACATAGACGCGCAAACTGCTTTGCGAGGTGTTGTCTATGCCGGAGATGGCGCCGAGCAGCAGCAGGATGGGCGCAACCTGCGGAATGGCGACAAAGGCGGCGGCGATGGCGACGAGAATGGCGAGCAATCTTGCTAAAGCGCAGAGCTTCTCCAATTTTTCCTCCCATTGTTGTTGCAGGCATCAATCCCGCATTGATTCATCAACTATAGACCCGACGCCGATGACCTCTGCTCAAGAAATGTGCAGGGCGCGCGCAGTTATCCACACGCCATGGCGCGTAGTTGATCCTAACGAAAACGGAATCCCGGCGCGGTCCCGTCAGTTCGGCAGCGCATACGCCACATAAGCGGAGTCGCCGCGCCCGGCCGAGGCCAGCGCCACATACTCCTTGCCATCCACCATATAGACGGCGGGCGTCAGCCCGGCGGTGGCAGGCAGCTTGCTCTCGAACAGCAGCTTGCCGTCGCGCGTGTCGAAGGCCTGCAGGCTGCCGCTGGCGCCGATGAACAACAGGCCGCTTTGCGTCACCGCCGGGCCGCCATTGGAAGCCAGGTTGAAGGGAATGGTCCAGCGATACTGCCCGGTGTTGAGATCCACGGCGTTCAGCGTCGCCACCGGCTGGCTGAACGGATTGGCGCCGCCCTTCAGGCGCCAGCCGTTATACCCGGTGAAGGAATAGGCGGTGGTGGGATAGCCATTCTGGTCTGCGGGGAAGCGGTCCTGGTAGCCCGGCGCCAGGCGCGGATTGGGCTCCAGCCTGGTCAGCGACGCGGTGTTCGAGACCGCGGCATAGATGATGCCGTTGCGGTCGGCCGCCATGCCGCCCCATTCATTGCCGCCGCCGAAGCCGGGGGCCACCAGCGTGTCCTGGTTGAGGCAGATCGGCTGGAATTCGCCGCTGCACAGATGCGAAAAGGCTTCGCGCGCCTCGGCACTGGCTTCCGGCGAGGCGGTGGTGAGGTCGTTGAGGGTGATGGTCCGGCGCGACAGCGGCCTGGGCAGGGCCGGCACCGGCTGGGTCGGCGACGTCACTTCGCCGGGAACATTGCTCTTGGGGAAGGGCTTTTCCTCGATCGGATAGACCGGCGCGCCGGTGGTGCGATCGAAGACATAGATGAAGCTCTGCTTGTTGGTCGCGACGGTGACGTCTCGTCTGCGGATGCCTCGGGTGATCGTCATCAGGATCGGCGGCGAGGTCGAATCCGAATCCCAGACATCGTGATGCACCTGCTGGAAGTCCCAGATGCGCTTGCCGGTGTTGGCGTCCAGCGCGATGGTGGAATTGGCGAAGCGGTTGTCGCCCGGACGGTTGCCGCCATAGAAATCGTCTGCGGCCGAGCCGGTGTTGACGAAGACGATGCCGCGCACCGTATCCACGCTGGAACCCGACCAGGCATTGGCGGCGCCCTGGGTCAGATAGGCATTGGCAGGCCAGGTCTCGATTCCCACTTCACCCGGATGCGGAATGGTATGGAAGGTCCAGACCAGCTTGCCGGTATGGGCGTCAAAGGCGCGCACATCGCCCGGCGAAGCGGGCGAGTTTTCGGCTTCGCAGCCATTGACGATCAGCAGGTCCTTGTAAACCGAGACCGGCGAGGTAAGGGAGATGGCGTTGTCTTCCGTGGGCTCGCGCAGGTTGGCACGGACGTTGATGCGGCCATTGTCGCCGAAACCGGGCAACGGCTGGCCGGTCTCGGCATCGATCAGATAGAGGAAGTTCTGGTTGCCGAAGACGATGCGCAGCTTGCCGCCATCGCGCCAGCTGTTGAGGCCGCGGATCGGCTGCAGACCCGGCAGCTTCGGATCGAACAGCCATTTCTGCTGTCCGGTGGCGGCGTCCAGCGCCGCCAGCGCCCGCTGGGTGGTGACGACATAAAGAGTGCGCCCGATCATCATGGGCTGGGCCTCGGTTCCCCCCGCCGGCATGGGATAGCGCCAGGCTTCCTTCAGCCGTCCGACATTGGCCGGGGTGATCTGGCTGAGCGGGGCGTAATGGTCGTTGCTGAAGCCGCCATTATAAAGCCAGTCGACATCCGGACCGGCGGCCGAAGCCGCCGCAATGGCCAACAGACTGACGCCGGCGGCGCCCAGAAAACCCGCCATGGCCCGCGCCTTCATGTCCTGCTCCCTGCAAAGACTTTTATCTTCTTTCCTCCGGCTATAGCGCGTCCGGCCCGGCTTTCAAAGCCGGGCACAGCGCCTCTCAAGCCCTTGAAAAGGTTGGGGATGGCATTTCCCCGGCCGCCAAGCTAAGTGTCTGCCCGCGCGGCGGGCAGCAGCCGCCGGCAGGCAGGAAGCACTGGAAAGGCGCGTTATGGCGAACAGCAAGACTCCGAAACTCCGTTCCCGCGCCTGGTTCGACAATCCCGACAATGCCGACATGACCGCGCTCTATCTCGAGCGCTACATGAATTTCGGCCTCTCGCTCGATGAGCTGCAGTCCGGCAAGCCGATCATCGGCATCGCCCAGAGCGGCAGCGATCTTTCCCCCTGCAACCGTCATCACCTGATCCTGGCGCAGCGGGTGCGCGAAGGCATTCGCGAGGCCGGCGGCATCTGCCTGGAATTCCCCGTTCATCCCATCCAGGAAACCGGCAAGCGCCCCACCGCGGGCCTGGACCGCAACCTCACCTATCTTGGCCTGGTCGAACTGCTTTACGGCTATCCGCTGGACGGCGTGGTGCTGACCATCGGCTGCGACAAGACCACGCCCGCCGCCCTGATGGCGGCCGCCACCGTGAACATTCCCGCCATCGCGCTTTCGGTCGGCCCCATGTTGAACGGCTGGTACAAGGGCGAGCGCACCGGCTCGGGCACCATCGTCTGGAAGGCGCGCGAGCTGCTGGCCCAGGGCAAGATCGACTATAAGGGCTTTATAAAATTGATCGCCTCCTCGGCGCCGTCGGTGGGCTTCTGCAACACCATGGGCACCGCCAGCACCATGAACTCGCTGACCGAGGCGCTGGGCATGTCGCTGCCCTACTCGGCGGCGATTCCGGCGCCGCACCGCGACCGCGCCGAATGCGCCTATCGCACCGGCCTGCAGATCGTGGAAATGGTGGCGGCGGACAGGAAGCCTTCCGACATCCTCACCAAGGACGCTTTCATCAACGCCATCCGCGTCAATTCCGCCATCGGCGGCTCGACCAATGCGCCGATCCATTTGAACGGCCTGGCCCGCCATGTCGGCGTCGATCTGAAGATCCAGGAATGGGAAGAATTCGGCCGCGACATTCCCCTGCTGGTGAATTTGATGCCGGCCGGCGAATATCTGGGCGAGGATTACCATCATGCCGGCGGCGTTCCCGCGGTGGTGAACCAGCTGATGGGCCAGGGCCTGATCAAGGACAAGGCTCTCACCGCCAACGGCAAGACCATCGGCGAGAACTGCGCGGACGCGACCATCGAGGATGAACGCGTCATCCGTCCCTTCGGCCGGCCGCTGAAGACCAATGCCGGCTTCTCGGTGCTGCACGGCAATCTCTTCACCAGCGCGATCATGAAGCTGTCGGTGATCAACGAGGAATTCCGCGACCGCTATCTCTCGGATCCCAAGGACCCCAATGCCTTTGAAGGCCCGGTCGTCGTGTTCGACGGGCCGGAGGATTATCACCACCGCATCGACGATCCCAAGACCGGCATCACCGAGCGCACCATGCTGATCATGCGCGGCGCCGGCCCGGTGGGGTATCCCGGCGCGGCGGAAGTGGTGAACATGCGTGCGCCTGTGGGCCTGATCGACCAGGGCATCCGCGCCCTGCCCTGCATCGGCGACGGCCGCCAGTCCGGCACCTCCGGCTCGCCCTCGATCCTCAACGCCTCGCCGGAAGCGGCGGTTGGCGGCGCGCTGGCGCTGCTCAAGACCGGCGACCGCATCCGCATCGACCTCAACAAGGGCACCTGCAATGCCCTTGTCAGCGACGAGGAATTGGCGAAGCGGCGCAAGGAACTGGAAGCGGCCGGCGGCTACAAATATCCCGAAAGCCAGACACCCTGGCAGGAGATGCAGCGCGCCGTGGTCGGCCAGATGGAAACCGGCATGGTGCTGGAACCGGCGGTCAAGTATCAGCGCATCGCCCAGACCAGGGGCATTCCGCGCGACAATCATTGAGTGAAGGCGATGCCGGGCAGCCGGATGACGCCCATCTTACCGCTGCGTAAGCTTGCGGAGGAAACTTTGAACCTTTGGGGGTCGCCCAAGGTGCAAGGCTGCTGCGCGCCGATAGGCGATTGTGCTTATAATAAGCCACGATCATAAATCCCGGGAGGGCGCCCATCCGCCCTAGCGAGTTTCTCATGTTCCTGCCCACGCGCCCTGCCGCGGAGCGACGCCGCTCATGACCTGGATCGTCAAGGTCGCGCTGGAGCGGCCGCTCACCTTCATCGTCATGGCGCTGATGATCATGATCTTCGGGCCGATGGCGGCGCTGCGCATGCCGGTGGACATTTTCCCCGATATCGGCGTGCCGGTGATCGGCGTCGCCTTCAGCTATGCCGGCCTCTCGCCCAACGACATGGCCAACCGCATCATCGGGCCGTTCGAGCGCATCCTCTCCACCACCGTCAACGATGTCGAGCACACCGAAAGCAACTCGATGTACGGCATGGGCATCGTCAAGATCTTCTTCCAGCCGGCGGTGGATATCCGCACCGCCACCGCCCAGGTCTCGGCCATTTCGCAGCCCGCCATCCGCCAGATGCCGGCGGGCACCCTGCCGCCGCTGGTGATCACCTACAACGCCTCGACCGTGCCGGTGCTGCAGCTTGCCTCCTCCAGCCTGGTGCTGTCGGAGCAGCAGGTGCTGGACCTGACGCAGAACTTCCTCAGGCCCCAGCTCACCACCGTGCGCGGCGCCGCCATAACCTTCCCCTCGGGCGGGCGCCAGCGCCAGATCATGGTCGATCTCGACCCCCAGGCGATGCAGAGCTATGGCCTGTCGGCCACCGATGTGCAGAACGCCCTGGCGGCGCAGAACCAGATCACCCCGGTGGGCGCGACCAAGATCGGCAGCTTCCAGTACACGGTGGCGCTCAACAACGCCGCCCCCACCATCGAGGACCTCAACAATCTGCCGGTGCGGACGATGAACGGGGCGACGCTGTTCATGCGCGACGTCGGCCATGTCCGCGACGGCTTTCCGGCGCAGCAGAATGTGGTGCATGTCGACGGCGCCCGCGCCGTGCTTTCCACCATCATGAAGAACGGCGCGGCCTCCACCCTCGACGTGGTGCAGGGGGTCTATGACAAGCTGCCCCAGATCGAGTCCCAGCTGCCGGATTCCTACAAGATCGTTCCCCTCACCGACCAGTCGGTCTTCGTCAAGGCGGCGATCGAGGGCGTGGTGCGCGAAGGCACCCTTGCCGCGGCCCTCACCAGCCTGATGATCCTGCTTTTCCTGGGAAGCTGGCGTTCCACCGTCATCATCGCCATTTCCATCCCGCTCTCGGTGCTGACGGCGCTGGTGGCGCTGTGGGCGACGGGCGAGACGCTCAATATCATGACGCTGGGCGGGCTGGCGCTGGCGGTGGGCATATTGGTGGACGACGCCACGGTCACCATCGAGAACATCAACTGGCATCTGGAGCACGGCAAGAGCGTGCTGGACGCGATCATGGACGGCGCCCGCCAGATCGTGCAGCCCGCTTTCGTCTCGCTGCTCTGCATCTGCATCGTCTTCGTGCCGATGTTCTCGCTGCCGGGCGTCTCCGGCTATCTCTTCGTGCCGATGGCGGCTTCGGTGGTCTATGCCCTGATCGCCTCCTTCATCCTGTCGCGCACCCTGGTGCCGACCATGTCTATGTATCTGCTGAGGCCCCATGACGCCGAACATCACGAACTCAAGCAGGGCAACAAGCTGAAGCGGATGCAGGTCCGCTTCGAGAATGTCTTCGCCGATTTCCGCGAGGGCTACCGCAACCTGCTGGCGCTGGCGATGACGCGGCGCAGGGCTTTCGTTGCCGGCTTCCTGGGCCTGGTGCTGGTCTCCTTCGCCCTGGTGCCGTTCCTGGGCTCGGATTTCTTCCCCATGGTCGATGCCGGGCAGATCACCCTGCATGTCCGCACGCCGATCGGCACCCGCATCGAGGACGCCACCCAGCTTTTCGCCCGCATCGAGCAGGACATCCGCGGCGTCATCCCGCGCCGCGAACTGAGCGTCATTGTGGACAATGTGGGCATGCCGCAAAGCGCCATCAACATGATCTACACCAACACCGGCATCATCGGCGGCCAGGACGGCGACATCTATGTCAGCCTCAGCAAGGGCCATCATTCCACGCCGGACTATGTCCGCACCCTGCGCGCCAAGCTGGCGGCGGATTTCCCCGGCACCACCTTCTCCTTCCCGCCGGCCGACATTGTCAGCCAGATTCTCAATTTCGGCGTCCCCGCCGCCATTGACCTGCAGGTCACCGGCTCCGACCGCGAAGCGACGCAGAAATACGCCTTGTCCCTGCTCAGGCAGATGAAGGAAATCCCCGGCGTCGCCGACGCCCGCCTGCAGCAGTCCAACGACCAGCCGCAGCTGGACTTTCAGGCAGACCGCGCCCGCATCGCCCAGTACGGCCTGACCGAGCGCGACGTCACCAACGCGGTGGGCACGGCGCTGGCCGGCACCTCGCAGTCGGCGCCGAATTTCTGGGTCGATCCCAAGAACGGCGTGTCCTACGGCATCGTCTCGCAGACGCCGGAATACCGGCTGAATTCGCTGGAGGCGCTGCTCTCCCTGCCCGTCACCGGCGCCAATGGACAGAGCCAGGTGCTGGGCGCCCTGGGCGGCTTCAGCCGCAGCCAGCAGCCGGCGGTGGTGACGCATTATAATGTGCTGAACGCGATGGATCTCTACGCCACCACCCAGGACCGCGACCTGGGCGCGGTTGCCGCCGATCTGCGGCGGCTGATCGCGCGCAACAGCGCGCAGCTGCCGCGCGGCTCGACCGTCACGCTGCGCGGCCAGGTGGCGACCATGAACACCGCCTTTGACGGCCTGTTCCTGGGCATCGGGCTTTCGATCGTGCTGATCTATCTGCTGATCGTGGTCAATTTCCAGTCCTGGCTCGACCCCTTCATCATCGTCACCGCCCTGCCCGCCGCCCTGGCCGGAATCGTCTGGATGCTTTTCGCCAGCCGCACCACCCTGTCGGTGCCGGCGCTCACCGGCGCCATCATGTGCATGGGCGTGGCGACCGCCAACTCGATCCTGGTGGTGAGTTTCGCCCGCGAACGCCTGGCCGCCCATGGCGATCCGGTGCGCGCCGCCGTCGAGGCGGGCGTGACACGCTTCCGCCCGGTGCTGATGACGGCGCTGGCCATGGTCATCGGCATGGCGCCGATGGCGCTGGGCATGGGCGAAGGCGGCGAACAGAACGCGCCGCTGGGCCGCGCCGTGGTCGGCGGCCTGGTCTTCGCCACCGCCGCCACCTTGCTGTTCGTGCCGGTGGTGTTCAGCATTCTGCATGGCCGCGCGCAGGCCAAAACCGCCCGCGCCGCCGCGACCGGAGACGCCTATGCCTGACAAACAGGACATTCTCGCCCATCACAAGCCGCGCTGGCTGAAGCTGAGCGGGCTGATCCTGCTGGTGCTCGCCCTGGGCGTGGCGGCCATCGGGCTGACCGTGCGCCTGGTCGCCAGCCGCGACACCAGGCAATGGACCGAGGAACAGGCGGTGACGCCGGTGCAATTGATCACCCTGAAGAGCGCCAGCGGCGGCGACTTCACCTTGCCCGGCGACATCCAGGCCTTCACCACCGCCACCATCAACGCCCAGGTCTCCGGCACCATCCTGAAATGGTATGCCGATATCGGCGCCAAGGTCTCCCGGGGCCAGCTTCTGGCGCAGATCGATCCCAGGCCCTACGAGGCCGCGCTGGCTTCGGCGCGCGGCCAGCTGGCCAAGGACGCCGCCACCCTGGCCAATGCCAGGGTGGACCTTGCCCGCTACCAGACGCTGGCGGCGCAGAACGCGATTTCGGCGCAGCAGCTCGCCACGCAGCAGGCCACGGTCACGGCGCAGGCTGGCATTGTCGAGAGCGACCGCGCCGCCGTGCAGACCGCCGAGATCAACCTGGGCTATACCCGCGTGGTGGCGCCGTTCAGCGGCACCGTCACCAGCCGCAGCATTGACGTCGGCCAGCTCGTCATCGCCAACACCGCCTCCGCCACGCCGATGTTCAGCGTCACCGACCAGAGCCGGCTGCGCATCTATGTGCGAATGCCACAGAGCTATTCCTTCCTGGTGCGGCCGGGCATGACCGCCCGCTTCACCGTGCCGGAATATCCCGGCCGGGTCTTCACCGCCGCCCTGGCCGCCAATGCCGGCGCCATCGTCAGCCAGAGCGGCACCCAGCTGCTGCAATTGCAGGTGGACAATGCCGATCGCGCCCTCAAGCCGGGCTCCTATGCCGAGATGCGCTTTTCGGTTCCGAGCAGCGGCGCCGGTGTGCGCGTGCCGGTGACGGCGCTGATCTTCCGCGACAATGGCATGCAGGTGGCCATGCTGGAGCCGGGCAACAAGGTGGTGATGAAGCCGATCCGCATCGCCACCGATCTGGGCACCTTCGTGGAAGTCGCCGCCGGCCTGAAGCCGGGCGACAGGGTGATCGACAATCCGCCCGACTCACTGCAGGTGGGCGATGTCGTGCGGGTCATCCGCAATGGCGACAGTTAAAAATAAACCCCGCCGGTTTTAGCGGCGGGGTCATTGTCCCGCATCAGGCGGGACGCTTTTGGCGGAGCTTTCACTCCGTTCTCCGGGATCTCTCCCGGTCGGATAGCATTTTCGCGGCGAAGGACGTTTCAAGTCCCTCCGTGGCCCCTCTGCTCAGGAGCCTGAAAAACGACCCGGTGGAGTTTCTTCCATGCGGAGACCTCCTTCAAATTGTTTCCTGCCGCCAAGTGCGAAGCGGGATCGCGCGACCAGTGCCGGGATGCTCACGGTCCGGGTCCACCGGACTTTCAAAAGGCGATCTGAAGATCGCTGTGGGGGCATGAACGGCCGGTAACTGCGTCTCCTTCTTCACCATCACGACGCGGCGAGCCTGCGCCTGTCGCCCCAAGGGGTCAACACGGAACCGGCCTGTGCAATCTTTCGTGAAGGCAGTTCCGCCGGTTTGCCAGGCGGGATGCAACCGGATATCCAGCCGCCATGATCCGCGTCACCCAGTTGAAATTGCCGCTCGGCCACACTCCGGAGGCGCTGAAGGCGGCGCTGCTGAAGCGGCTGAAGCTGCCGGCGGCGGAGTTGCGCGGCTTTTCCATCTTCAAGCGCGGCCATGACGCCCGCAACCGGCAGGCGGTCACCTATATCTACAGCCTGGATGTCGAAGTGGCGGATGAAGCGGCGCTGCTGGGCCGTTTCGCCCGCGATCCCGACATCCGGCCGGCGCCGGACATGGCCTACAAGTTCGTCGCCCGCGCGCCGGCGGCCCCCACTTCCAATCAAAAAAGTCAGCGGCCGCTGGTGATCGGGGCGGGGCCTTGCGGCCTGTTTGCGGCCCTGGTGCTGGCGCAGATGGGCTTTGCCCCCATCATCCTGGAACGCGGCAAGGTGGTTCGCGAACGCACCAAGGACACCTGGGGGCTGTGGCGGCGTGGCGTGCTCAACCCCGAATCCAATGTCCAGTTCGGCGAAGGCGGCGCCGGCACCTTTTCCGACGGCAAGCTCTACAGCCAGATCAAGGACCCGCGCCATCTGGGCCGCAAGGTGCTGGAGGAATTCGTGCGCGCCGGCGCGCCGGAGGAAATCCTCACCGAGGCGCATCCCCATATCGGCACCTTCCGGCTGGTGACGATGGTGGAGGCCATGCGCGCCACCATCGAAGGCCTGGGCGGTGAATACCGTTTCCAGAGCAAGGTCACGGATCTGCTGATCGAGAATCATGCCGTGCGCGGCGTGAAGCTGGAAAACGGCGAGGAGATTTCATCCGATCATGTCGTGCTGGCGGTGGGCCACAGCGCCCGCGACATGTTCCAGATTCTGAACAACCGCGGCGTGGCGCTGGAAGCCAAGCCTTTCTCCATCGGCCTGCGCATCGAGCATCCGCAAAGCCTGATCGACAAGGCCCGCTTCGGCCGTTCGATCAAGGAATTGGGCGCGGCGGATTACAAGCTGGTGCATCACGCGCGCAACGGCCGCAGCATCTACAGCTTCTGCATGTGCCCCGGCGGCACGGTGGTGGCGGCGACCAGCGAGGAAGGCCGCGTCGTCACCAACGGCATGAGCCAGTATTCGCACAATGAGCGCAACGCCAATGCCGGCATCGTGGTCGGGATCGGTCCGGAAGATTATGCGCCCTATGACAAGGGCGTGCTGGGCGAGACCGGCGTGCTGGCCGGGGTGGCGCTGCAGCGGCATTGGGAGAGCCAGGCCTTCCTGCAGGGCGGCGCCTCTTATGCCGCGCCGGGCCAGCGCGTGGGCGATTTCCTGGCCGGCGTGCCGTCGCGCGCGCTAGGCAGCGTCACGCCGTCCTACAAGCCGGGCGTGCTGGCCACCGATCTGTCGGCCTGCCTGCCCGATTACGCGATTGACGCCATCCGCGAGGCGATCCCGGCCTTTGGCCGCCAGATTCGCGGCTATGACATGGAGGATGCGGTGCTGACCGGGGTGGAGACCCGCACCTCCTGCCCCATCCGTGTGCCGCGCGGCGAAGACTTCCAGAGCAGCAACACGCGCGGGCTTTATCCGGCGGGCGAAGGCGCGGGTTACGCCGGCGGGATTCTTTCGGCGGGCGTGGACGGCATCAAGGTGGCCGAAGCCGTCGCCCTTGATATCGTCAGGCGCTGAGGAATTCCGAGACAAAGGCGGTGCGCGGATCGCGGCGGACATCCTGCGGCGTTCCCACCTGTTCGATACGGCCCTTGTTCATCACCGCCACCAGGTCGGCCATCTCGAAGGCCTCTTCCTGGTCATGGGTGACGAAGACCGAGGTGACGCCGGCCTTGTCGTGGATATGGCGCAGCCAGACCCGCAATTCCTTACGCACCTTGGTGTCCAGGGCGCCGAAAGGCTCATCCAGCAGCAGCATGCGCGGCTCAATCGCCAGGGCGCGCGCCAGGGCGACGCGCTGGCGCTGGCCGCCGGACAGCTGGCTGGGATAGCGCTTGCCCAGGTCCTTCAACTGCACCAGCTCCAGCAATTCCTCGACCCGGCGCTGGATCTCGGCCCTGGCCGGGCGCTCATTGCGGGGCCGCACTTCCAGGCCGAAGGCGATGTTGCCCGCCACCGTCATGTGGCGGAACAGGGCATATTGCTGGAAGACGAAGCCGGCCTTGCGCTGGCGCGCCGGCATGTCCAGCCAGTTCAGGTCGGCGAAACGGACGGCGCCGCTGTCGGCCTGTTCCAGCCCGCCCAGGATGCGCAATAGCGTGGTCTTGCCCGAACCTGAGGGGCCCAGCAGGGCGACGAAGGCGCCCTGCGGCGCGGTCAGGCTGGCGCCGTTCAGCGCCGGGAAGCGCTGGAATTTCTTGCACACGGAGTCGATGACCAGGGACATGAGGGCTCCTAATGCCAAAAACTAGTGTCTGTGCGATGCGGCCAGTTCGTCCGCATAGCGCCATTCCAGCAGGGTCTTGAGGGCAAGGGTCAGCAGCGCCAGCATCGCCAGGATGGCGGCGACGGAGAAAGCCCCGACATAGTCGTAATTCTCGTACATCAACTGCACCTGCAGCGGCATGGTGACGGTCTCGCCGCGAATCTTGCCCGAGACCACCGAAACGGCCCCGAACTCGCCCAGGGCGCGGGCATTGCAGAGCAGGACGGCGTAGAGCAGGCCCCATTTTATGTTGGGCAGCGTCACCCGCAGAAAGGTCTGGAAGCCGGATGCGCCCAGCGTCGCCGCCGCCTCTTCCTCGTCGCGGCCCTGGTCGGTCATCAGCGGGATCAGCTCGCGCGCCACAAAGGGAAAGGTGACGAAGATGGTGGCCAGCACGATGCCCGGCAGGGCGAAGAGGATATGAACATCGTGATCCAGCAGGTAAGGGCCGAACCAGCCCTGCGCGCCGAAGACCAGGACATAGATCAGTCCCGCCACCACCGGCGAGACCGAAAAGGGCAGATCGATCAGCGTCACCAGGAAGGTCTTGCCGGGAAAATCGAACTTGGCGATGGCCCAGGCCGCGGCAATGCCGAAAACGGTGTTGAGCGGCACGGCGATGCCGGCGGCGATCAGCGACAGCCGGATCGACGACAGGCTGTCCTGGTCGCTGATGGCGGCGAGCGTGGCGCCAAACCCCTTGGCCAGGGCTTCCTTGAACACCACGGCCAGCGGCAGCACCAGGAACAGGCCGACAAAGCTGATGGCGATGGCGCCCAGCAGCAGCTTCAGCACCAGCGGATCGTCGGTGGGTTTGCGGAACTTGCGAGCCATCAGCGCCTCTTCGCCGCCCAGCTCTGCAGGCCGTTCAGGGCCAGCAGCATGACGAAGGAAGCCGCCAGCATCACCACGCCGATGGCGGCGGCGCCGCGATAGTCATATTGCTCCAGCTTGATCACGATCATCAGCGGCGCGATCTGGGAAATGCCCGGCATGTTGCCGGCAATGAAGATGATGGAGCCGTATTCGCCCACGGCGCGGGCGAAGGCCAGCGCCGCGCCGGTCAATATGGCGGGCAGCAGCATGGGCAAGGCGACGCGGAAGATGGTCTGCAGCCGGGTCGCGCCCAGGGTGGCGGCGGCCTCTTCCGAATCGCGGCCCAGTTCCGCCAGCACCGGCTGGATGGTGCGCACCGAAAAAGGCAGGGCGATGAAACTCATCGCCACCAGCACGCCCCAGGGCGTATAGGCGATCTTGATGCCATAGTCCGCCAGGAGGCCGCCGATCCAGCCGCTGGGCGCGTAAAGCGTGGAAAGGGCGATGCCGGCCACCGCCGTGGGCAGGGCGAACGGCAGGTCGATCAGCGCATCCAGCAACCCCTTGCCGGGAAAGCGGTAGCGCACCAGAACCCAGGCGATGATCAGGCCGAAGACGGAGTCGATGGCGGCCGCGGCGATGGCCGAACCGAAGGACAGGCGCAGGGAGGCCAGCACGCGCGGGGCGGTGACGGCGTCCCAGAAGCCCTCAAACCCCAGCGACCAGGGCCGGATCAGCAGCGCCAGCAGCGGCACCAGCACCAGGCTGGTGAGATAAAAAAGCGTGAAACCCAGCGACAGGGAAAATCCCGGCAGGGTGCGGCGGCGGAACGCAAAGGGCAGGCCGAGGGCGCTCATCGGGTTTTTTCAAAGAAAATCCGGAGCCGGTGAACCGGCCCCGGGAGTTGGTTGGGGAAGGAAACGCGTGAAAAGGAACTTCGGTTACTTGCCGTAAATCTGGTCGAAGACGCCGCCATCGCCGAAATGGGTGGCCTGGGCCTTGTCCCAGCCGCCGAAATCGGCATCCACCGTGGCCAGCGGAATGTTGGGGAACTGGCTGCGATACCTGGCCAGGATCGCGGCATCGCGCGGGCGGTAGAAATCCTTGGCCTCGATCTCCTGCGCTTCCGGCGTATAGAGAAACTTCACAAAGGCCTCGGCCACGGCGCGGGTCTTGTGACGGTCGACATTGCGGTCCACCACCGCCACCGGCGGCTCGGCCAGGATGGAGCGGCTGGGATAGACGATCTCGTACTGGCCGGGCGCTTCCTTCAGCGCCAGCTGGGCTTCATTCTCCCAGGACAGCAGCACATCGCCGATGCCGCGCTTGGTGAAGGTGACGGTGGCGGCGCGGGCGCCGGTATCCAGCACCGGCACATGCTTGTAGACATTGCCGACGAAATCCTTGGCCTTGGCGTCGTTGCCGCCCGGCTGCTTTGCGGCGTAGGCCCAGGCCGCCAGATAGGCCCAGCGCGCGCCGCCGCTGGTCTTGGGATTGGGCGTCACCACCTGGATGCCCGGCTTCACCAGGTCGTTCCAGTCCCTGATCTTCCAGGGATTGCCCTTGCGGACCAGGAAAACGATGGTCGAGGTGTAGGGCGCCGAGCCGTTGGGCAGCCGCTTCTGCCAATCCGCCGGCAGCAGCCTGGCGTTCTTGGCGATGGCGTCGATGTCCGCGGCCAGCGCCAGGGTCACGACATCGGCCTGCTGGCCGTCGATCACGGCGCGGGCCTGGGCGCCGGAGCCGCCATTGCTGGTGCGGACCGTCACCTTGTCGGCCGTCCAGGACTTGGCGAAGGCGGCGCCGATATGATCGTAGAGTTCGCGCGTCGGGTCATAGCTGACGTTGAGGATGGTGACGTCGGCCGCCTGCGCCGCGGAGGCGGCGAACAGGCCGGCGGCGACGGCAAGAGAGAAAATGCGTTTCATCGGGTTCGCTCCGGATCAGAGGGAAAGCTGGGTGCGCAGGCCGATGGCGTCGGCGCCGATGTCGGTGGTGGGCGCGTTGACGTGATTGACCTTGATGTTGTCGTACTCGAGCGCGAAGCGGACGCCATTGGTGGGATACCAGTTCAGGCCCAGGCTGTAGACGTCCTGGATGCCGCCGGCGACGCCGCCCGCCGAGGCGCTGGTCAGCGGATTGAAGTCGAGATCGATATGGCTGTAGCGCGCCTTCAGTTCCCAGGCGCCCCAGCCGTCGCCGTTGCCCAGGCCGCGCAGGGGGCGCAGGCCGCGGAAGCTGGCGGTGGTGGGATCATAGGCATGGGTCTCGCCGGTCAGGCTCCAGGTCGCCAGGGCATACCAGCCGCTGAAATCGGGATTGATGATGGCGGGGTTGCGGCGGGTGACGGCGTAGTGGAAATAGCCGCCCTGGACATAGAGCGCGTCATATTCGCCGGCGGTCTCGAAACCGTATTCCGTCACCGTCTTGGCGTCGAAACTGGGAGTGCCGACGGTCTTGGTGGAATCCACCGCCAGTTCCGGGCCATTGCCGAAGCTGACCGCGTTCAGCACCGTGGTGGGCGAGACGCTGCCCGCGACGGTGTCGGCGGGCTTGAAGACATGGGTGAGGTCGGCGTCCAGCAGCAGCTTGTATTCCGGATCGCTCAGCGCCAGCCAGGCGGCGCGGCCGACAAAGGCGACCTGCTCGTCGAACGACGCGGTGTTCAGCTTGGTGTTGCTGCCGATATTGACCTTGTCGCCAGTGATGCTGGCGGACACGAGATAATTGCTGTCCTGCGCGAAGAGCGTGGCGGCGTCGCGGCCGGGCGCGCCGGCGATGTTGCGGGCGATGTCGACGGAGGCCGGGCGCTCCAGGAAGAGCAGGTCGGCGGAGCCAGTGGAGTCTTCGATGCCGGCCGGCGGCGCATAGGCGCCGATGCGGAAGCCGAAGGGCTTGAGACCGTCATATTCGAGATAGGCGGTATAGATGTAGCCGGCCTGTTCCAGACCGTTGCCGCCGAAATCCAGGGTGAGGTTGTAGGACCAGTCGTGCCAGGCGGTGCCCTGGATGCCGATCTGGGCGCGGCGGAAATTGGCGCCGCTGTTGAGATCGACCGAAGGCGGGTTCTTGCCCTGCGCGAAATAGCCGGTGTCGAACTGGATCAGGCCGCGCAGCGCGAGCGTGAAATTGCCATCGGCGCTGGCGACGGTGAGGCGGCCATTGTCCAGGCCGACCTTGGGCAGACCCGCGATCTGGTTGTTGATGTCGGCATACTGGCTGGCGGTGGCGCGCTTGAGATCGACCAGGGCGGCGCTGTTGTCGGAATTGTCCGCGAGCTTTTTGAGGTTCGCCACTTCCGCCTGGACGTCGCGCAGCTGCTGCTCCAGCAGGTTGATGCGCGCGTCCGGCAGGGACTGCGCCAGGGCCGGGCCGGCCGGAAGGTAAAGGGCGGCGCCCGCCAGAAGAACGATCCGGAAATGTTTTTGCATGGAAGAAATCCCGCTCTTGTTGAGGCCGCTTTGATCGGCCCGCTGATTAATCCGATTAATCTCTATCAAGTCAATAGGAATTTAACAGCCCTGCGACAATCAGGAGAAACGCCTGATAATACTGTATATTAAATGGCGCCTGAGCGTTTTAGTTGCGCCGCGGCGCTGGCCAGGGAGCGCGATTCCAGGATTTCCGCGGTGGCGTCGCGGGCCGCCAGCAGGGCCTTGCGGATGGCGCAGATGGATTCTTCGAAACAATCATCGCATTTGCGGTAGGCCATGACGCTGACGCAGGGGCTGAGCGCCAGGGGCCCGTCGGTGACCCGCAGGACGTCGGCGAAACTGATGTCCTTGGCCGGCCTCCCGAGGGAATAACCGCCGGAACGGCCGCGCTGGCTGCGCACAATGCCGGGCTTTTTCAGCTCGGCCAGTATCTGCTCCAGGAACTTGCGCGGCAGGTTCTCGGCCTCGGCGATCTCGGCGATCTGGACGGGTTCTTCCCCGCCCCGGGCGGCCAGGTAGAGCAGGGCGCGCAGGGCGTAGCGGGCTTTCTGGGAGATCATGGCGGCAAAATACCCTATCGGATTGGTAGAATATAGTCAGAGTTGCCGAGAATGCCGCCTCCCCTGCTATAACGCCCTGCCCAATATCGAGGATTTTCCATGCGCCCCGCCCTAGCCGCCGCCCTGGTCCTGCTGGCCCTGTTGCCGGCGGCCTGCAACAAGAAGTCCGCCGCCGCCGCCGACAACAAGCCTGCGGCGCAGCAGGCGGCCGCCGCCCCCAGCGGCCCCGGCGTACCCGGCCCCGGCTACAATCCCGCTTCCGAGGAATCCACCGCCAAGTTCCTGGCCGACTATGCCGCCCTGCCCGGCGTCACCAAGACCGCCGATGGCCTGATGTACCGGGTGATCAAGTCCGGCAGCGGCAAGACCCCGCTGCGGACCGATGACGAGGTCACGGTGCTCTACAAGGGTCAGTTGATTGACGGCAGCGTCTTCGACCAGACCACGCCGCAAAAGCCCGGCGACCAGGACAGCGGCCCGCGCACCTTCCCCGCCGGGATGCTGATCCCCGGCTGGGTCGAAGCCCTGTCCAAGATGAAGGAAGGCGATCAGTGGGAGCTTGTGACGCCCTATCCGCTCGCCTATGGCGAGGAAGGCCATCCGCCGGCGATCCCACAGAAGGCGGCGCTGATTTTCCAGATGACCTTGCTCAAGGTTGATCTCAAGCCGTGAAGAAAGTCGCACTCGTCACCGGCGCCGGAAGCGGCATCGGCCGCGCCGCCGCCATCGCCCTCGCCCATGACGGCTTCGCCCTGGTGCTGGCGGGCCGGCGCAAGGCGCCGCTGGAGGAAACCGCCGCGATGCTTGGCGGCGAAAGCCTGGCCATGCCCAGCGATGTCGGCGATCCGGACAGCGTCGCGGCGCTGTTTGCCGCCGCGAAAACGCGCTTCGGGCGTCTGGATCTGCTGTTCAACAATGCCGGCATGGGCGCCCCGCCGCTGCCGATGGAAGACCTCTCCTTCGCGCAATGGCAGGCGGTGGTCGGCGCCAACCTCACCGGCGCCTTTCTCTGCACGCAAGCGGCGCTCCGCATGATGAAAGCGCAAACGCCGCAAGGCGGACGCATCATCAACAACGGCTCGATCAGCGCCCACACCCCACGTCCGAACTCCGCGCCCTACACCGCCACCAAGCACGCCATCACCGGCCTGACCAAATCCACCGCCCTGGACGGGCGGGCCTTCCATATCGCCTGCGGCCAGATCGACATCGGCAACGCCGCCACCGCCATGACGGCAACAGCCCATGAAGGATTGCCGCAGCCCGATGGCCGCATTGCGCCGGAGCCGCGCATGGATCTGAACGAGGCGGCGCGCGCCGTCGCCTACATGGCCAGCCTGCCCCTTGACGCCAATGTGCTGTTCATGACGGTGATGGCGACGACGATGCCTTATGTGGGCCGCGGGTGAGGGCGGCATAACGAAAGGTCCGGTGGACCTTTCGTCCGCCCGAACGGTGCCTAGCGGCAGCGTGGGCACGGGGCGTGCGGCCAAGCACGACCCGAGGCCGGGAAGGAACCAGCTACTTCTCGCCTTCATCCTGCTCGCGGGCCTTGCCGCCACGCTGGCGCTGAACTGGCCGGGGCAGATGTCCTATGACTCGGTGTCGCAACTGGCCGAAGCGCGGGCGGGCTTTTATCACAGTTGGCATCCGCCGGTGATGGCCTGGCTGATGCGGCAGTTCGACGGCCTGCTGCCCGGCACCGGGCTTTTCATCCTGTTCAACGGCGCGCTGGCGCTGTTCGCCTTCTGGAGTTTCGCCCAGCCCAGGCGGGCCACGGCGCTGACGCTTGTGCTGGCGCTGCTGGCGATGATGACGCCGCAATGGCTGCTCTATCAGGGCACGGTTTGGAAGGATGTGCTGTTCGCCGATGCCGCCCTCGCCGGCTTCGCGGCCCTGGCCCGCGCCGCGGGCGGCAACCGCCTTTGGTGCATTCCCGCCATCCCGCTTTTCGCCCTGGCAATGATGGCGCGGCAGAACGGTCTGGTGATCGTGCCGGTGGCCGCCATGGCGCTGGGCGCCCTGCTCTGGCGCCGGACAAGTCCCGGCCGCGCCGCGGCGGGCGCGCTGCTGTTTCTGGCGCTGACGGCGGGCCTGGCTTTCGCCGGCGAGGCGCTGCTGGCGCTTCATGGCGATCGCGGCGCCGACGCCGCCGACGAAATCCGCCTGGCGCAGAGCTACGACCTGGCGGGAATGATGAAGCACGATCCCGCTTTCCGCCCCGCGCGGCTGGAGGCACAGGATGCCGCCCTGGCCGAACTGCTGCGCACACGCGGGGTGGCGCTCTACACCCCGGTCTGGAGCGACCCGCTGGTGAATGACGAAGCCATGCATGGCGCCATCACCGACGCCCCGGCGGGCCTGGTTTTTGCCCAATGGCGGGATGCGGTGCTGCGCCATCCGCTGCTTTATCTCGCCACCCGCTGGCCGGTCTTTGCCTGGGTGGTGGCGACGCCCGACCTCGATGCCTGCCATGCGCTCTATACCGGGGTGGATGGTCCGCCCGATCTGCTGCGTGAGCTTGGGCTGAAGCCGGTGTGGCGAACCCAGGATGAACTGCACAACCGCTACGGGCTGCTGCTGCAGGGCACACCGTTATTCTCGCATCTGGCCTTCGGGGCGCTGGCGCTGGGGCTGCTCGCGTTCCTGCTCTGGCGCCGGCGCGATGGCGACCTGGCGGCAGCGGGGCTGCTGGCGGCAGCGCTGGCCTTCAGCGCCAGCTTCTTCGTGGTCGCGATCGCCTGCGACTATCGCTATCTCTATTTTCTCGACCTGGCGGCGATGGCGGGCGCGCTGGCGGCGGCGGCACGCAAGAACTGACATTTTTTGTGCAAGGGTGCGGAGCGTTTTTCCTGAAAAGCGGTTTTCCTTTCGCCGCTGGAGGAGGCCGGGATGCGCGCCTGCTTTCTGGGTCAGAATGTGACGGCTTTGGGCTTCGGCGTGGCGATGCTGCAGACCCCGCCTTTGCCGGAACCCGAACTGCCGGGAGAAAAGGAACCGGCCGCCGAAAAGCCCGTCCCTCCCCCCGCCGGCGCGGCGCCGAAGATCGGCGAAGAAGCGGCCTAGCGGCGCCGCATTTCCGGAAGATTACAACTTATCCCCGCCATGCCGCGATGTGGGACAATGGGGCATGACCCTTGTCGCGGCGTTGATAACCGGGGGGTGCGCGGAATTTTCGTCCCAAAAGGCCCAGTCTTTCCTGGAAAAAGGGCCGCGAAGCCGGTGGATAGGTGCTAAAAGCGGTCGCCGGAGACCGCCCGCATGATCCTGTTCCTGCTGTCCTATCTGGGTGGCGTGCTGACCATCCTCAGCCCCTGCATCCTGCCGGTGCTGCCCTTCGTCTTTGCCCGCTCGGACGCGCCTTTCCTGCGGTCCGGCCTGCCGCTGCTGGCGGGGATGGCGGTGACCTTCGCCGGCGTCGCCACCATCGCCACTTTGGGGGGAAGCTGGGCCGTCCATGCCAACCAGGCGGGGCGCATCGCCGCCATGATCCTGCTGGCCCTGTTCGGCCTCACCCTGCTGCTGCCGTCGCTGGCCGAACATCTCACCCGGCCGCTGGTGGCACTGGGCGACCGCCTGTCCAACCGCAACCAGGGCCAGGGCGGCATCGGCTCATCCCTGCTGCTGGGGGTGGCCACCGGACTGCTCTGGGCGCCCTGCGCCGGGCCGATCCTGGGCCTGCTGCTGACCGGCGCCGCCCTGCAAGGCGCCAGCGCCAGCACCACCCTGCTGCTGCTGGCCTATGCCCTGGGCGCGGCGACCTCGCTGGCGGCGGCGCTATTGATCGGGGGCCGGCTCTTCGCCGCCATGAAGCGTTCGCTGGGCGCCGGGGAATGGATCAGGCGCGGCCTGGGCGTTCTGGTGCTGGCCGGCGTGGTTGCCATCGCCCTGGGGCTGGACACCGGCCTGCTTACCCGGCTTTCCCAGACCCGCACCGCCGGGCTGGAGCAGATGCTGCTGGACCGGCTGGGCCTGGCCCGCAAAAGCCAGAGCCAGGCGGTGGCCGGCAGCAGCCTGCCGGTGGAAGGGATGATGCCGCCGCTGGACGGGGCGGTGCTGTGGCTGAATTCGCCGCCCCTGACCCGCGAACAATTGCGCGGCAAGGTGGTGGTGGTCGATTTCTGGACCTATTCCTGCATCAACTGCCTGCGTTCGCTTCCCTACGTCGAGGCCTGGGCGAAGAAATACGCCGCACAGGGACTGGTGGTGATCGGGGTGCATGCGCCGGAATTCGCCTTCGAGAAAGAAGAGGCCAATGTCCGCCGCGCCGTGGCCGATCTGGGCGTCACCTATCCGGTGGCGCTGGACAACAATCTGAAAATCTGGCGGGCCTTCGACAACCAGTATTGGCCGGCGCATTATTTCATCGATACCCAGGGGCGCATCCGCCACCACCATTTCGGCGAGGGCGAATACGACCAGTCCGAGAAAGTCATCCAGCAATTGCTGGCCGAAGCCGGGCGCAGCGCCGTGCCCGCCGGCATTGTCGATCCCAGGGCGGGGGGAGCCCAGGCCGCGCCCGATGCGGCGGCGCTCAAGTCGCCGGAGACCTATGTCGGCTATGGCCGGGGCGACAATTTCGCCTCCGGCGCGGTCGCCTATGACAAATCCGCCCTCTATGCCGTGCCGCGCGCCCTGGCCCTCAACCAATGGGGCCTGGCCGGGCGCTGGACCATCGGCGAGGAGAAATCGCGCCTGGACCGGGCGGGCGGGCGGATTGTCTTCCGCTTCCATGCCCGCGACCTGCATCTGGTGCTGGGGCCCGGTACTCAGGATTCAAAAGGGGGCGGCAAGCCGGTGCGCTTCCGGGTGAGCCTGGACGGCAAGCCGCCCGGCGACGGCCATGGCATGGACACAGACGCCCAGGGTTACGGGGCTGTCACCGGCCAGCGGCTCTATCAATTGATTCGCCAGAAGGGGCCGGTGACCGACCGGACTTTCCAGATTGAATTCCTAGACCCGGGCACGGAAGCCTTCGCCTTCACTTTCGGCTGAGGGAGGACGGCCATGCCGCCGCATCCACCGATTTTGACGCCTGCAGGGCTTGTCGGGGGCGGGGCGAATCCCGATATTGCGCGTTAAGGAGTTCCGTGACCTCCTTACGGGTAACCGATTCTTATTTGAATTCCGGTAATTAGGCGCTCACCATGATGCGACGTCCCCGCCCCTTAGCCCCCTTCCTCGCCGCCCTGGCCGCCGCCTTGATGCTCACGGCCTGCGCCACCAAGGACCCACAGTCCCTAGCGCAGCACGATCCGTTCGAGCCGACCAACCGCGACATTTTCGATTTCGACGTCAAGCTCGACCATGCGGTGGCGACGCCGGTGGCGAAATTCTACCGCAGCGCCGTGCCCTCGCCGGCGCGCGAAGGCATCCACAATGCGCTGGACAACCTCAACGCCCCGGTGGTGCTGGCCAACGACGTGCTGCAGGGCGAAGGCAGCAAGGCGAGCGACACCATCGGCCGCTTTATGATCAATTCCACCGTCGGCCTGGCCGGCCTGATCGACGTCGCCTCCGATCTGGGCATTCCCGCCCATGACAATGATTTCGGCATCACCCTGGGCAAGGGCGGCGCCGCCGAAGGCTCCTATCTGGTGCTGCCCTTTGTCGGACCGCGCCCGCCGCGCGACCTGGTCGGCAATGGCGTCGATGTCGGCTTCGACCCCCTCACCTACATCACCTGGAACAATTCCACCCTCTACAAGGTGATCCGCGGCGGGTTGGGCGTGCTGGATTCGCGCGCCGCCAACATCGACTCGGTGGAATCGATCGAACGCTCCTCAATCGACTTCTACGCCACCACCCGCAGTCTTTATCGCCAGAACCGCAACGCCCAGATTCGCGGCGAAGCGGCGAACCAGGATCTGCCGAACTTCTGATGTGACGATCCGGCCGACATGAAAAAGGCGCCCCAAGGGGCGCCTTTTCTGCTTGAGCGTCTCTCTTCGCTATTCGGCAGGCACCGCGTCCGCCAGGACCGCGCCGCCGGGATGGAAGCGGCTCCACAGCCGCGCGCACCAGCCGCCGAAGCGGTCGAGATAGAGATAGATCACCGGCGTGGTGTAGAGCGTCAGCGCCTGGCTCACCACCAGCCCGCCCACGATCGAGATGCCCAGCGGCTGGCGCAGCTCATAGCCTTCGCCGACGCCGATCGCCAGCGGCAGCGCCCCCAGGATGGCGCCCATTGTGGTCATCATGATCGGCCGGAAGCGCAGCAGGCAGGCACGATAGATCGCATCCCGGGGGGCGAGGTTCTCGCTGCGCTGCATCTGCACGGCGAAGTCGATCATGATGATGGCGTTCTTCTTGACCACGCCGATCAGCAGCATGACGCCGATAAAGGCAATCAGGCTGAGATCGATGTGGAAGATCAGCAGCGCCAGCAGCGCGCCGACGCCCGCCGACGGCAGGGTGGAAAGAATGGTGAGCGGGTGGATGTAGCTCTCATAGAGAACACCCAGGACAATATAGATGATGATGACCGCCTCCAGCACCAGCATTGGCAGCTGGGCCGCGGCGTTGTTGAGAAGCTGGGCGGTGCCGGCGAAATCGCCATGCACCGAGATCGGGACATGGATCGCCGCCATGGTGCGGTTGATGGCGTCGGTGGCCTGGCCGACCGTGACGCCATCCGCCGCATTGTAGGAGAAAGTGGTGGCGACAAAGACGCCCTGGTGGTTGACCGAGAGCGGCGCCGTGCCCGGCTCCATGCTGACAAAGGCCGAAAGCGGCACCATCTGCTCGACGCGGGTGGAGACCGCAGCGCTGGTCGAGCCGCCGGCGCGCCCGGTGGTGGTCAATGCGTTCTGCTGCTGGTTGCGCACCGCGTCCGCCGCCGCCTGGGCGTCGGTTTGGCCGGCGGCGGCCGCCCCGGCGGCCGGGGTGGCGACGACGACGCTGCCGGCGGCGGCCTGGGTGCCGGAGATGTTGCCGGAGGTCGAGACATAGACGTCGCGCAGCGATTGCGGGCTTTTCCAGAAGTTCGGATTCACCTCCATGATGACCCGGTACTGATTCTTGTCCTTGTAGATGGTCGAGACCGAACCCTGACTGAACAAGCTTTGCAGCGTGCCCGAAATCAGGTTGGTGGCCAGGCCCAGGCGCGAGGCCGTGATGCGGTCGATCTTGAGTTCCATTTCCAGGCCGCCGGGCTGCTGGTCGGGATCGACGGATTCGATCTCCGGCACATTCTGCAGCGCGTCCTGGATCTTGGGCACCCATTCCTTGAGGTCGGCTGTGCTGTCGGCCTGCAGCGTGTACTGGTAATTGCCCGTACCCTGGCGGCCGCCGGCGCGCACGCCGGTGGAGCTGACGGAATTGATGAAGGCGCGGGCGCCGGCGATGGTGTCGAATTTCGGCATCAGCCGCTCGCGCACATCGTCGCTGGCGATGTGGCCGCGCTCGGCCGGCGGCTTGAGAGTGATGAAGAGGTTGCCGCCATTGTTCATCATGTAGCCGGCCACGGTCTGCACCGCCGGGTCCTTGCGGATGATGTCCATGAACTTCATGAATTTCGGCTTCATGGAGTCGAAGGAGGCGGTCTGGTCGCCGCGGATGCTGCCGTTGAGGCGGCCCTCATCCGCCTGCGGGAAGCCGCCGCCGGGCACGATGGTGTAAAGATAGACATTGAGGGCGATGGCGACGAACAGGGTCGTCATCACGGTGCGGGGGTTATCCAACGACCAGCTCAGAGTCCGACGGTAAAAATCCAGGCTGGCCTCGAAGGCGCGGCGGGCCACGCGCATCATGGCGCTTTCCTTGCCTGGGTCGGCGAAGGAGATATAGGCGCACATCATCGGCGTGACGGTGAGCGAAACCACCATCGAAACGAAGATGGCGATGGTCAGCACCATGGCGAATTCGTGGAATATCTTGCCGATAATGCCGGGGAAGAACAGGACGGGGATGAAGACCGCCACCAGCGAAACGCTCATGGAAATGACAGTGAAGGCGACTTCGCTGGTGCCGACCAGAGCGGCCTCCAGCCTTGGCCTGCCTTCTTCCAGATGGCGCGTGACGTTCTCCAGCACCACGATGGCGTTGTCGACCACGAAACCGGTGGAGATGATCAGCGCCATCAGCGAGAAATTGTTCAAGCTGTAGCCCAGCGCATACATCAGGCTGAAGGTGCCGAAAAGCGCCAGCGGCACCGAGACCGCGGGCACCGACGTCGCCGGCAGGTTGCGCAGGAAGAAGAATACCACCAGCACCACCAGGAAGGTGGAGAGCAGCAGCGTCACCTCGACGTCGCGCACCGAATTGCGGATGGAGACGGTGGGGTCCTGCACCACCATGATGGGATCGATGGCGGGCGGCAGCGACCTTTGCAGGTCGGGCAGGATCGCTTTGATGCGGTCCACCACCTCGATGACGTTGCTGCCCGGCTGCTGGGTGATCTGGATCAGCACCGCCGGCTTGCCGTTGGCGACGCCCATATTCTTGGTGTTTTCCTGACCGTCATAGACCTCGGCGACGTCGGAGAGCCGCACCGGCGAATTGTTGCGGTAGGCGATGATGAGATTGCGGAAATCCTTGGCTTCGCTGGCATTGTCGTTGGAATAGATCTGGATGCGCTGGTTGCCCTGCTCAAGGGCGCCCTTGGGGCTGTTGGCGCCAGCGTTGGCGGAGGAAATGGCACCGCGCACGGTGTTGAGGTTGATGCCGTATTTGAAGACGGCCAGCGGATTGAGTTCTACCCGGATCGCGGGCTGGGTGGCGCCCTGGGGCGTGGCGTCGCCGACGCCCTGAATCTGCGACAGCCGCTGCTGCAGGATGTTGGAGGCCGAGTCGAAAATCTGGGCCGGCGACAGGGTCGAGGAGGTCATGGCCAGCACCAGGATGGGCTGGCTGGCCGGATTGACCTTGCGGGCCTGAGGCGGGTTGCGCAGCGAGGACGGCAGATCGCTCATCGACGCCTGGATCGCCGCCTGCACGTCGCGCAGGGCGCCGTCGATGTTGCGGCTGATGTCGAATTGCAAAACGATCTGGGAGTTGCCGACGCGCGAGCTGGAGGTCATTTCGGTGACCGAGGAGATGGCGCGCAGATGGCGCTCCAGCGGCGTCGCCACCGAGGAGGACATGGTCTCCGGGTTGGCGCCCGGCAGATTGGCCTGGATGAAGATCGTCGGAATATCGATGTTGGGCAGCGGCGCCACCGGCAGCAGCGTCAGGGCGCCGATGCCGGCAAGTGCCAGACCTACCGCCAGCAGGGTGGTGGCGATGGGGCGGCGGACGAAGGCGGAAATCATGACCGGAAGTCCTTAAGGGGCCTGCGCTGCGAGATCGGCTGGAACGCTACCGGGCGCATACGCCAGACGCCCAGGTCATCGGCCAGCCGGATGAAGCTTATCTAATGAACTGGGTATAACAAATCATCGGCATTGTGAACAGCGTCATCGGCGGACGCACCAGGAGTTGCCGGCAGATTGGCGCCATTGCGCGCCTCTCGCTTATGACGGCGGAATCCCTATAGCGTCTGTGCAGCCGGTGTCGTGGTCACGCCACGGCGACGGGCGCGCCAGGCGCGGAAATCGTCGCCCAGCTTGCCGAAGTAGATATAGATCACCGGGGTGGTGAACAGGGTGAGCAACTGGCTCATCAGCAGGCCGCCGCAGATGGCGATACCCAGGGGATGGCGCAGTTCCGAGCCCATGCCGCCGCCAAAGACCAGCGGCAGGGCGCCGAACAGGGCCGCCACGGTGGTCATCAGGATGGGGCGGAAGCGCAGCCGCGCCGCCTGGTGGATAGCCGAGGCGGCGTCCTTGCCTTCGTTGCGCTCGGCCTCGAGCGCGAAGTCGATCATCATAATGGCGTTCTTCATCACAATGCCGATCAACAGGATGATGCCGATGATCGAGACGATGTTGAGGGTGTGGCCGGTGATGACGAGGAAAAGCAGCGCACCGACGCCGGCCGAAGGCAGGGTCGAGAGAATGGTGACCGGGTGGATGAAGCTCTCATAGAGAACGCCCAGCACGATATAGACGGTGACGATGGCGGCAATGATCAGCAGGATCTCGCTGGTCAGCGCCGACTGGAAGGAATAGGCCGAGCCCTGGAACTCCGCCGTGATGGTGGCCGGCATGCCGGCGTCGCGCTCGGCCTGCTGGATCGCGTCCACCGCCGCGCCCAGCGAATAGCCGGGCGCCGCGTCGAAGGAGATGTTGGCGCTGGGGAACTGGCCGAGATGGTCGATCTCCAGCGGCGCGGTGCGCTGCTCGACATGGGCCACCGCCGAGAGCGGCACCTGGCCGCCGCCGGGGCCCGGCAGATAGAGATCCTGCAGCGCCTCAATCGAACCCTGGGACTTCGGATCGGCCTCGACGATGACGCGATACTGGTTGGACTGGGTGTAGATGGTGGAGACGAAGCGCTGGCCGTAGCTGGAATAGAGCGCGTTATCCACGGTGGTGGCGGTGATG
>Ga0265313_10000758_pt1 | contig 32906 bp, 38 predicted proteins | sample 4123metaG_FD_203122 | JGI IMG/M metagenome (GOLD analysis project Ga0265313, IMG submission 203122) | Rhizosphere microbial communities from Carex aquatilis grown in University of Washington, Seatle, WA, United States - 4-1-23 metaG | ecosystem: Host-associated > Plants > Roots > Rhizosphere >... | reverse complement strand
GGTGTTGGACTACCCGAGGGCCGCGCTAGGTAATTTCCCCAGCAAATAGAGTCTTGCGCACTTAACTTTGTTGCGAATCGGCAACAGACAAGTTGCTAACAAACGATTAACGTGAGGGGGAAGTGAATGAATATATTGGGGGCAATGGATGTCTAAATTCGTAATTCTCGGCGCCGCGGCGCTGGCGTTGAGCCTGGCAAGCCCGGCCTTCGCAAAGGACCTGACGCCGGTTGGGCAAAATGGCTGGGGCGGAGCGTTCGTCGGTATCCAAGGCGGCTATGCGAAAGAAAATCGCACCGGCTGCGGTGATTTCGGTGCCAACATCAACGTCGGTGGCTTCGTTGTTAACGTGCTGCCGGATCCTGGTCCGATCGATTCCTGCGCCGGCGCCGGGTCGTTGACATACAACTACGATCAGAGTGGCGAGCTCTTTGGCGTCGACGTGGGCTACAATTGGACTCCGTCCGAGTTGTTCCTCGTCGGTCTGCAGCTTGACGCATCCCTCAGCAACATCACGGGTGAGATCGACCCGAACAACCCCTTTGGTGGGACCGCGACGGTCAACAGCCTGGTGACCGCTACGGCGAAGGCCGGCCTTACGACCGGTCGATTCCTGCTGTACGGGGAGGCTGGTGCTGCTCTTGAGAATGTGAAGTTCGACGGCAACGCCCAGTGTGACTTTTCGATGGGTCATACCGGGCCGGTTGCTGGTGTTGGCGTGAGCTACAAGCTGAGCGACGTGGCTTCGCTCGACGTGAAGTATGATCACATCTGGCTAGGTGCCCAGGATTCGTCCTGCACTTCGCAGTTGCTGAACATCGATACTCCTCCGATTTCGGTCAACGTTCCGACCGAATTGCGGACGGAGGGCGCCGCCGATGTCATCAAGGTGGGCCTCAACTTCGCGCTCGGGGGGAAGTGACCCACGGCCGTTGACCCACTCGTGATTCCCGGTGTCCGGCGTTTTGCCGGGCACCTGTTTGATTGGTCCGGAAGGACACTGTTCTAGTCAGTTTTCCATAAGGGTTAAGCGCCGTGGGTGTCGACAGCTTGCATGTGACGCGTCGTCAACAGGGCGGCGCGCCGTCGGCCCAGCCCGCCGGAGATCTCGACTCGTTTCTGCGGGCGCTGCCGACGCCACCGAACACCCACCCATCGTCGTATCTGCCTTCGTACGGGATCGTCCCGGCCCGTGCGCGGCGCAAGCTGACCGATGCGCGCACTCTGCCTGGACTCAGCGCGCTGCCGCGGCGCAAGCAAAGGAAGGGCGCTGAGACTGCTCTCGCCCTGGATGCGCTGGTGCCGCTCGCTGCGGTGCCAGCCGTGGCGCCGATGGCTCCGGAAGCCTCGATTTTCTCGTCGTGGCCGTCGCTTCTCTCGGGCGTCGCGCACATTGCGGTCGCCGCTGCGTTCGTGCTCGTCACCATCCATCCGGCCAATCAGGCGGTGCCGCCGCCGGTGACGGTGCCGCTCACCCTTGAGCTCGTCCACGATCACGTTGATGCACCCGCCAAGCCGGCCGACCTGGCGCCTTCGCCACAGACGCTGGCGCCGCAGAGCACGGACGCGAGGTCGGCGCTTGACGATGGCGCGGCGCCGGGCGATCCGGGATCGGCTGCGGCTGCGGCTGCGGCTGCGGCTGCGGCTGCGGCTGCGGCTGCTGCCGCGCCTGTCGCTTCGACTGGCAAGCCCATCATGCTCGACACTTCGGGTGCGGCTCCGGCCTCTCCGGCCTCTCCGGCGCCGAGTGCGCCCTCGGTGGTGATGCCGTTCCCGGAACCTGCGCCGGCCCCGCCCGCTGCCGCTGCGCCTCCGGCGGCTGCGCCTCCGGCGGCTGCGCCTCCTGCGGCTGTCGTTCCACCTGCTGTTACTCCGATCAGCGACTCCGGGCAGTCGGGCGCCAACAGAAATGCTGCAGCTGCAGCCGCCGCCGCGGCTGCGGCGGCAAAAGCCGCTGCCGACCACGCGGCCGCGCTCGCTGCCGCGCAGGCGGAGGCCGAAAAGACTGCCGCCCAACTTGCGGCTGCCCGCGACGCGGCGAACCAGGCGCTGCAGGCCGCGCAGGCCCAGCAGGCTGCGGCGGCGCAGGCTCTTGCAGATGCCCAGGCGGCGCAGGACGCGCTCGCCGCCGGCAACGCGGCCAAAGCGCTCACGGCTCAGCAGCTTGCGGCGGCGCAAGCTCAGGCGCAGGCCACGGTCGATGCGGCCAACGCCGCCCTGAACAACGCCAACGCCGCCGCAGCTGCGCAACAGCAGGCCGCGGACAACGCGGCAGCCGCGACGGCGCAGCACGATCAGGACGCCGCTGCCGCTGAGGCCGCTGGCGACACGGCTGCGCAGGCCGACGCTGCGGCCGTCGCTGCCGCGCAGGATGCAGCCAACAAGGCCCAAGCGGCCTCCGATGCCGCCGCAAATGCCAACGGCCTCAGCAACGATGCTGCTAATGCGCAGGCAACGGCCGATTCCGCCACCGCCGCGGCCCAGTCAGCGGCGGCCAACGCCCAGCAGCTTGCCGACGCCGCGGCAGCAGCGGCTGCAAACGCGTCCCTGACTCAAGCCCAGAAGGACGCCGCTACCCAGGCGGCGACAGCCGCGCAGAACGCGTTGACCGCCGCCAATGCGGCCGCCGCGAGCGCAACCAAGACAGCCAACTCGGAGGCGACCGCAGCTGCCAGCGCCGCCAAGTCTGCTGCCAGCGCGCAGACCGCGGCAACGCAAGCTGCCGCTGCGGCCACGACGGCCCAGAACAACTCTGTTGCCGCGCAGGCGAATGTGACCGCTGCGCAGACCAAGCTGACTACCGATACCGCTAACAACGCATCGAAGCAGACTACCAACGCCGATAAGACGGCTGTAACTATCGCCCAGCTGGCTGCAACGATGGCAGCGATTGCCGCGACAGCGGCCCAAGCGATAGCGAACCAGCAGGCCACCGCGGCGGCGAACGCTCAGGCAAAGTCCGACCAGGCAGCCGCGCTGGCGGCGGCGGGCAAGCTCTCGGCGCAGCAGGCTGCCGATGCCGCGGCCGCCGCTGCGGCGGCTTCCCAGCAAGCGGCCCAGGCCCAGGCCGCTGCAACGCAGAAGGCCAGCGACGCCGCGGCAGCCGCCGCGACCGCGCAGACACAGGCGACCCAAGCCGCATCGGACGCGGCAGCGCAGCAGGCAACGGCGGCGCAAGATCAGGCGGCAGCGACCCAAGCGGCTAACGAAGCGGCCGCGGCGCAAGCCAACGCCGCGCAGCTTCAGGCAGCCGCCGACGCTGCCCAGGCGGGCTCAGCCGCGGCCACCGCTGCTCAGCAGGCGGCGGATCAGGCCAAGGCGGACGCAGAGGCCAAGGCAAACGCGTCACTTGCGGCGCAGCAAACCGCGCAGGCGGCCCTGGACCAGGCCAATGCCAACCAAGCCGCAGCAAACGCCGCCCTGCAGCAAGCGCAACAGGATCAGGCCGCTGCCGAAGCCGCGGCTGCCGCGGCCAAGACGAGCGACGACGCGGCGGCTGCCGCGGCCGCTCAGCTGGCCGCCGATGCGGCCGCCAAGAATGCCGCAGCCGCGAAAGCCGCCGCGGACGAGAAGGCGGCCAACGCGGCGGCGGTGGCCGCCGCAAATGCGACGCTGGTTCCCGGTCTCAATGATGCCGCGGCCGAGGCCGCCTTGGCGAAGCAGGGGGGGACGCCGATCGGTGGCACGGCCATCAATACCGCGTCGATCCTGGCGGCACTCGCGTCGGTGGGCATGAGCTCGAGCAATGCCGGGCCGATCGCGCAGATCCTTGGTGGCGGTGGCCTAACAGGCAAGATTGTCACGGCCGCGGTCATCCTCCAGGTGCTCGCCGGCGGCGGGATCAGCGGCGGCAATGCTTCGGCTTTTGCCGCGGCACTTGCCGGCGGCGCAGGCGGTAGCGGCGGCGGCTCTGGCGGCGGAGGCGGCGGCGGGTCGAAAGGCGGCATGACGCAGCAGCAGAAGACCGCCGCAACGACAGCTGCCATCGTTAACGCCCTGGCCAGCGGCGCAGCCGGCTGGAGCACCAAGAAATAACAAGTCTCGGGATGGCCCGCGCAGTTACCACGCTTGGCGTGCGGCGTTGCAATTCGGCCGGGCTGAAGTAGGACACCGGGATGGACCCATCACAGGCGCTGCCTGCTCCTTCCGTCGCACCGCCCGCGACTCCGATTCAGTTCGATCTGCTGCACCTCTTCCTGCAGGCGAATATCGTCGTTCAGGTGGTGCTGATCGGGCTGATGGCCACCTCGGTCATCAGCTGGGCGATTGCGGTCGACCGTTGGCGGGTTATCTCTCGTGAGCGGCGCGCCGCCACCGGCTTCGAACGGTTGTTCTGGTCAGGAAAGTCGCTGGAGCAGATCGAGCGCACGGTCGTCTCCCGGCGGCGCACGCCGGCGATCAGCGCGCTGTTTCTGGCGGCGCTCAAGGAGTGGCGGTTGAGCGCCGAGGGCGGGGCGCCGCTGAACCTTCCCACGTTCCGCGAACGCGTGCAGTCGGCGATGGAAGTCGAAGGCCAGCGCAGCATCGCCCGGCTCGAAAAGGGGCTGCTGTTCCTCGCGACGATCGGCGCCGCCGGGCCGTTCATCGGCCTGTTTGGAACGGTGTTCGGGATCATGAATGCCTTCACCTCGATCGCGCAGCAGCAGAACGCCAACCTCGCCGTCGTCGCTCCCGGCATCGCCGAGGCGCTCGCGGCGACGGCGCTCGGCCTCGTCGCCGCGATCCCGTCGGTGATCTTCTATAACAAATTCAGCGGCGACATCGCGGTGTTCAGCGCTCGTCTCGAGAACTTCTCGCGCGAACTCTGGTCGACGATCTCGCGCGAGCTCGATCATTCCGCCGCTCCTCCGAGCGACACCAGAGAGATGTTCCACAATGGACGCGATGGGCAGCAACAGCGGGTGGGGCAGCCGGCGCGCTAAATCGCGCTTCGCGCCTGCCAGCCAGATCAACGTCACGCCCTTCGTGGACGTGATGCTGGTGCTGCTGATCGTCTTCATGGTGGCCGCACCGCTGATGACCGTCACCGTGCCGGTCGAGCTCGCCAAGAGCGCGGCAAAGCCCAAAGTCGACGCGGCACCGCTGACGGTATCGGTTTCGGGCGACGGCTCGATCTTTGTCGGCAATACGCCGGTGACCAAGGACAACGTGGTCGCCACGATCCAAGGGCTGGCTCATGGCTCGACCGACCAGCGGATCTACCTGAGCGGCGCCAAGGACGTGTCTTACCAGCAAGTGGTCGAGATCATGGGCTTGATCGACGCCGCCGGGTTCACTCGGATCGGACTGGTGGGCGCCGGCGCGAACTGATCGCTCCTCAGCGGCTCCGGCGATGCGGCAGCATTTCGCGGACGCCCGCTGGGCTCACATCCGCACCCGTCATTTTGACTAGGCGATTTTCCGGTTTTTTGGCAGGAAGGCGCCCATGCCGTTTTCCAACCGCCTTGTCGTCGGCGCGACGTTTGCCTTTCTGGTCGTCGGCTTTTTGGCGCTCGCCTCGATCGTGGCGGCGAATTTCTGGCTCAACCAGCGGGCGGCGTCGTTCTACGAGCAGCAGATCGCTGCACGCGACGCGCGGGCGGCGGCCGTGGAGTTGCGCAACGACGTGCAGTCGGCGGAGTCGGCGCAGCGCGGCTACCTGCTGACCAACAACGAAATTTACCTCGCGCCCTACGACGTGGCCAAGACCGGGGCCGACCGGCAGTTGTCGCGACTGCGGACGCTGCTCGCATCCTATCCCGAGGCGGCGACGCCACTCGAGCAGCTGACTGACCTCGTATCGCAAAAATTCGATGAGCTCGACCAGACGGTGACCCTCAAGCGCAACGGCCATGACGACCAGGCGCTGGCGCTGATCAACACCAACAAGGGCAAGACCCTGATGGACGAGGCCAACGTGTTCGTTGCCGGCCTCATCTCGCAGGCCGACGACCGGCTGACGGCGGGGGCGGCGGAGCAGCAGACCAACGCGTTCTGGCTCGAGATCGTGTCGGGCGTTGCAGGCATCGTGATCGTGGTGGTGGTGGGCGGCGCGGCGTTCCTGCTGCTGAGCTACACGCGCGAGCTGCGCCACACACGCGACCAGGTCGGCAGCCTCAATGCGGCGCTCGAGCAGCGGGTGATCGAGCGCACTTTCGACCTGACCCAGGCGCGCGACCGCGCCGAGGTGCTGCTGCGCGAGGTCAACCACCGCGTCGCCAACAGCCTGGCACTGATCTCCTCGCTGGTGAGCCTGCAGAGCAAGGCGCTGGGCGACCAGGCCGCCAAGCGCGCGCTGAGCGAGATGCAGGAGCGCATCTTCGCCGTGTCGCTGGTGCACCGGCGGCTTTATGGGGCGACGGACGCGCGGTCGGTCAAGCTCGACGATTATTTGAGCGGCCTGCTCGACCACCTCAAGACCTCGCTCCGCAACGAGGCGCAGGGGATCGTGATCAGCTATGAGGTCGAGCCGATCGAGGTGCCGACCGATGCTGCGGTCAATCTCGGGGTGGTGGTGACCGAATGGGTGACCAACGGCTTCAAATATGCCTATCCCGACGGCAGCGGCGACATCCGCGTCAGGGCGCGGCGGCTGCCGGAGGGCGACGTGGAGCTGACCGTCGCCGACGACGGGGTGGGGCGCGCCGAGGGTCAGCCCGCCAAGGGCACCGGGCTCGGCTCGCGCATCGTCACGGCGATGGCGACGAGCCTGGGCGGCAAGGTCGAGTATCGCGCAGCGGAGCGGGGGACGACGGCGCGGCTGGTGTTCCAGCCGGTGCCGGCGAGGGCGGAGTAGACGGCGCACCGGCGGCATGGAAATGTCGCGCGCGGCGATGGGGTTGGCGAGGACCCGAGGATTGGCAGACGAGGCGGCGCGCATGGCGCTGAGATTGGGCGGCATGGCCGCTGCGCTCGCCGTCGCGCTTGTCGCGATCCCGGTGCTGGCTGCCGATGGTCCGCAGGGGCTGACGACGCCGGTGGTGCTGCCGGCTTTCGATCCGAATGCGCCGGCGTGCTCGCCGCCGCCGGGGCTCGGCGCATCGCTGGCGTTTGTCCAGGACAACCGGCGCAAGTTCATCGAAGGTGCGGGCTATGGGCTGAGCCTTGCGGCCAAGGACCGGGGGCTCGACTACCGCGATCTCGTCGCCAATGACGATGCGGGCGAGCAGGCAGCGGAGGTCGTGGCGCAGGTGGGCGCCAAGGTCGGCGCGCTGATCGTGCCGCCGATCGATTCCGCCGCCATCGCGCCGACGCTGAAGCAGGCGATCTGGAGCGGGGCCTATGTCGGCACCATCGTGCCGCCGCCGGCAACGACGATCCTCAATGCGCCGCAATACCAGACCGGCCTGGTTCTGGGAGAGGCGGCGGCGAGCTACATCCGCGACCATCTCAACGGCAAGGCCGACGTGGTGCTGCTGACGCAGGACAGCCTGCAGTTCCTCGCGCCGCGATTTGCGGCGATGCGCGATGCGCTCAAGGATATGACTGAGGTCAACATCGTCGCCGATATTTCGCCCGACCCGGTCAGTGAAGGGGGCGGCTACCAGATGATGAAGCTGATCCTCGAGGCGCACCCCAATGTCGACGTGGTGCTCGGCGCCGACACGGTGGTGCTTGGCGCGCTGCGTGCGCTGCACGAGGCCGGCAAGGCGCGGCCGGACCAGTTTCTGGGCGGCATCGACGGCGAGCCCGAGGCGATCGCCGACATCAAGGCCGGCGATGGTCCCTACAAGCTCACGGTGGCACTGGCCTCGCCGGTGTTCGGCTATGCGCTGGGGATGGCGGCCGCCGACTGGCTCGCGGGCAAGAGCGTGCCGCAGGCGATCGATGCGCTGCCGATCGCGCTCAGTGCGCAGAACATGGCGCAGTACGAGGCAGACATGGCGGCACCCGGCGCGGTCTATGCCGATCCGGCGCGGCGCGACACCTACATCAAGCGCTACGGCAACATCTGCTACGACAGCCGCGACCAGTACTTGGATTTTCCGTGGTCGTCGGAGGGCGGCCGCTGAAATGATGTTCCAGTCGGTGACGGACTGGTACAAGCGGCTCGATGAAAGGCTGCGCGGCTTTCCGCCCTACTGGCGGCTGTCACAGGCGTTGCCTCGCCATCGGCGACCGGTGCGGCCACCCGAGCCGGTGCCCGAACTCGACGCGGCGCAATGCGAGAGCGACCCGTTCGCCTCGCTGTGGCCGGGCGATACGCTAGCGCAGGCCACGAGGCTGACGCAGCGGGTCCTCGAAGCCGCGGCGGCGAGCGAAGTGCGGCTGGTGCCGTTCTTCGGAACGCTGCTCGGCCAGGTACGCGAGGGCGGCATTCTGCCATGGGACGACGATCTCGATTTTGCGCTGTTCCAGCCCGAAGACGTCAAGCGATTGCAGCAGGCCTGCCGGGCCGCCGGGCTTTCGGTCTACGAGCACCGGAGGTCGAGCGGCTGGTGGTTCAAGTTCTTCGATCCCGCGTACGAGCCGACCCTGAACGCGGACTGGACGTTCCCGTTCGTCGATGTGTTCCCGTTTACCGAAGACCCGGCGCGGTTCGACAATCGCTGGCTTCTGCCGCCCGTGCCGCTTGCGGACGTGCTGCCCGGACGCAAGGGGACTTTCCTGGGCGCGCCATGCTGGACGGTCGAGCGGCCGCTCGACGTGCTCGACCGGCTCTATCCGGGCTGGCGCGAGTGGGAGAAGAGCTCGAACTGGGCCCACCGAGACAACCGCCCCAACCCGGCGATCTACGTGCGGCGGATCGAAACAGACGCGGCGGGCCGCAAGCTCAGACCGGCTCCGGCCGAACCCTGAGTTGGCCGGCACGATAGCGGTCGACGACGCGGGCGACGATGTCGCGGGTCGACGCCCGCGCGCTGTAGCGCACGGTGCGCAGACGTCCGGACGGGATCAACGCACCGTACCAGAAGGCGAGCTCGGCTGCGTCCATGTCGTCGCCATGGACGCAGAAGGCCGCACCAATCTCGTCGAGAAACGCCGGCGTGCAATGGAGAGGGGCAGACGCCGGCAGCACGCGGTCGACATAGCGGCAGGCCTCGACCATCAGGCGCCGCTCGTCGAACGACATGATCGGGGCCGGCTTGTAGGTGGCGACGTCGGCATCGCCGTTCACCCCGACGATGAGGCGGTCGCCGAGCGCACGGGCGTTCTGGAAGAACTCGATGTGGCCTGGGTGGAACAGATCGCACACGACATCGACATAGACCCAGACGAGAGCAGGCATCCGCATATTCCGAAAGAAACGCCCCGCCGATAGCGCAACGGGCGGCTATAACCAAGCGGGGAGGTGGAAAATGCGGGCAGCGCGGTTAATCGGGCGAGGTCGCATGCAGGTCGAGGCCACGGTCGCAGCGGAGCCCGGTCCGCGTGACGTGCTGGTGCGGGTCGAGGTAGCCGGCATTTGCGGGTCGGACCGGCACATGTTCCGCGGCGAATATCCGACGGCGCTGCCGGTGACGCTCGGGCACGAATTCTGCGGCGTCGTCGAGGCGGTGGGCGCCGAGGTCAGCCGGCAGAAGCCGGGCGATCGCATCACGGCCGACCCCAACATCGCGTGCGGCCATTGCGCTGCCTGCCGTGCAGGCCGCGTCAATCTCTGCGCCAGCCTCGAAGCGATCGGGGTGACGCGCGACGGTGGGTTCGCCGAATGGGTGGCGATGCCGGCGAGCCAGGCGATCGTGTTGCCGCCGACCCTCGATCCGCTGCACGGCGCGTTCTCGGAGCCGCTCGCGTGTTGCCTCCACGGTCTCGATGTGGCGCGGATCAAGCCGGGCGACGCGGTGGCGGTGCTCGGCGGCGGCGTGATCGGGCTGCTGATGGTGCAACTGGCGCGGCTCGCGGGGGCAGCGACGGTGATCCTCTCGACGCGGCAGGCGCCGCGGCGCGAGCTGGCGCTGCGGACAGGCGCGACGCATGCGGTCGATCCTGGCGCGGGCTCGAGCGACGCCGCGATCCGCGCGATCGTGCCGGCGGGCGTCGATGTCGCGCTCGAATGCGCCGGCGTGCCGGAGACGCTGAGCGATGCGCTGGCGGTCGCAAAGCATGGCGGCAGCGTCGTGCTGTTCGGGGTGATGGCCAATGGCCAGCGCGTCGAGATCGAGCCGTGGGACCTGCTGGTGCGCGAGATCAGGCTGGAGCCGGCGTATCTCAACCCGCATACGCATCAGCGGGCCGCCGACATGATCGTTGCGGGCGCGCTCCAGCTCGACCCGTTGATCAGCCGGGTCGTCGGGCTCGATGCGGTGCCCGACGAACTCGCGGGCGCGCCGCGGTTCGGCGACGTGAAGGTGATGGTGCGACCCGGCGGCCAGGGGCTCCGGCGCTAACCGATCGTTCACCGTGATTGCGGGCGGCACGTTTCGTTTACCACGCATAGCGGGGCGCGCGGTTACCCTTGGTCGTGGCGGCTCGACGTCCGCCGCAATGGGGGCTCGAAGATGCACGCGTTGACCCAGTCGTGGCGCTCAGGCGCTTTGGCGCTGGCCTTGCTCGTAGTGCCGCTGGCCGGATGCGGCTCGCTGCTGCCGGGGGCGAGCACCAATGGCAACAACAGCCTCACCGTTGCGCAACTTCCCGATGTCGGCGACGTCACAGCCGACCAGGCGCTGTCGCAGGCGCGCGACCATTTCCGCAACAGCGACTACGGCTATTCGGCGGCGCTCTACCAGCGCTACGTCTCGCTGTCGCCGAAGGATCCACAGGGCTATGTGGGGCTCGCGGCGTCGTACGACCGGCTGGGCCGGTTCGATCTTTCCGACCGCGCCTACCAGACGTTGCTGCAGGTTGGCGGCGGCACGGCGCAGTACTACAACAATGTCGGCTATTCCTACCTGCTGCGTGGCAATCTGACGGCGGCGCTGACCAATTTCCGCAGCGCGCACAAGCTCGATCCCAACAGCGTCGTGATCGAGAACAATCTGCAGATCCTGTCGAACGCCTACGCCGCCAAGGCGTAAGGCAGGCGCCGGCGTCAGCCGCCGGACGCGCCGCTCGCGGCCGAGAACATCGAGCCGTCGGCGCCCAGGCCACCGACATTGCGCGAGCCATTGGGATTGGTGGTTTCGGTGGCAAGGTTCGCCTTCACGGCGTCACCGGCGGAATAGCCGACGCGGTCGGTCTGCTGCAGATAGTCGTAGGTGCAGCCGCCGAGCAGCAGAGCGAGCGCGATTGGAACGACGATCCAGAGGGCGCGGGCGGAGACGGTGATCTTCACTTGCCGTTCCCCAGATCGATGATGTCGCCGTAGGGACCGTTGACGCCCGAGCCCGACTGGAAGCCCTGCAGCATCTTGGAGGTGACCTCCATCTGGCCGAGGGCGAAGAATTCGGGATCGTTGGCCGGCACGGTCTGATCGAACGGGGTCGCGACGGTCTGGCCGGGGACGCTCGGTTGAACGAGGCGGGGGGTGACGATCACGACGAGCTCACTGTCCTGCTTCTGGTAGCTCGAGGACTTGAACAGCGAGCCGAGGATCGGCACGTCGCCTAGCCAGGGCAGCTGGTTCTGGTTGAGCAGGGTGTCGCTCTGGAGCAGGCCGGCGACCGAGAAGCTCTGGCCGTCGCGCAGCTCGACCGTCGCGTCGAGGTCGCGGGTGGTGAAGACCGGATCGTTCGAGCCGCTGGTGAAGCTCGAAATGCCGCTGACCTCGGGGGTCAGGTGAATCTGGATGCGGCCGCCATCGAGCACTACCGGCGTGAAGTTCAGCTTCACGCCGAAATCCTTGTAGGTGAGGGTGGCGTTGCCGTTGTTGTCGGTCGTGTGGATCGGCACCTGGCCGCCGGCGAGGAAGCTGGCGCTGACGCCCGAAAGCGTCGTGAGGTTCGGGTCGGCGAGCGTGCGGACGAGGCCTTTGGTCTCGAGCGCGTTGACGGTTGCGGTCAGGCTGACGCCGCCGCTCGAGATCACGTTGGTGATGAACTGGGAGAAGGAGTCCGCTCCGGCGTCCGGCGGATTCGAGCCGCCCCCGCCGGTGAGGGTCACGCCGCCGATATTGCCGCCCCAGGCGATGCCGAGCTGGCGACCGGCATTGCGCTGCGCTTCGAGTATACGGACTTCGAGGTTGACCTGCTGGCCACCCATGAAGGTGAGGGTGTTGATGATCGCCGGGCTGCCGAACTGGCCGACGATGGCCAGCACTTTCTGCATCGTGTCGGCGTCGGGCACCGTGCCGGTCAGCTGGATGCGGCCGTTGACGGTCGAGACGCGCACCTTGGAGGTGGGAACTCCGGCCTTGATGGCGCGTGAAATCGCAGAGGTGTCGGCGCCGACTTCGACGGCGAGCAGGCCGACCGGCGTGCCGTCGGCGGCGAACAGATTGACCGTGGTGGTGCCGAAGGCCTTGCCGACGACATAGATCGAACGGTCGGTGATGGGCTGCGCATCGGCAATGCCGGGATCGGCCGAGACGATCTTGCCGACGGGACTGGAGACCACGACGGTGACGGCCTGCGAGACCGGCAGGTTGATCTTCATCACCGAGGTGGTTGTAAGGTCGTAGCTGACGGTCTGCGCCTGGGCGGCGCCGGCGGTCGCCAGTGCCGCAGCCGATACGACCAGCGCAGCCGCAAGCGCGCGCGCCGTCGAGATCAGGAAAGTGGTCCGAGCCGCCATGAAGACAACGCTTTGCCGAAAGTTCCGCTCGATGGGGAGAATAAGCGCCGCAGGGTCAACGCCGGCTTAACGGGGCGTCGTGTTTACGGTGGTGGCCGTGTAGGGCCCGGTGCTGAGGTTCGGGGCGGTGATCGCGGTGGTGGGGTGCGCGGTCCAGAAGGTGCTGGTCATGCGGATCGCCTCGTCGGCTGCCTCCTCGGTCGCGTCCTTGCTCGGCTTGGCGTCGGTGAGCGGGCGCAGCACCAGCGTCAGCTTGCCGGCGGCGATGGCGTTGACGATCATCTGCGATTGCGTGGGATTGAGCTCGAGCGTCGCCACGGCCTGGCCGGCAAAGACCTGCGAGCCGGGATCGGCCGAATTGCCGGCCGGCGCCGCACCGGTTGAGCCGGTATCGCCCAGACGGGTGTTGATGGCGAGGACGCGGACATTGGTCAGGATCGTCTGCGAGACCTGCGCGCCGGTGTCGGCGGCGGCGCGGGTGAGGACCACGTCGACGTGATCGTTGGGGACGATGAAGCCGCCGGATGCGGCGTCTGGCGTGACGTTGACGGAGACGCCGCGCATGCCGGAGGCGAGCACGGCACTGAGATAGCCGTCCGGACTGTCGACCAGCTTGGTGGCGAGGATCGGTTCGCCGGCGACGAATTCGGCGCGGGCGACGTCGCCCGCCATCTTGGTCATGGCGTCGGGCGAAGCGGTATCGGTGATATAGTCGGGGCGCACGGCCTTGTCCGGCCATTCCTGCCAGCTCAGCGCACCGGCCGTGAGGCGTTCGCCCAACCCGATGGCGCGGCTGGCCACGAGGACGTGGAGCACCGGCGCTGCAGCCGGCGGAGCCTCTACGGCGACGGTCGCGACGGGCGCGGGTTCGCCGGAATGCGTTGCGAGCCACGCTGCGGCACCGCCGGCGATCAGCGCGAGGACGACGAGCGCGATGCGCAGCTTGGCGCCACCGCTCAGCCCGCCGATGCGGGAAGGGGTGTTGAGCATTCCGTGCTGCTCGGCGAGCTCGAGGCTGCGCTGAAACTCGGTGCGAAGGGAATCCTGGTTGCCGCGGCGGTCGGTGCCCTGACGGCGGTCGAGAAGCAGCGGCGACTCGTCGGATACAGTCGGGCGCTGCGGCAGAATTGGGTCCTCGGCTGCCGCGGCTGCCTCGGGCAGCTCGTCGTCATCGGGAAGCTTGATCTGTTTGGCGCGCCGCAGCACTGGTCGTCCCCCGTCGAAGTCTGCGGGCGCAGAAAGCCCGCACGGCCAAAGCTCTAGAGCAGAAGATTCACCGTTTCGTTGCAAAGCGCAGCGACTTTGCGGGGCGTAAGAAACCAGCTGTTTACGCAACGAGACGCTGTGGCGGCGGCCTAGGAACCGGCCCTGCGTTCCGCTAGGCTCGCCCGGTTCAGGGGGCGGCGAATGGCAGAGGGATTTGTCTCGCGAGGGTTCGTCGGCCGGGGCCGGGCGCCGGGAGCGCGCGCCTCGCGAATTCCACCGGGGCAGTACGAGACGCAGGGTTTCCCGGTGCTGAGCGCCGGCCCGACGCCGAAAGTGCGGCTCGAGACGTGGTCGTTCAGCATCAACGGTCTGGTGCGCAAGCCGATCAAGTGGAGCTGGGACGAGTTCCAGAAGCTGCCGCAGGAGGAGTTTCTCGTCGACATCCACTGCGTGACCAAGTGGAGCAAGCTCGATACGCGCTGGACCGGCGTCAGCGTCGACACGCTGCTCGAGGCGGTCGAGACCGACCCGCGCGCACACTACGTCACGGCGTTCACGATCGAGGGCTACACGACCAACATGCCGCTCGAGGACATCCGCAACGGACGCGCGTTCGTCGCGCACCAATATGACGGACGCGCGCTGGAGCCGGCGCATGGCGGGCCGGTGCGGCTGGTGGTGCCGAACCTCTATCTGTGGAAGAGCGCCAAATGGGTGACCGGGCTGACGCTGATGGAGCGTGACTCTTCGGGCTTCTGGGAAAAGGCCGGCTACAACGACCACGGCGACCCGTGGAAAGAACAGCGTTACACCGGCGACTGAGATGGCGGCACCGATTTCCTGGCAGATTGCGACGGTGAAGGAGGTGCGGGCCGAAACGGCCGGCACGCGGACGCTGGCTCTCGCGCTGCCGAGCTGGATGCGCCACCAGGCGGGCCAGCACTACGATCTGCGCCTGACCGCGCCAGGCGGCTATCAGGCGCAGCGCAGCTATTCGATCGCCTCGGCGCCCGAGCGCGAGGGCGTGGTGGAGCTCACGGTCGAACGGGTCAAGGACGGCGAGGTCTCGGGCTATCTGCACGAGGTGCCCGTCGTGGGCGATCTGATCGAAGTGCGCGGGCCGATCGGTGGCTATTTCGTCTGGGACGCGATGCTGGGCGGACCGCTGCTGCTGATCGCGGGCGGCTCGGGGATCGTGCCATTGATGGCGATGCTGCGGCATCGGCAGGCCGCGGGCTCACGGGTGCCGGCGCGGCTGCTCTATAGCGCGCGCGGCCTCGACGAGCTGATCTACCGGCGGGAGCTCGATGCGCTCGCGGCGGACGGTACCGGGCTCGAGGTGATCTACACGCTGACGCGCAGCGCGCCGGCGGGATGGAGCGGCTTCACCCGGCGCATCGACTTGCCGATGCTGGCGCAGGTGGCAAAGCCGCTGGGGCCGGAGCCGCTGGTTTATATCTGCGGGCCGACGCTGATGGTCGAGAGCGCCGCAAGCGGGCTTGCCGAGCTCGGGATCGCTCCCGCGCGGATCAAGACCGAGCGCTTCGGGCCGAGCGGCAGCTGAGGAGAGGCGAATGGACAGCGTGACCGACGATGCCAATCGCGAGCTGATGCTCGACGGCAACGCCGTGGCCGGAGAGCTGCGGGCGCTGTTTGCCGTCGAGGTCACGACCGGCGAGGGCGAATGCGCGAGCTGCGGCAGGACGCATCCGATGGGCGCGCTGCTCGCCTTCACGCAGGGGCCGGGCATCGTGCTGCGCTGCCCGAGCTGCGAGGCGGTGATGCTGAAGATCACACGTACGCCGCGTGGGGTCTATTTCGACGCGCACGGCATTGCGGTGATGCGGATCGCATCGCAAGCGTAAGCGTTAGGCTCACGACTCCCGCATCGCCGCCGGCGCACGAGCCTCGGCATACGAGCCATTCGCTGCGCCCGGTCCCCAAATCGCCAAACGCGGAGCACAGTTTCGGCGGTTGCATGATTCGAAGGAGTCCGAGATGCCTCCCCATAAGTCCAGCGAAGCGACGATCCGTGAGCAGGCCTACTACTACTGGGAACAGGACGGCCGTCCGTTCGGCCGCGACAATGAATACTGGCAGCGCGCAGTGATCGCGCTGACCGCGGAGTCCGACGCCGGCGCGCTCACGCGGCCGGCACCCAAGCGCGCGGAGGTGAAGAAGCCCAAGACTGCTGCGCCCAAGGCCGCCGCCAGCCGCAGCAAGGAGGCGCCGACGAAATCGGACAAGGGCGCGGCGGTGAAGAAGCCCAAGAAGAAATAGAATCCGCCCGGGACGTTCTGCTAGGGAGGGCAGGGGGCTCTTCCATGCAATCGCTCAGGGGCGGCAATCTGCTGCTCGCTCTGCTCATCGAGATCGCCGCGATCCTCGCCTTCGCGGTTGCCGGCTGGAGCGCGACGCACGTGCTGTGGCTGCGCTTACTGCTGACGGTCGGGCTTGCAGGCGTCTTCATCGCCGCATGGGCGGTGTGGGCGGCGCCGCGATCCGGAACGCGGTTGAAGCTGCCGGCGCTGATGGTCTTCAAAATCGCCGTGTTTGCGCTCGCTACTGCGGCGTGGTGGTATTCCGGACAAAGCTTCTTTGCCGCGGTGTTCGGCATCCTTGCCGCCATCAACCTGCTCGGCGCCTGGGCCTTCGGGCAGATCTAGCTCAGCCGCGCCGGCTTGAAGTCGAGCGCGATTCCATTAATGCAGTAGCGCAGGCCGGTCGGCGGCGGGCCGTCGTCGAAGATGTGACCGAGATGGCTGCCGCAGGTCGCGCAATGCACTTCGGTGCGGACCATGCCGTGGCTGGTATCGGTGGTGGTCTCGGTTGCGCCGGGAACGGGTTCGTTAAAACTTGGCCAACCCGTACCGCTCTCGAACTTCACCTTGCCTTCAAATAAGGGTGTGCCGCATCCGGCGCACAGAAACGCGCCCGGTCGCTTCTCGAGCAAGAGGCCGCAACTGCCCGGCGGCTCGGTGCCGTGGGCGCGCATGATGCGGTATTGCTCGGGGCTCAGCCGCTTGCGCCACTCTGCATCGGTGAAGCTTACGGGGTAGGATTTGTCCATCTTGAACGCCTCTCTGTGCGGTCTCTTAGATACGCATCACGGCCAGTCGCGCCAAGTCACGGAACGCGTGCCGACAGTGTGAAAAAAACTCCACGTTTGTCGCAGGGCGAGTCACGCCGGCCGAGGAGTAGCGTCCCGGCGAGGGCGCAACACGGAGACGCAAGATGAAGTGGTTTTTGGCGGCCTTAGCGCTTGTAGCGGCGGCGGCCGTTTATAGCGTGCCGACGTTCGCGATCGACGGCGGCGTGGTACCGCCCGAGTGCTCGCAGCAGGCAACTAAGGACAAGCATCCCGACTGGTATCGTGACGGCGGCTATTGCGCCACGCCCAGCCCTGGGGCGACGACCGGTTACGGGTCCAGCTACCCGATCTGATGACAGTATAGCGTGGGGCGCGAGCCCCACGCTTCAGCGGTTCAGCGCGATCAGTAGAGGTGGATAGAGGTCACCTGGCAGTTGAGCAGGACGTCGAGCGAGCGGGTGCTGAAGTCGATCAATAGCAATAGTCGCGGTCACGGCAGACGACCACGTTCGCGGCGCTCGTGATCTTCCTTGACACGAAGGCGTTGTCAAAGCCGACCAGCGAGAGCTTGGCAAAGATGTCGCCCGATGCGGCGCAGAGCGAGCGGCCAGTCTAGTTGGCGCCGGGTGTAGAAGCGGAGTTCGCTATTTCTCGCTCAGCCCGGGACGCGCGGCGACATGAACCAGCCGCCTGGGTGCTGCCCGAAGCTGATATCGTAGAGCGGGAACCAGCCGTGCGCGCGGCCAGCGCGAATCTCGCACCACAGGCCTGAACAACGATCGACACGGATACGCACTCCGGCGACGACCTTGCCCGTGACCCGATAATTCGTGCCGGGGCCGGAGTAGAGGATGCCGTCATAGCTCGCCCAGCCATCGGTCGTCCACGCAGCGCTGCCTTTCGGCTGCACGGCGGTCGCCGGCAAAGCCGCCAGTAACATGGCAATGGCAAAAGCAAGCAGGCGGACGGACAACCGCATTGCAACCCCCGATGGTAAGTGCCGCGAGTCTAGCGAGTCGACCGGAGCGCCGGAAGGGCCGGCGGGTCACAGTCTGGGGATAAACAAAGGGCGCCGCACACGGAGCGGCGCCCTCACCCCGCGCGATCCGACCTGGAGGTCCCCGATCCGACGGCGCGGGATGACTCGCTCAACGAGACGCGGCGAGAGTAGTTCCCGTCAGGGCGCCGGGGGCAGAGGGCGCTTGCGGCCATCCTCGCCGAGGGCGACGTAGACGAAGCGGCCGGCGGTCACCTGCACGCGCTCGGCGATGCGTTCGCGACGTGCCCAGGCTTCGACCGCGACGCTGATCGAGGTCGTGCCCACGCGCTCGATCTCGGTGTAGACGCACAGAACGTCGCCGACCTTCACCGGGGCGATGAAGGTCATGCTGTCGACGGCGACGGTCACCACGCGGCCCCGGGCGCGCTCATAGGCGGCGATGCCCCCGGCGATATCCATCTGACTGATCACCCAGCCGCCGAAAATGTCGCCGGCCGGATTGGTGTCGGCGGGCATCGCGAGGGTGCGGATGGTGAGCGAGCCGTGCGGCTCCGGGCTTGAACTCATGATGCGGGACCCAATACCGGCCAGCGGCCGGTCTCCTCTTCCCAGTGTTTGCGGCAGAGCGAAACGTAGATGGATTTTTCGATCGACACCTGGTTCCCCTCGGTGATGGCGCGACCCTGCTCGTCCTTGCGGACGACCATCGTCGCCTTGGCCCCACAATAGCAGATGGTGCGGATTTCCCTGAGGCTGTCGGCGATGGCGAGCAGTGCTTCGGAGCCGGGGAAGAGCTTGCCCTGGAAATCGACGCGCAGCCCGAAGGCCATGACGGGAATATCGAGCCGATCGGCAACGCGGGCGAGTTGCCAGACCTGGTCGGGGGTAAGGAACTGCGCCTCGTCGACGAGCACACAATCGATCTTGCCGTCGAGCGCGGCCTGCTTGATGCGATCGAAGAGATCGTCGCCGGCGCGGAACAGCTCGGCAGGGGCGGAAATGCCGATGCGCGACTCGATGAGGGCCTCGGCGTCGTCGCCGGCGGCGTAGAGACCGGAGGTGTAGAGCAGCGTGCGCATGCCGCGCTCGCGATAGTTGTACGAGGCTTGCAGCAGCAGCGTCGACTTGCCGGCGTTCATCGTCGAATAGGAGAAATAGAGCTTCGCCATCGCCCCTACATGCCCGAGGGTGGGGGCGAGCGGCAAGGCGGTGCGCCCGGACGGCACAAAAAAACGGCCGCCGGGCGAGGGCGGCCGAGACCGATACGGGGTCGGTTGTGGAGCCGGACCGGTTGGGCGGGGTCGGGCTCCGATGGCGGTCCGTGCCTGTTGCGGCAGGGCACGGTCTTGTCCGGGGGTTGGGGTGACCGGACGATTGGGACGCTAGGGAGGGGAGGTGACAGGCTTATGACGGAAGGCCGGAGCGAGGCCGCAATTCGGTCGGAATCCCCGGCGACACGCGACCATTGCACAACAGCTTTGAGGGCTTGATCGATGACGACCATGTTGCGGACGACGATGGGGCTTGCGGCGGCGCTGCTGATGGCGGCGAGCCCGGCGGTGAGCTTTGCCGACACGGTGGTCGGCATCTACCAGACGGCCGACCGGCTCGAGGACTACCAGGTCCGGCTGTGCGGGCCCAATGACAGCCAGCTCTGCGTGAAGCTGCTCGCGCTGCGGGGCAAGGCGCAGTCGGCCAAGGGCAACAAGCTCGTCGGCACCGACGTCGTCGATCACGCCAAGCCAGCCGGGAGCAGCACCTGGAAGGGCAAGATGACGATCGACGACAAGACCGCTGACGCTACGCTCAAGCTCAAGCGCGGCGTCAGCCTCGATGTCAGCGCCTGCGCCTATATCGTAGTGTGCGCCTCGATCAGCCTGCCGGTCGCGAAGCCCGCGACCTGAGCTGCGGGACCAGCTCGACCAAGAGGATCGCACACACAATGATTGCTGCTCCCGCGTAACCGAGCGGGGGCAGCCGCTCGCCGAGGAACATGGCGCCGCCGGCCGCGGCGAAAAGGCTTTCCGCGGCGAGGATGATGGCGGCGTTGGCCGGCGGCACGTAGCGCTGGCCGATGGCCTGGAGCGTGAAGGCGATCGCCGTCGACATCACGCCGGTATAGGCGATCTCGGCCCAGCCGGCGGCGATGCCGTCAAACGTCGGATGCTCGAGCAGCGGCACGCCGATCAGCGCGAGCACTGCCGTCACAAGGAAGCACGCCAACGACATCGTCACCGGCATGCCCGTCTCCTGCACCAGCGGAGCGAGCATGGCGATCTGCACCGCCCATGAGATGGCACACAGAACCAGCAGCAGGTCGCCGAAGGTGAAGGCCGAGAGGTTGGCGCCGGTCAGCAGATAGATGCCGATGAGCGCGATGGGCGCGCCGAGATAGACGATCGGGTGCGGCCGCGCGCCGAGCAGCAGGAATGCTGCGAGCGGGGTGAAGATCACGTAGAGCGCGGTGAGGAAGCCGCCATTGGTGACGGTGGCGGTCTGCAGCGCCGCCTGCTGCGCCCAGACACCGGCAAAGAACGACAGCACGAGGATCGCGAGCTGGATCCATTGGCGCCGGGTGAGCGGTCCGACCAGCGGGCGCTGCCGACGGTACTCGACGAGCGCGAGCGGGGCGACGAGGATCGTGCCGATGCCGTAGCGGATGGCCGTGAAGACGAGCGGGCCCATATGCGCCATCGCGTTCTTCTGGAACAGGAAGGCGAAGCCCCAGAGGATGGTGCAGACGATCAGCGTGAGCACCGCAAGCGGACGCGACATGGTTGGCTTCCGCTAGAGTTCGGCGTCGAGCGCGGCGATGAGGCGGAAGATGTCCTCGGGCGTGGTGTAGTGGACGAACGACATGCGCAGCACGCCATGCGCCGGGTCGATGCCGAGGCCCTCGAGCAGGCGGTAGGCATAGAAATGGCCGCCGCCGACCCCGACATTGTGGCGCGAGATCATGCCGGCGACGTGCGCCGCCGGACGGTCGGTGACGATCGAGATGGTCGGCACGCGGCGGGCGGCGTCGGATGGCCCGATGAGTCGAATGCCGTTCTTGCTGTGGAGATATTCGAGCAGCGGCGTGAGCAGTCCGGTTTCCTGCGCCCGCATGGCGTTGGCGGCGCGGCGGAAGGCGCCGACGCCCTGCACGGCGTCGCCGGCGATGGCGGCGACCTTTTCGAGATAGTCGGCGATGCCGGCGCAGGCGGCGATCTGCGCATGGTCGGGGCCGGACGGAACGAGGCGCTTGCGCGGCACGTCGGCGTTGAAGAAGTGCCCCTGGTTCGGCAGTTCGGCGGCGAGGGTCGGGCGGATCGCCATCACGCCCTGGTGCGGGCCGTAGGTCTTGTAGGTCGAGAACAGATAGATGTCGCAGCCGAGCCCCGCGACATCCGGCAGGCCATGCGGTGCGTAGGAGACGCCATCGACGATGCTGATGGCGCCGACTGCCTTGGCGCGCGCCGTGACATCGCCGACCGGGTTGATCTCGCCGACGATGTTGGACGCGTGGGGCATCGCGATCAGCTTCACCTTGCCGTCGAGCAGGCGATCGAGATCGGCGAGGTCGAGATGGCCGGTCTGCGGATCGACGCGCCATTCGCGGACCTCGATGCCGATTCCCTCGAGCTTGCGCCATGCGCCGCTATTGGCCTCGTGGTCCTGGTTGGTGACGATGATGGCGTCGCCGGGCTTGAGCCGACCTTCGAGGGCGCGGCCGAGCGTGTAGGTGTTGGCCGAGGTCGACGGGCCGAAATGGATCCAGTCGGAGGTGACGTTGAGCGCGGCGGCCATGCGATGGTGCGCGAGATCCATCGCTTCACCGGCGGCGCGCGAGGCGGGATAGACGCCATAGGGCTGGACCTTGGTGGTCCAGTAATAGGTGCGCATCCGGTTGAGCACGCTGGCGCACGTGTAGGAGCCGCCGGCGTTCTCGAAGAAGGCCAGGTCCTTGAGCTCAGCCTGCCGGAATGACGGGAATTCGGCCCGGATGAGATTGGGATCGAGGGGCAGGGAGATCGGCATGGAGGGGTCCGCGCAGCAGACCTGTCCTAGCGGGTCGACCCGACAAAGAAAAGCTCCGGCCCGGCCCTTTGCGGGGCGAGACCGGAGCTCAACGCGGCGAGCGGGGGGGCGCTCGCCATCCGGGCGGGATGAGGGCGGTCCCGCCGGGAATTATCGTCAGGCGGGCGAGCCGGCGTCGTCCTGCTGGCTCCAGCGGCCATCCGGGCCGCCGTGCCTCCAGCCGTGCTGGCCCGGGCCCATGCCCATGTGGCGCGGCAGGAGCGAGGCCTTCTGGGTGTCGCTCAAGGAGGCGTAGAGCGCCTCGAAGCTGGGCAGCACGTCATTGAGGGCGGTGAGGCGGGCCTGGTCGATGGCGAGCCGATCCTTGAAGCGGGTCAGGAAATCGGGCTTGGCGCCGTTATCGGCCGTGGTCGGGGCGTTCGACTTGCAGGCGTCGGAGAAGGTCGATTCGTCGGCCATCGCCTTGTCGTGGAAGGTCTGGAACAGCGGCTTCTGGTCGGCGGTCAGGGCGAGCCTGTAGGACAGGTGGAGCAGGGCGCCATCGAGCGCCTCGGCGCCCTGTGGGGAGCAGGCGAGGAGCAGGAGCGCGCCGGGGCCCATGGCGTGGTGCGGCATCATCGCACGCGCCGGCATCATGTCGCCGTTGGGCGCCGCACCGGGAGCCGGCGGAGCGGCGTTGACGGTCGGCGGTTGCGAGGCGCTCGACGCATCGGTTGCATCCTGGGCGAAGGCGGTTGCGGCGACGCCCAGTCCGAGGGCGGTCGCGACGAGTGCCGCGATGGCGATAGAAGTTTTCACTGGTGGCTCCCTTGCTGGGGATCGTCGATCCCGATGCGGACAAAGCTAGCCGCCGCAACCTCGCCGAGGGATTGCGGCCGCGTGAAGCTTTGGAAAGTTTGGAAAGGAGAGGCGGCCGGGCCGCCCCTCCGTCAGGAGGCGATGTACTGCTTGAGGGCGATCGCTTCCAGCTCGGTCGACTCGATCTTGCGTTTCACCACATCTCCGATCGAGACGATGCCGACGAGGTCGCCGTTTTCGACCACCGGCAGGTGGCGGATGCGCCGCGCCGTCATCTGCTCCATCACGTCGTCGATGCCGGCATGGCGGTCGGTGGTGACGACGTTCCTGGTCATCACTTCGCGCACCGGACGCGAGGCGAGGCCGGCCCAGTCGCTGCCGAGGTGCCGGACGACGTCGCGTTCGCTGAGGATGCCGACGACCTTGCGGCCGTCGGTGACCACGACGGCGCCGATCTTGTGGGTGTTCAGCAGCTCAACCGCCTGGGCGATGGTCGCGTGCACGGCAATCGTCGTGACGGCGCGACCCTTGGATTGAAGGATGGTTTCGACTTGCATCGGTTAGTCCTGCTCTCTCGAACGGTCAGTGTGCGCCTCTGCGGCGGGTCGAAAAAGACAATGGCATTGTCCTGTCTCAGGACCGGCGGTCCCACGGGATCTGGCGCAGCGGCACCGGCTGGGGCAGTGGCGCGGGGCGCAAGGCCAAATGCGAGGCCTCGAAGATCACCGCGAGCACGAGGGTCAGGATCGGCGCCAGAAACAGCATCGCGCCGAGCTCGGTCTGATGCAGCTGGTCGATCCCGCGCAGCGGCACGAGGCCGGCGAAGACGGCGAAACTTGCAGCCAGCAGGGTGAAGGAGAACGCCACGATGACGGCGGTGGCGGCGGCATCGGCTTTGGACTGTCTGATCGGGGTGGTCATGGGGGCCTCACGCAAAAACTTCACAACGAAGTGAGCAGGCCAAACCTTTTGGGAGATTCCACGTAGCTAATGGGGTTGCACGCCGACAAAGTCGGGGCGCGAATGTGGCGCGGCATCTGATGGAGGGACACATGATCCGCTTTGGACGAGCCGCCGGGGTCGTGGCCGGGCTGGCGCTGCTGACGTGGCCGGCGATCGCGCAGAGCGAGGCGCCGTCGGCCCCCTCGATGCCGGATGCGTCGAGCGCGCCAATGCCGGCGCAGGCGGACGCGCAGCCGGCCGACTGGCAGAGCGTCATCGACCATCAGGTGCAGGCGTTCCGCGACCACGATGCGGAAGGCGCGCTGGCGGAAGCGGCCAAGCCCTTCCACGACATGTTCCCCGACCCCGCGGCGTTCTTTTCGGCGATCATGACCGGCGGCTATCAGCCGATCATGGATTCGCAGTCCGACACGTTCGGCGAGTATCAGATGGTCGCGCCCGACACCGTGCTGCAGCGCGTGAGCTTCGTCGGCAAGGACCAGACGCTCTACGACGCCATCTACGAGATGGGACACGAGGATGCCGGCTGGCGGGTCGAGGCCGTGCAGATGACCAAGGCCGCAGGCACCGGCGTCTAGCGTCGCGGCCCCGACGAAAGGCGATCGAGGGCGGCTTGCGCGCCGGCCGTGTGCCGCCTAAGGAGCCCCGGGTGCCAACCGGGGGTTATCGTGGCCTTTCTGTCCGACTCCATTCTTCGCATTGCGCCATCGGCGACCGTTGCCATCTCGCGCAAGGCCGCGGACATGAAACGCGCCGGCCGCGACGTGATCTCGCTCGCCGCGGGCGAGCCGGATTTCGACACGCCGCTCAATGTGCGCGAGGCCGCGATCCGAGCCATGGCGGAAGGCAAGACGCGCTACACCAATGTCGACGGCATCCCCGAGCTCAAGGCGGCGGTGGCGCGGAAATTCCAGCGCGACAACCATCTCAAGGTCAGCGCCGACGACTGCATGGTGAGCTCGGGCGGCAAGCAGATCATCTTCAACGCACTGCTGGCGACGCTCAACCCCGGCGACGAGGTGGTGATCCCGGTGCCGTACTGGGTGAGCTATCCCGAGATCGTGCGTTTCTGCAACGCCGTTCCAGTGTTCGCCGTCGCGGATGCATCGACCGGGTTCAAGCTGACCCCCGACGCGCTCGAAGCCGCGATCACGCCGAAGACGAAATGGCTGATCCTCAACACGCCCTCGAATCCGAGCGGGGCGGCCTATTCGCATACCGAGCTCAAGGCGCTGACCGATGTGCTGCTGAGGCACGAGCAGGTGCATATCCTCACCGACGATATCTACGAGGTGCTGGTCTATGACGGGCGCAAATTCGCGACCGTCGCCGAGGTCGAGCCGAAGCTGTTGCCGCGCACGCTCACCATGAACGGCGTGAGCAAGAGCCACGCAATGACCGGCTGGCGGATCGGCTATTGCTGCGGGCCGCGCGAGCTGATCGCCGCCATGACAAAACTCCAAGGGCAGTCGACCACCAATCCGTCCTCGATCGCGCAATGGGCGGCAGTCGAAGCGCTTGACGGGCCGCAGGAATTCCTCGCCGGCTGGCGGGCAAAGTTCCAGGAGCGGCGCGACCTCGTGGTGAAGGGCCTCAACGCCAATACCGGTCTCGACTGCCTCGTGCCGGAGGGCGCGTTCTACGTGTTTCCGTCGGTGAAGCGGCTCTTGGGCAAGACCAGCAAATCGGGCGTCGCGCTCAAGGACGACGAGGCGTTCGTCACGGCACTGCTCGAGGAAACCGGGGTGGCGCTCGTCCACGGCACGGCGTTCGGCCTGCCGGGGCACATGCGTCTCAGCTATGCGGCATCCAATCGCGAGCTCGAGCAGGCGGTGAGCCGAATCCAGAGCTTCTGCGCGGGCGTCCACTAACCGCAGCAAAAGAACGGGCCCCGCTCGAGGGGATGAGCGGAGCCCGGGGTCATACGCCGAGGCGCATGACCATTTCCGTGCCGGCCGAAACGCAGGCCGGCTAAGTCAGATGGTTATGCGGAAGGCCGCCGAGACCGACAAACGCGAAGCGGGAAGCCGAGCCATGCTCAAATGCATGGGTCGCGGCATAAAAAAAGGCTCCATCCGAAGATGGAGCCTTATGAAAGTGGGGCAAACGGACGAGGGAGGAGGAAACGCCGTTTGCCTGTGGGCTTCGCCGAGGGAGGAGGATTCGGCGGACACCCAGTGTCGGAAGCAACGGGTCCGAGGGAGGAGGATTCGGGCCGGCAACTCATCGACAAGCCGAATATGTGAGCGTCGGTGGATTCCAGCAATGCGGGCACTGACATGTCAGCCATGCATGCCATGCAAGTAAGGTCAGCCTGTTTGACCCATTTTGCCCCCGCCAAATGCATGGCTCGCAAATGAAAAAGGCCCCGCTCGAGGGGAGAGCAGGGCCTTGCTTTTGTGGGAGCGAACCCCCGCATGGTAACGCGGGCGAGGAGGGAGAGAGCCCGGCGTCACGAAAACTATAGGGCCGGCCGCGGAAAGCGCTCAAGCGCGGGCTCGAGCATAGCAGGCATGCGAGACGCGCATGAATGTTAGGAGGCTAACGATTCGGGCGGCGACCCGCAGGCGCTACAACCAGCCTTTGCGCTTGAAAAAGAGGTAGGGGAGGATGGCCGACAGCACCATCAGGCCGAGAGCCATCGGATAGCCGAAGGGGAAGTCGAGCTCGGGCATGAGGCGGAAGTTCATGCCGTAGATCGAGGCGACCAGCGTGGGGGGCAGGAACACCACCGCGGCGACCGAGAAGATCTTGATGATCTGATTCTGCTCGAGGTTGATCAGGCCGAGCGTCGCATCGAGCAGGAACTGGATCTTGTTATTGAGGAAGGCGGCGTGGTCGGAGAGCGCCGCGGCGTCGCGCTGCAGCACCTTCAGTTCCTGGCGCAAATCGCGAGCCGCCTTGCCGTTTCCGTCTTCGACGGTCTGATGGAAACTCGACAGGCGGGTGATCGAGACCAGGCTTTCGCGTGCGAGCGTCAGGATGTCTCCCTTGCGGCCGATGATCTCGATGATCTGCTGGAGGTCGCGCGACTTGCGCGTGACGTTGCGGGTGCGATTGCGGAAGACGTCGCGCGAGATCTGGTCGATCTCGTCGCCGGTGGTCTCGAGCAGCTGGGCGAGGCGATCGATCATCGCCTCGATCAGGCCCAGCATGACCTTTTCGCCGCTGGTGTAGGGATTGTTGGTCGGCCGGGTGACGAGCCGCTCGAACAGCCGAAACGGCTTGGGGTCGGCGTAACGGACGGTCACCAACTGGTTGTTGCGCAGAACGAAGGTGACCGGGGTCTTCTGCGGCTCGTCGGTCTCGGCGTTGTAGAGGGCGGTGATGGTCATGAACTCGGCGCCGCCCTCATTGTAGAGGCGGGCGCTGGGCTCGATGTCGTCCATCTCGGCACGGGTCGGGATATCGATGCCGAGGCAGGATTCGACGAAATTGTCCTCGGCCTTGGTCGGATCGGTCAAGTTGTACCAGACCGCGCCACCGGCGAGCGGCGCGGGCGCTTCAGCGTCGACGTCGGTGGCGACGAGGCGGTCGTCCTGCCGGACATAGGCACGCAGCATGGCGTCGGAGCTCCGCTAGGCGGAAGTTGGGGTCTGCGTGCGCTTACCGGCGGCAGGGGTCAACGGTGTTCTCGGCTGACGGCTAGTTCGACTTGAAGGCGTTGCTGAGGGCGGTCTTCAGGTCAGTCCCGTCGGAATAGACGACGTTATCGATCCGCCAATAGCCGACATTCGTGCCGTCAATCGGCAGTTTCTTGAGGATCAGCGTGTCGGTGAAATCGGCCGCCGCGTCGTCGGGGAAGCTGTATTTGATCTCGACTTTCGCATCCATCTTGCTGAGCGTGGCGAGGCCGGTGTCGCATTTCGGTGCGTAGTCGGCCGAGGATTGCCAAGGAATACCATCGCCGAGTGGCGGCTTTTCGTCCGGATGAGCCTTGGCGTAGGCGTCGTCGAGCTTGTCGACGGTGGCGATGGCCTGCTTCAGGCCATCGGTCAGGATGCCCGAGATCACCGCCTCGTCATTGCCGATCCGAGACATGCAGAAAATCTCGCCGATCTGGTCGGCCTTGAGCACGACCATCTGGCCGGCAGACTCGGTGTCGGCGGCGAAGGCAGGCGATGCCATGAGGGCAGTCGCGACCAGAATGGCGGCGGCGGTGCGCATAGTGAAGACCCCAAACGAACGGCGCGCTTCTAGCACGTTGCCGTGAACCTCGGCTGAACGGATTGCCGCGCCTAAAACTGCCATTCGCGCGACTTGGTGACGAGGAAATCGCGGAAGACGCCGACGCGTTTCGAATTCTTCAGCGCCGGGGGATAGACGAAATAGGCCTCGTAGGCCGGCAGCTCGATGCCGGTGAGCACGCGGCGCAGCGTGGTTTCGCTCTCGGTCACGTAGTCGGGCAGCATGGCGATGCCGATGCCGGCGCGGCAGGCCTGCATCATACCGACGATGGCATTGACCTTCATGGCCGAGTGGCGCGGCGACGAGTCCGGGCGGCCGAGGCGCTCGATGTAGTTGATGTCGCCAAGGTGCTGCGGGACCGGTTCACCGAAGGTGATCAGGCGGTGGTTGTCGAGTTCCTCGGGGGTCTTGGGCTCGCCGCGCTCGGCCAGGTAGTCGAGCGACATATAGAAGTGGTTGTGCACGGTGAACAGCTTGCGCTGGATCATCTCGGACTGGTTCGGCCGGTGCAGGCGAATAGCGACGTCGGCCTCGCGCAAGGCGAGATCGAGCTCGGCATCGTTGAGTTTGATCTCGATGCTGATATCCGGATAAAGGCCCAGGAATTCGTGGATGCGGCCCGACAGCCAGGTCGAGCCGATGCCCACCGTCGTGGTGACCAGGAGCTGGCCGGTCGGCACGTCCTGGCTGTCTGACATCTGCGTTTCGACCTGCTGCAGCTCCGAATGCATGCGGTGAGCGGTGCGGAACAGCTGTTCGCCGACCTCGGTCAGCACCAGGCCGCGGGCGTGGCGGATGAAGAGCTTGAGGTTGAGGTCGTCCTCGAGCGCCGAAATCTGCCGCGACACCGCCGACTGGCTCATGTTGAGCCGTTCGGCGGCATGGGTAAAGCTCCCGGATTCTGCCGCGGTGTGGAAGATCCGGAGCTTGTCCCAATCGAGCATGATCTACTCCGCCGCTTCGGCGAGGTTTTCTTCGGCGAGGAAGCGCTCGGCCTCGAGCGCCGCCATGCAACCCATGCCGGCGGCGGTGACAGCCTGACGGAAGACGTCGTCGGTGACGTCGCCGGCGGCAAAGACACCGGGCACGTTGGTCTGCGTGGTGCCGGGCTTCACCGCCAGATAGCCCCCCGGCTTCATGTCGAGCTTGCCGCCGAACATCGAGGTCGCCGGGGTATGGCCGATGGCGACGAAGACGCCGTCGACAGAGAGCGTCTCGGTCGCGCCGGTCGCGGTGTTCCTGAGGACGACGCCATTGACAGAGGGCGGCATGTCCGAGCCGGTGATATCGGCGAGCTCGGTGTTCCAGCGCACCTCGATCTTGGGGTGGGCGAAGACGCGCTCCTGCAGGATGCGCTCGGCGCGGAATTCGCTGCGTCGGTGGATCAGGGTCACCTTGGACGCGAAATTGGTGAGGAACAGCGCTTCCTCGACGGCGGTGTTGCCGCCGCCGACGACGATCACGTGCTTGTTGCGATAAAAGAAGCCGTCGCAGGTGGCGCAGGCACTTACGCCGAATCCCTGAAATTTCGATTCAGACGGCAGGCCGAGCCAGCGCGCTTGGGCGCCAGTCGCGACGATCAGCGCGTCGGCGGTATAGCTGCGGCCGCTGTCGCCCTTGAGGGTGAAGGGACGGTGGTTGAGATCGACCTCGGTGATGAGGTCGTTGATGATGCGCGTGCCGACATGCTCGGCCTGCGCCTTCATCTGCTCCATCAGCCATGGGCCCTGGATGACGTCGGCAAAGCCGGGGTAATTCTCGACATCGGTGGTAATGGTCAGCTGGCCGCCCGGCTGGATGCCGTTGATGATGATCGGCTGGAGCATTGCACGGGCCGCATAGATAGCCGCGGTGTATCCGGCCGGCCCCGACCCGATGATGATGACCTTGGAGTGCATGAGAGTCTCCCTCTCCCGGGAGCGCAATGTAGTGGCCCGGACCTATGAGTTTCAAGCGCGTCGCGGGCGAAAGCCCCGGAAATGCGGCGCTTCCACAACAATGAGCACCTGCCCCTACGGATTGCCCAAAAGCTGGGCAATTGTCGCGCGAAGTTGGCGGTCAGGCTGGGCGCAAATTCGCCGGAGCTATGCGCCGGCGCCCGCGATCAGACGTATTTGACCTCGGCGATCTCGTAGCTCCTGGTGCCCCCGGGGGCGGGGACCTCGAAACTGTCGCCCTTCTGCTTGCCGATCATGGCGCGGGCGATGGGCGAGGAGATCGAGATGCGGCCCTTGCCAGCATCGGCTTCGGCGTCGCCGACGATGGTGTATTTGCGGGTCTCTTCGCTGTCCTCGTCGACGATCCTGACGGTGGCGCCGAACTTGACGGTCGAGCCGGACAGCTTGCTGATGTCGATGATGTCGGCGAGCGCAAGGAGGCTCTCGAGTTCCTTGATGCGGCCCTCATTGAGGCTCTGCTGCTCCTTCGCGGCGTGATATTCGGCGTTTTCCGAGAGGTCGCCGTGGGCGCGCGCTTCGGCGATCGCCGCGATGATGCGCGGACGGTCCTCGGAGGTGCGGCGGCGATATTCCTCGCTGAGCGCGGCATGGCCCGCGGGGGTCATCGGAATCTTGTCCATCGGTCGTCTCCTTTCCCTCGCCAAAGGCAAAAGCTCGCTTTCGCCGGTGTCCGGCGCCTCGCGAACCAAGGTGAGGGGAGCGGCAGCAAATTGCGCCCGGGACTGCCCGGGGTCAAGCGCCCCAGCGGGCAGGGGCCGGCGGCGTGCCGCCGGCCGAATTTGTGTCAGCCTTTGACGGCGGCCCAGGCGGCGTCAGCCACGAGCTCGGCGGCGCGCTTGGCGGCGACGCGGGCGCGGCCGGTCGCTGCGAGCCGCAGGAAGTTGTAGGCGGGCCCGAGGATCAGCGAATGGGCGATCGGCCAGGGCACGTCCTTGACCTTGCGGGCCTTGACGAATTTCGAATAGCTCGACGACAGCGAGCCCTGACCTTCTGCCAGGGTGTCGGCGATGGCGGCGAATTCGGGAGCGGTGGCCGAGAGCGCACGAATCTCGTCGGTAAAGCGGAACAATTCGGGGTTCTTGAGGCCCCAGATCACGAGGCCGCCGGCGCTCGCCTTGACCACGGCTTCGGCGGTGTCGGAGGACGACTGCGACTCGCCAGACCAGCCGGCCATGGCGTCTTCGAGCAGCGCCATGGCGAGGGCGCCCTTGCCGTCAAAGAAGTGGTAGATCGACCCCGTGGTGGCGCCAGAGGCCTCGCGGATATCGTTGATCGTGGTGGCGATATAGCCCTTTTCGAGGAAGCAGCCGAGGGCCGCCTCGAGGATCGATTCGCGACGCTGGTCGCCGGTCAAGCGCTTGCGGGGTTTCACTTTTTTTGCGGCGGCACGGGCCATTCGCGTCCCTTTCCTGGAGGAATTGTCTGGAATTTGTTTCCAGCATGGAGCAGAGCGTAATTCTAGTCGAGCGTTTTGTTGGGGTTTTGGACATGCTCGGGCAGGGCGAGGATTGGCCAGCGAAAATGTCCGGCTAAAGGCGGCGCGGGCGCTTTTTGCCGCAATCGACGGTGGCAAGGGCGGCGGACTAGGCTCGCTGTGGGTTAAGAACGCAGTTCAAGTCGCGCACCCTAAGCGGTTGAAGGCAAAGGGATCGCCGTTTCACCGCAGCCACATGACCTGGCAAATTGCCACGCGCCTCACGGATCGTCCGCGGACACAGCTCGCCTGAGGGTCAGGAACAGCCGAAAGCGCGGCTCCAAGGCGCCGCGCCCATGCTCGAGATGACGAGGTCGGCCTGGCGCCTACGACGCCATCGAGAGATTGTCGGCGGCGGACTTTCCGGTCCGCTTGTCCTTGACGATCTCGTAATTGACCTTCTGGCCCTCATCGAGGCCGTTGAGGCCCGAGCGCTGGACCGCAGAGATGTGCACGAACACGTCCGCCCCGCCCTCGTCCGGCTGAATGAAGCCGTAGCCCTTCTGCCCGTTGAACCACTTAACAGTACCGGTAGCCATAGAAGTCCCTCTCGCAGTCTCTGCCGTGGCGGTCCTGTCTTCCCAGGGGGCGCCAATCGAAATCTCGGTGGGACGTCAGCAGGCGCGTTATGGCGTCGCCAGGCACGGACAGTCGGCCGCAATATTCGACAGCGCCGTTCTAGCGGGAATTTTTGAGGGGCACAATATGTCGCAGGCAAAACCAGAAGCCGCCGCGGCAAGCACCGGACGGGACCAGACGTTGATAGCGATTCGACGCATTCCGACCTCTAGAAGGTCGATAGTCTCGCACCGGCCAGGCGCAGCCGGAGCTTGGGTGAAGAGAGTCTGACGTTTACGGCAGCCATGCGATAGCGTCCAGTAAACTCCCCGCGCGTCCCTAACGCCGCCTTCCGAGAGTCCCATGCCTGCCATCCGCGACGATTTTCGCTCCGACACCGTCACCCGGCCGAGCCCGGGCATGCGCAAGGCAATGGCGGATGCCGAGGTGGGCGACGACGTTTTTGGCGACGATCCGACCGTCAAGCGGCTCGAGGCCAGCCTGGCAGAGCGGCTCGGCAAGCCGGCGGCGGCGTTCATGGCATCGGGGACGCAATCGAACCTGGCGGCACTGCTCAGCCATTGCGGCCGCGGCGACGAGTATATCGCCGGCATGGACGCGCATTGCTATGCGCATGAGCAGGGCGGGGCGGCCTGGCTCGGCAGCATCCAGCCGCAGCCGATCCCGCATCGGCCGGACGGCACGCTTGCCCTGGGCGATATCGAGGCGGCGATCAAACCGGACGATATCCACTATGCGCGGACCCGGCTGCTCTGCGTCGAGAACACGTTCGGCGGGCGGGTGATGCCGATGACGTGGATCGGCGAGGCGACGGCCTTGGCGCGCCGACACGGCCTCGCGACCCATCTCGATGGCGCGCGCGTGTTCAACGCGTCGGTTGCCAGCAACACCGACGTGGCTGCGATCGCCGCGCCGTTCGACACGATCTCGGTCTGCCTCAGCAAAGGGCTCGGGGCACCAGTGGGGACGGTGCTGGTCGGGGAGAGCGAGCTCATTGTCCGCGCCCGGCGGCATCGCAAGGCGCTGGGCGGCGGC
>Ga0265313_10000757_pt1 | contig 32971 bp, 36 predicted proteins | sample 4123metaG_FD_203122 | JGI IMG/M metagenome (GOLD analysis project Ga0265313, IMG submission 203122) | Rhizosphere microbial communities from Carex aquatilis grown in University of Washington, Seatle, WA, United States - 4-1-23 metaG | ecosystem: Host-associated > Plants > Roots > Rhizosphere >... | reverse complement strand
ATCGCCGTAATAAGCTTCATCTGCCGTCCTTCCGTGTTATTGCCAGCGCCGGACGAAGGCCCGGCTTTAACGAATTATCAAGAAGCGGGCCAACTTCTGGGCGATATGGCAAGTACCTGAAAAGGAAAGACATAGTGCGATTTTTGGCTGGGGATGACTCAAAAACAGGCAGGCATGAATCGCCTAGTTTGAAGGCAGAAAAGCATTTATGCCTGTTTTTTGAGCGGTACTGAGGCAGCAATGCGGCAAGCTGATATCATCGTCAGCGGGGGCGGAATGGTCGGCCTTTCCCTGGGCCTGGCCCTGGCCCAGGGCGGCTTTCGCACCGTGGTGGCCGACGCTGCGCCGCTGGCTGCCCAGCTTGACGAGAAATTCGATGGCCGGGTCTCTGCCCTGGCCTATGCCTCCATCCGCATGGTCCGGGCGCTGGGGGCGTGGGCGGCGATGGAAGCGCACGCCCAGCCCATCCGCGAAATCCTGGTCACCGATGGCGCGCCGGGGCGGGCGGCCTCGCCCTTCTCGCTGCATTTCGACGCCGGCGAAGTGGGCTCGCCGGAGCTGGGCGCCATTGTCGAGAACCGCCATATCCGCGCCGCCCTGCAGGCCCGCGCGCTGAGCGAAAAAAATCTCACCTTGATCGCCCCCGCCGCCGTGAAAAGCGTGGCGGTGGAAGCGGGCGGCGTCAGCGCCGAACTGGCCAATGGCGAGACGGTAAAGGCGGCGGTTGCGGTCGCTGCCGACGGGCGGGTCTCGCCGCTGCGCGAGGCGATGGGCATCAAGACCATCGGCTGGTCCTATCCCCAGACCGGCATCGTCGCCACTGTGGAGCATGAGAAGCCGCACAATGGCGTCGCCTATGAGCATTTCCTGCCGGCGGGACCGTTCGCAATTTTGCCGATAACAGGAAATCGTTCTTCGCTGGTGTGGACGGAAGAAAAGACCAAAGCACCCGCCCTGTTGGCGCTGGACGAAGCGCGATTTAACGAAGAACTGGCGAAACGCTTCGGCGCCCATCTGGGCGCGGTAAAGACTGCGGGGCCTCGCTGGTCCTATCCGCTCAGCTTTCACATCGCCCGGGATTTCGTGAAGCCGCGCTTCGCCCTGGCAGGCGACTGCGCCCATGGCATCCATCCCATTGCCGGGCAGGGGCTCAATCTTGGCCTCAAGGATGCGGCCGCTCTGGCCGAAGTGCTGCTGGATGCGGCGCGGCTGGGTCAGGATATCGGCGCGCTGGATGTGCTGAAACGCTATGAACGCTGGCGGCGGTTCGACTCGGTGGCCCTGGCGGCGAGTACCGATGCGCTCAATCGGCTCTTTTCCAATGACATCGCGCCGCTGCGCGCCCTGCGCGGCATCGGCATGGGGATCGTGGATTCCATCGGGCCGGCCCGCCGCTTCTTCATGCGCCATGCCGGGGGTGATGTTGGTAAGCTGCCGCGCCTGATGAAGGGCGAGACGGCTTAATGGACTGTGCGTTTCCACCGCTGGCTGGCGCGTTCGCGGGCAGTGAGGTTGGAGCGCTTCTCGCCGCGTGATAGCAGCGCGGAAGGCAGTTCCTCATAAAAGCGCCGCGCCACCGCGCCGATGCGCTGTGCCCGCATTTCCTCGGCTTCCTCACGGGTGGCGAAGACCTGCGCCTCGAACAGATAATGGGTGGCGTCGCCGGCGGTGATCTCCTGCACTTCCTCCACCTGCTCGGCGGCGACGTCCAGGGCATGGCGGATATGGGCGGTGGGGTCCTTCTTCTCCTGCGCCTGTTGGGTGATGCGCTTGACGTTCTCCTCGTCAAAGCGGCGGAAGCGCGGCACGACATAGCGATAGACCAGCAGACCCGCCAGGATCAGCCCCGCCATCCAATATACGTCGGTCATTCAGCGCGTCTCCCGTGCCCCTTTGCCAGATAATCTTCATGCTGCATTTCCACAAGCCGCGAGGCGGTGCGGCGGAAGGCGTCCGACCCGCTGCCCTGCGGATAAAGCGAATCGGGCGGGGCCGCCGCCGAACAGACCAGCTTGACGCCTTCATCATACAACGTGTCGATCAAGAGGGTGAAGCGCCGCGCCTCGTTACGCATGGCCTCGTCCATCACCGGGATATGGTCGATGAAAACCGTGTGGAAATGCCGGGCGATGGCGAGATAGTCCGCGCCCGCCAGCGGCCGGGCGCAAAGCTCGTCAAAGGAAAAGCGCGCCGCGCCCTGGCCAATACCCTGGCCCGCCCGCGGCACGGAAAGATTTCGCCCCAGCACCGTCAGGGAGGTGGCTTTGCCGGGCCCGCCCGCCAGCTTCAGCCAGGCCGCGTCCATCGCCGCGTCCGCGCCTGGCGACAGCGGCGTCAGATAGACCGCCACATCCTTCAGACCCTGCAGGCGATAATCGGTCGGGCCGTTCAGCGCCACCACTTCCATCCGCTGCTTTATTTCCGCGATAAAGGGCATGAAAAGCTGGCGGTTGAGGCCGCCTTCATAAAGCCGGTCCGGTGGGGTGTTGCTGGTCGCCACGATCACCATGTTCGCGGCGAAGAACTGCTCGAACAGCCGGCCCAGGATCATGGCGTCGGCCACATCGGTGACCTGGAATTCGTCAAAGCAGAGCAGGCGCGTGTCCCTGGCGATGGCGCGCGCCACCGGCGCGATGGGGTCGTCCGCCTCCTGCTGACGCAGCACATGGATGCGGGCATGGATGTCAGCCATGAAGGCGTTGAAATGCAGGCGCAGCTTTTTCGGCTCCTGCACCTCCGCAAAGAACAGGTCCATCAGCATGGTCTTGCCGCGCCCGACATCGCCCCAGAGATAGAGACCTTTCGGGGCCGCTCGCCTGCCGAAGAAGGAAAAGCGTTGCGGCTTCAGGGCGCGGCTCAGCGCCTCCAGCTTCGCCGCCGTCCGGGCCTGCGCCGCGTCAGGCTTGAGCGCGCCTTCCGCCAAGGCGGTAATGTAGGCCGAGGCGGTCATGCGCCCAGCAGGCGGCGCGCCATTTCGGCGTGCAGCCGCTCCACCATCCGGCCGCGAAAGGCGATCACGCCCCTGTCGCGGTTTTCCGGCTTGTCGAATTCCGCCAGCAGCGCCTTGGCTTCGGCGATTTCCGTCGCAGAGGGCGCGAAAGCGGCGCGGGCGGTCTCGATCTGCGAAGGATGGATCAGGGTCTTGCCGTCAAAGCCGAAATCCCGCGCCACGGCGCAAGCGGCGGCAAGGCCGTCCTGGTCGGCAATGTCGTCATGCCCGGCATCCAGCGCCAGACAGCCATGCGCCCGCGCCGCCGTCACCAGCGCCGTCATGACGTAGCGCAAGTTGAGGCGATCGGGGCGGTGCCGCCCGCCCATCTCCTTGACAAGATCGTTGGCGCCCAGCACCAGCGCCGCTGTGCCTTGCGCGATCTCCGCCACCTGCAGTACGGCGCGCGGCGTCTCGATCATGGCCCAGAGCGGGACGGGTCCGCCAAGCAGCCGCGCCGCCGCCAGATCGGCGGCGCTTTCCACTTTCGGCAGCAGGATGGCGTCGGCCTGCGCCGCCGCTTTCAGATCAGCCACGCCATGCTCGCTGGTCAGGGTGTTGATCCGCACCACCGTGACGCGGACGCCATAGGCGCGCTCGCCCACCGCCCGCGCCACCGCCTGCCGCGCCGCAGTTTTCTCGCCCGGCCCCACCGCATCTTCCAGGTCGAGGATGACGGCATCGCAGTCAAGTGCGCGCGCTTTTTCCATCGCCCGCGCATTGCTGCCGGGGACGAAAAGCGCAGTTCTGACGCGCAGCGGGCTTATTCGACGCCTTCGACCAGGACGAATTCGCCATCGCTCACCGACTGGCGTATCTTGCGCGCCTCGGTGTATTCCGGCGAATTGTAGCAGGCCAGCGCCGCTTCCATGGACGGAAACTCGACCACGACATTGCGGGCGCGCGCCTGGCCTTCCAGCACTTCGGTCTTGCCGCCGCGCGCCAGGAACTTGGCGCCGTTGCGCTCATAAGCGGGGCGGCCGATCTCGACATATTTCTTGTAGGTTTCCGCATCGCGGACATCGACGCGGGCGATCCAGTAGCACTTGGGCATTATGAGCTCCTCAACAGCTTGCGATTTATCAGGGCTTCGGCGATCTGCACGGCGTTGGTGGCCGCGCCCTTGCGCAGATTGTCGGCAACCACCCACAGCGACAGGCCATGCTCGACCGTGGGGTCCTTGCGGATGCGGCTGACGTAAGTGGCGTCCTCGCCGGCGCATTCCAGCGGCGTCGCGTAGCCGCCATCCTCGCGCTTGTCCACCACCAGCACGCCGGGAGCGGCGCGCAGGGCATTGCGCGCGTGCTCGGCGGTGATCGGCTTTTCGAACTCGATATTCACCGCCTCGCTATGGCCGATGAAAACCGGTACCCGCACACAGGTCGCTGTCACCTGGATATCGGGGTCGAGAATCTTCTGCGTTTCCACCGCCATCTTCCATTCTTCCTTGGTGCTGCCGCCATCAAGGAAGACGTCGATATGCGGAATGACGTTGAAGGCGATCTGCTTGGTGAATATTCCCACCTCCACCGGGTCGGCGACAAAGACGGCGCGGGTCTGGCGGAACAGTTCGTCCATCGCTTCCTTGCCGGCGCCGGACACCGACTGATAGGTCGAGACCACCACACGCTTGATGGTGGCCAGGTCGTGCAGCGGCTTCAAGGCAACCACCAGCTGGGCGGTGGAGCAGTTGGGATTGGCGATGATGCCTTTCTTGATTCCATCCAGCGCGGCGGCGTTCACCTCCGGCACCACCAGCGGCACGGCGCGGTCCATGCGCCAGTGGCTGGAATTGTCGATCACGATGCAGCCGGTGGCGGCGATCTTCGGCGCCCACTCTTTCGCGATGGCGCTGCCGGCGCTCATCAGGCAGAGATCGGTGCCCTTGAAGTCGTAATAGTCCAGCGCCTTGATTTTCAGGACGCCATCGCCGAACGAGACTTCGGTGCCGACCGAACGGGTGGAAGCCAGCGCCACCACTTCGCTGGCGGGGAACTGGCGTTCCACCAGCACCTGCAGCATCTCTCGCCCGACATTTCCCGTCGCGCCAACAACGGCAACTTTATAAGCCATATCCGCCCACTCTCTTTGCGGGCAGAGCATTACTAAAGCGGAACTGTCAGGGGAAGGGCGTCAGGGCCGCCATTGCAGCCGCAGCATGCCGCCGGTGAAGCGGAGGCTGGGGGCATAAGGGTTGGAACGGTCCGCGGACCGCAGTTCCACCCCACCGTCGCGCACACCCAGGCTTTGCGCCACTTGGTCGGAATAGGTCATCGGATAGAGGGGAGGCGGGGCTGGGGACGGGGCTGCCGCCTGCGACTGGATCAGCGGCTTGAGGGTGATGCCGCCGCTGCCGGGGTGCGAATCGGCCATCGCCGTTCCGGTCAGCGCCAGAAAGGCGAAACACCCTGAGAAAATGCCGGCCCGGACCATTGGGGAAAACCCTGCGCGTCATAAGGAAAACGTCCACCCCGCCTCCGAGTTGCATCCTGGTAAGGTTCCGGCGCCGGAATGCTTGGCGGGGCGGCGGCCAGCGCCTAGTCTTTCGCGTCCTCGCAATCCGGAAGCCCTTATGCCCCACCTCCTGCGCCGGGCCGGCGCCGTTGCCGCCCTCGCCGCCCTGACTTCTGGCACCGCTGCTGAGGCTGCCTCCCGCTGCGCCAGTTCGGCGGAGATTTCCGCCATCCAGGTCTCGGCCGTGCAGCAGGAATTGACGGACGCCGCCCTGGCCTGCGGCCCCGGCGCGGTGGTGAACTTCAACCGCTTCCAGACCGTCTTCCAGAAGGAGCTGCGCCGCTCCGACGCCGCGCTGCTTTCCATGTTCAAGCGCCTCAACGGCGTGGCCAAGGGCAATGCCGCCTATGATTCCTACAAGACGCGCGCCATCGCCCATGCCGAGCAGCGCCGCACCAAGCCCGGCGCCCATGACGGTTTCTGCGCCGCCGCGCAGATCGTGTTCGAGGCGGCGCTGGCGCCCGACAAGCCGGTACTGGAGGATTTCGTCTCCGGCGTGCCGGTCTATGAGGACAATCCCGTCGATCCCTGCGAGATCAAGGTGGCGATCACGCTGCAGGGCGTGCAGGCGGGGTCAGCCGTCACGCCAACGCCGCGCCCGCATCTGCCAAGCGATCCGCCGGACGACAGCCTGTTTCCGCGGTAATTTGATTTAACCCCTCCGCCCTTCGCTGGCTTAACCGGCGCTGCGCGCCTCGCCAGCTACGGGCACCTCCCCTTCCTGTGCGCTGCGCGCACGAATGGGAGGTGGGCCTGCTGGTCGCCCCGCTCGATACGCTGTCGCTATCAACCGCTGCGGGGCTTGAGATTTCCGGAATTGCTGTCGCCTTTGCAGGCGGCAAAAGAAAAGGGCCGGTCTTTCGACCGGCCCTGATCTTTTCGAACTGGTTGGCTATCAGCCGCCCAGATCGATAACCGCGCGGCGGTTCTTGGGCTCGCGCACGCCCGGACCGGTCGGAACCAGCGGGTCGTGGAAGCTCTTGCCTTCGATGGCGATGCCACCGGCGCCGACGCCCTGACGGACCATTTCGTCCTTCACGGAATTGGCGCGGCGGATCGAGAGCGCCTGGTTATACTTGTCCGAACCCACCGTGTCGGTGTGGCCCGTGACCAGGATGCGCACCGAGCCGAGCGTCTTGGCGGCCGAGACGGCCTCCGTGACTGTGCTCTGGGCTTCCGCCGTGAGGTTCGACTTATCGAAGTCGAAGAACACGATGTAGGTCTTCGCCGGCGGGGGCGGCGGCGGAGGAGGCGGAGGCGGCGGCGGAGGCGGCGGTGGGGGCGGCGGCGGGGGAGGCGGCGGCGGGGGCGGCGGCGGCGGGGGAGGCGGCGGCGGCGGGGGAGGCGGCGGCGTCATGAACCAAGTCAGGCCCAGCATGAACGCGTTCTCGGTGAAGCTGCCGACATGGACGGGCGTGAGCGCCAGATAGGCCGAGGCGCCGTTCTTGTCGACCAGGATCGAGCGGTAGGCGTAGCGGAAGCTGAGGTCCAGGTCTTCCGACATGTGATAGTTGATCGCCGCGATCCCGGTGTAAGCGAAGTTGACGTCCGAGGCGCGCACGAAGTCGAAGGTGGTGGTGCCGGTGACGGTGGTGGCGCGGATGTAACCGCTGCCGACGCCAAGGCCGCCGCCCACTGAAAGGCTCCAGCTATCACTCAGCGGAATGTCGTAAAGGGCGTTGACGGTGGTGAGGCGCAGCTGGGTGCCGGCGCCGGTGAAGGGCGAGGTCTTGCTGATGTCATGCCAGGAATAGCTCGTCTCGACTTCCAGGCGGAGGTTGTTGTCGAACTTGTAGCCGGTCTGCAGGGCGACAATGCCGCCGCTGCTGACGCCGATCTTGCCGGTGTTGGTCGGCACCGGGACCGAGTGGTAGCTCACGCCGGTCTGGTCAGCCAGGCCGCCGGACAAGCCAAGATACCAGCCATCAGCAGCCAGAGCGGGGGTGGAAAGCGCCACGGCGGCCACGCCCGCCAAGGCAGTTAAACGAAGTTTCATTGGAACCCTCTTTGAAAGTCGGCAGCAGGAAGGCCCCCCGCCGTGCCGAAACCTATCCAGCGCTTATAACGGCGATCTCGGGAAAAGTCTCCATCGCCCATGTTGCTTTGCGGCAGAAACGTCTTGGCCGCGACAGTTTTTACCGGGGCGATGTGACCGGCCGGACACAGAAACGGGGTTTGGGCCTCTTATCCTCCCTTAGTTCAGGGGAAGTCAGGCCCGGCGGCCTCAAGCGTCAGGAATTACTTTTCTTATCAAATGTTTATCGGAAAATTCGGCAATCCCGCCCGGTCATGCTTAAAAAGTGCCCCATGACCAGCCCCGTCCAGGAATTGATTGCCCTGCTCGACCTGGAAAAGGTGGAGGAGAATATCTTCCGCGGCTCCAACCCGGACGACAGCTCGCGGCGGGTCTTTGGCGGTCAGGTTCTGGCCCAGGCGCTGGTGGCCGCCAGCCGCACCGCCCCGCCGGACCGGCTCTGCCATTCCCTCCATGCCTATTTCCTGCGTGCCGGCGACCCCGCCGCCCCCATTCTTTATGAAGTGGACCGTTCCCGCGACGGCGGCAGCTTTTCCGTCCGCCGGGTGGTGGCGATCCAGCATGGCGAGCAGATTTTCATTCTGGCCTCTTCCTTTCAGAAACCGGAGGCCGGTTTCGAGCATCAGGCGGCGATGCCCGACGTGCCGCCACCCGAAAGCCTGTCCGATCCCATGCCCGAGGGCGACGCCAGCGTGCTTCAGGGTTTGTGGCGCTCCCGGCCGTTCGAATTCCGCCCGATTGAGCCGCGCGCCTTTGGCGACCGCCCGGTGCGCGCGCCGCTTGATCACATCTGGTTTCGCGTGAAGCAGAAGCTGGAGGCGCCGGCAACGCTGCATCAGGCCTTCCTCGCCTTCGTCTCCGACATGTCGCTGCTCGACACCGCGCTGCTGCCGCACGGCAAGGGCATCTTCTCCAATGTGCAGGTGGCGAGCCTGGACCATGCCATGTGGTTCCACCGGCCCTTCCGGGTGGATGACTGGTTGCTCTACAGCCAGGACAGTCCCGCGGCTTACGGCGCGCGGGGATTTTCGCGCGGGCTTATATTTGCGCGCGACGGGACGCTGATTGCTTCGGTGGCGCAGGAAGGTCTTATCCGGCCGCGGTGACGCGCGATTACGGACAGGCGTTGGGCGCCGGAATCTGACCGACGCGCCGGGGCTTGGTGTAGAACTGGTTGGTCATGTTGTAGCTGCCCGCGATCACCTGGGTGGTGGGCGAGGCATAGGCGTAGGCCACTTCCACCATCACCACGCTGCCGCCGCTCGACAGCAATGGCTGGCTGAAGGTGACGGTGCTGTTCACCGTCCGCGCCGCGGGCGACAGTGTGCCGTTCCCGGCCTGACTGCAGGTCCAGGCCACCTTGCCCACCGTGGTGCTGTTGGTGGTGGTGTCGAAGTTCACGCTGGTGATGCGGATGGTCGGCTTGGAGGCGGAGAGGTTGGGGTAATAGGGATAGAGTATGGAGTTGGCGGCGTTGTAGACATTGCTGAGATCGGTGCTGGCGACCGTGCTTTCCTGCGCCACCAGATCAGCGACGGTGCTGGCGATCTGACTGATGTCGGTGCGGCAGAATACCGCCAGGGACAGTTCGCCCATGCCGAACAGCATGGTGATTAGCACCGGCAGGATCAGGGCGAACTCCACCGCCGCCAGGCCTTTCTCCCCTTTGCGGAAGCGCCTGAAAACAATGGCTCGGAGGCGGTTCAGCATCCCGCCACCGCCGAGGTATAGGGTTCGTTGCGGAAGGCCGCCGCCGCCGAGAGATAGTTGAAATTGTTACCGGCATGGCCGGCCAGGAACGAGGTCAGCACCGGCGTGACGATGATGTATTTGTAGAAGGCGCGCACCACCACCACATCGCAGGGGCTGCCGGTGTTGTAGCGGTTCTGGCCGGAGAGCAGGTTGCCGCTGCTGTCGACGGGCGAACTCAGGTTGGAACTGAAACCGGAGGGGTAGTTCTGCACATCCACCTGCAAATTGGCGCAACTGAGCAGCGCCGAGATGCCGTTGCAGACATCCTGGGTGAAGGCGCTCTGGCTGACGGTGCCCTGAGCCTGGCCGGTGCGGATTAGGCGGGCTGCGTCCTGGGTGGCGTTCATCAGCGCCGCCTGGCCGAAGAACATGACGCCGCCTTCGATGATGCCGAACAGGAACATGAAGAAGACCGGCGCCACAAAGGCGAATTCGACCGCCGCCGATCCGCTTTTTCCACGGCCGCGCCAATTTACCAAAAATCGTTTCATGCGCTCTCTGCTCATGGCAGGGCCTCTTGGGCGCCGGTTCTGTCACCGATGCCGTCTTGCAAGGAAGAAAATGCCTCCGCGATGTTCAAGGAAGGTTTAAAAAACGGCGCGCACGGGACGCGGTTTACGCTTTCTTTACGTTCATCCGCGTCATGCCGTTAACCTTCCGCTAACCACGCTCCCCGAAGCAACTTCATCTTCACCGCTTCCACGCCATATTGCGACGGCAATCCCGGCACCATTGGGCGTTCCCGTGCATTTGGCTTCGATCTTCGCTTCCGTCACCGGCAAGGCGCGCGCCTTGCTGCGCGACCGCAAGGCCAATGTCGCGATGATGTTCGGCCTTTCGCTGGTGCCGATCCTGGTCGCCAGCGGCGCCGGCATCGACTTCGCCCGCGGCATGATGGTGCATCAGCGCATGAACGAGGCGCTGGACGCTGCCGCCCTGGCAGTGGGCAACGCCACCTCCAAGCCGGCTTCCTGTTCCTCCGGCGGCGACGCCACATCCAAGGCGTCCTGCGCCGCGCTGCAGACGGTGGCGCAACAGTATTTCGACCAGAATTACGACCACACCCAGGACAGCACTTACGGCACGCCCAGTGCTGTCAGCATCAATGTCGTCAACCAGTCGGTGACGCTCGCCGCCAGCCTGCCGCTCAAACTGACGCTGCTCGGCATCGCGCCGCTCAGCATTGGCCAGCCCACCGTCAACGCCAGTTCCACCGTGGTCTGGGGCCAGACCAAGCTGTGGGTGGCGCTGGTGCTGGACAATTCCGGCTCCATGAGCCAGGGCGATTCCGGCGGCAGCAAGATGGATGCCCTGCACGACGCCATTACCAATTCCAGCTACGGTCTGCTGACGATCCTGCAGAGCGCTGCCGCCACGGCGGGCGACGTCCAGGTCGGCATCGTGCCCTTCAACCGGTCGGTCAAAATGGGCTACTCGGCCTTCGCTTCCAGCGGCTATATCGACTGGGGCGAGTGGGAAGCCCCGCCCCAGCCCATCGGCACCAATCTCAGCTATGCCGTGCCGAATGTGGATTACAGCGGCAATAGCGGCGACGTTTCCACAATCTCATTCGCCGCTTGGGGACCGGGCGATCCCTGCCCGTTCACCGACGACAACAATAACAATATCAGGCCGTTCGGCTTCAAGTGCGACACCGACAACACCAATGGCGGATCGAACGCCGCCACCATCGCATCCAGCGGCACCTACAAGGGCTATATCTGCCCCGCCATCGATTCTGGCGATTACAACACCGACCATCGCGACCGCTACTATAATGGCTGCTGGACCAGCGCCAAGAACGGCAGCAACACCATCAAGGTGAGCGGTGGCAAGAATTCCACCTGCAACGGCTTCTCCGCCTCCAACTGCACCTGCACCGGCAGCTCCAGCAGCAGCAGCCGCCATTGCGACACCCAGGCCTGGACCCATGTCTGGGTGCCCAACAACCACAACACCTGGTCAGGGTGCGTGATGGACCGCCAGCAGAAGAACAAGCAGACCACGGTCGGCAGCGGCACCGGCTTCCGCACGGCGTCGGCGTTTGACTATGACGAAACAAAAACCCAGGCGAACAACAGCACCTCGGTGTGGGATGACACCCAGTTCCCGGCCGAGAACAACACCGCCTGCACATCGGCGACCGCCACCGTCACCACCCTGAACTACAACTGGACGACGCTGGCCAGCCAGATCAACGCCATGCAGCCGGCCGGCAACACCAACCAGGCGGTCGGCATCGAGCATGGTTGGCAGATGCTGAGCGCGGGCGCGCCCTACGGCACAGGCACGCTGCCCGCCGGCACCACCAAAGTGATCATCCTGTTCTCCGACGGTCTCAACACCCAGGACCGCTGGTATGGCGACGGCTCGACTGAGGGCACCACCGAGGACGGCTATATCGACACGCGCGAGAACGCCGCCTGCACCGCCGCGAAGGCCGATGGCGTCACCATCTACTCGATCTTCATCCATATCGGCACCAGCGGCAATTCGACCGCGCTGCAAAACTGCGCCACCGACTCCAGCCATTATTACAACCTGACGGCCTCGTCGCAGATCAAGACCGCCTTCTCTGACATCGCCCAGAAGATCACCAATCTGCGCGTGAGCAAATGAGCCTGGAGCTGGCGAAGGCCGTCGGCTGGCAGTTCTTCGTCACGCTATGGCATGTCTTTCCCTGGCTGGCGGGGATGGGCCTGGTCTTTTCCGTGCTCTCCTTCTTCACGCCCTGCAACCCGGGCAAGCCCTGGTGGCGCAAAGATGGGCTCGGCACCGATTGCGCCTACTGGATCTTCGTACCGATTTTCACTCGTTATCTGCGCATCGCGCTGACTGCCTTCGCCACCGCCGCGATCTTCAACATCCATGACGCCCAGGCGATCGCCGATTTCTACCAGCAGGGCCATGGCTGGATCGGCACGCTGCCGCTCTGGGTTCAGGGCATCCTGTTCCTGGTGGTGACCGATTTCGCGCTCTATTGGAGCCACCGGCTGTTTCATCGCGGCGCGGCCTGGAAATACCATGCCGTGCACCACGCCCCGGTACAGGTGGAATGGCTGTCGGCCGCCCGCTTTCATCCCGTGAATCTGCTGTTCGGCAGCGTCGCCATGGATATCGTGATGCTGCTGGCCGGGGTCTCGCCGGAAGTCTTCATCGTGCTGGGACCGTTCAACACCATCGTCTCGACCTATGTGCACGCCAATCTGAACTGGACGGGCGGGCCGCTGCGCCACGTCTTTGTCAGCCCGGTGTTCCACCGCTGGCACCATGCCACCAGCCCGCGCGACAAGAACTTCGCCAGTACGTTTCCGATCTGGGACCTGATGTTCGGCACTTTCCACATGCCCAAAGGCGAAGTGCCGCAGGAATACGGCATCGGCGAAGAGATGCCGGAAGGCCTGGTCTCGCAGCTGGTCTATCCGCTGAAAGCGTAGCTCCTAGCGCGAATGCCTGCAGTTTCAGGGATCTCGAGCCCGGCAGCGTAGCCGTCGGGCGACCATCAGCATCCGCAAAATCCCTTCCCCCTACGGTGCGAAGCATCAGGAAGGGGGAAGGTGGCGCAACGAGGTGTCCGCTTCTTAGCGGAACCGAGTTGCGACGGATGCGGGTAAATTAAATTACTGCGCCGCCTGCGGCGAAGCGGCCTTCTTCGCCGCGTCCTGATGCGCCGTGACCTGGTTGCTGGCGGCGTCGAAGGAATCCTTGCCGTCGCCCGGCTGCGGCGACGGCTCGCAGTGGTTGGCGATACAGGTGTAGGTTGTGCGCGAGGTGCCGCGTTGCACGGTGACGGTGCCCTGCTGTCCGTTCAGCACGCTGACACGGGTATTGGAAATGGTCTCGCCGCCTTTGCTGAGGGCGATGAGATTGGTCGAGCCATAGGCCTTGCCCAGAAGGAGGGCGTGGCGGTCGTCGATCATGGTGATGTCGGCGATGGCGGGATTGCCCACATCGACGAACGCTACCTGGCTGGGAAAGGTCACGGTCTGGGCTTCGTCCATCGCCACGCTGATGGTGTCGGCATAAGCGGGCAGGGCGAAGCCGGCCAGCAGCAGGACGGAAATGACGCGACGCATGGGCAGCCTGCGGAAAAATTGCACTTTCAGCCTAGGGCGCGTGCTGTAAAGGAAGGCTTAACCGGCGCCCGCCAGGCTTCTTGTTGACCGCGCGCGTTCAAGGAACTTTGGGAAGCGCCGCAGCAGTCCTGCAGACGAATTTTGCGCGACTTTCTTCAGCTTGGTTAACCGACGGCAAATTTTATTGCTTCAAACCCCTGTCAGCACCCGATTCCGTGCCGTACAGGGACAGAAGCAAAATCGCGCTGCCGTCGCGATTAGGCGGATGTTAAGTCCGCCTGCTTTAGGTTCAGCGGGTCATTCGGTCGTCGTGTATTTGCGGCCGGGAGACATCCTAGGGTGTCAAAAAAAGTGGAGACTGCAATGAACAACCTTTTCTCGCGCTTCGTCCGCGACGAGTCCGGCGCCACGGCCATCGAGTATGGTCTGATCGCTGCCCTCATCGCCGTCGTCGTGATCACCGCGCTGACCAGCATCGGCACGAACCTGAAGACCGACTTCACGTCGGTCGCCACCGCGCTGCGCTAAGCGGCAAGTGGTTCGCAAACGAACGGCCGCCTTTTCACAAAGGCGGCCGTTCGCATGTCAGGGTTTGTCATGATCGCCGAGTTGCTTGTGCTGATCGCGTTGCCCGCGCTGCTTCTGGTGGCGGGGCTGTGCGATCTTCTCAGCTACACCATTCCCAACCGGCTTTCCGCCGGGCTGGCGCTTCTGTTCCTCGGCTTCGCCGCAGCGGCGCCGCTTGGGCTGGGCGCGCTGGGCTGGCATCTGGCGGCAGGAGCGGCCGGTCTTGCGCTGGGCTTCTGCCTTTTCGCGCTGGGCTGGATCGGCGGCGGCGACGCCAAGCTGTTTGCCGCGGTGGCGCTGTGGCTGGGCTTCGCCGATCTGGCGGCTTATGCCGTAGCGGCCTCGCTGTTCGGCGGTCTGCTCACCCTGGGGCTGCTGTTGCTGCGCCAGGCGCCGCTGCCTTCGGTGCTGGCGGGGCAGGGCTGGCTGACGCGGCTGCATGACGCGCGTTCCGGCATTCCCTATGGCGTGGCGCTGGCGGCGGGCGCCTTTGCGCTGCTGCCCTATACGCAGATCTTCCGACTGGCGTCGCATTCCTGAACGCGGCGTTAACGCCGACCTCCAGGAATTCGGACAATTGGGAAGCGTCTGATTAAGCAAATTTTGAAGGGTTACGTGGTGCATTAGCGCCAAAGGAGCCGTCTTCCAATGAACACGCAACGTATTGTTGTGCTTGGCCTTGCCCTGGTTGCGGCTGTCGGCGCGGCGCTGGTCGTTCGCGGCATGATGGGCGGCGGCACGCCCAAGGTGGTGGCCTCGGTGCCGCCGCAGGTGAAGATGAGCGAAGTGCTGGTCGCCTCCGAGAATTTGATTCCGGGCCAGAAGCTCGACGCTTCCAAGCTGCGCTGGCAGCAATGGCCGGCCAAGGCGGTTGATCCCAGCTTCATCACCCATGACGCCGTCGCCAGCATTGACGAGGCAGTGAAGAATGTCGTGGTGCGCGCGCCGATCCTCAGCAACCAGCCGGTCGCTTCCACCGCCATCGTCCATGGCGACGCCGCCGGCTTCATGGCGGCGATGCTGCAACCGGGCATGCGCGCGGTTTCGATTTCCGTCAGTACCGAATCCGGCGCCGGTGGTTTCATCCTGCCCAATGACCGCGTCGATCTGCTGATGATGCAGAAATCCACCGAGAACCCGCCACGCGTGCGCACTCTCACCATCCTCAAGGCGGTGCGGGTGCTGGCGGTGGACCAGGTCTTCAAGGAAGAGAAAGACCAGAAGACGGTGCTGGCCAAGACCGCGACCCTGGAGCTGACGCCCGAGGAAGCCGAAGTGGTGACCAAGGCCGCCGCCATCGGCCAGCTTTCGCTTTCGCTCAGGCCGCTCGACGCCATGGACGATGTCGCGCTGGCTCCCGAGGAGCATGGCGCGGCCAAGGTCCCGCATGAAGTCGGTATCTCCGACAATTTTGGTGAAGGCGGCGGCGGCGAAAGCAAGCCCAGCGGCCCCGTCATCATTCGTTACGGCGTCACTGCCCGCGTCGCGGTCGGCGGCAACAACAGCGACGTGCAGCAGAACATGCGGAAATTCGCCCAATGATGCGCAAAGCCTTTGCCTTGGCCTCGGCCACGATCCTCCTGATGCCCAGCCTGGCCGCCGTGGCGCAGCCCGTGCTGGCGTCTTCCGCCGCCGCCCAGGACGCGCCGGTGCTGCGCATCAATACCGCTGCCGGCCGCAATCAGCACATCACCCTGGGCCTGAACAAGGCGGAGATGATCGAGCTGGACGCCGACGCCAAGGATGTCGACTTCGGCAGTCCCGATATTGTCGACGCCGTGATCAAGAGCCCGCGCCGCATCCTGCTAATCGCCATGAAGGTCGGCCAGACCAACGTCATCATCAGCGACGCCAATGGCCGGCGCATGGCCAGCCTGGATGTGCGGGTCGAGAAGGACACCGCCGATCTCGCCAGCCTGATGCAGCTGACCATGCCGAATTCGGCCATCAAGGTGACCGCGATCGCCGACAATATCGTGCTGGCGGGCAACGTCTCCTCCAGCCTGGAAGCCAGCCGCGCCGTCAATCTGGCGACCGGCTTCACCGGCGACCCCAAGAAGGTGGTCAACATGCTGTCGGTGTCGGGCGGCCAGCAGGTGATGCTGAAGGTCCGCGTCGCCGAGATGGACCGCAACATCGCCAAGCAGTTCGGCATCAACACCTCCACCGCCATGAGCATCGCGGGCGTACCGATCCTGGGCGGCACCAGCAATCCCTATGGCCTTGTGGGCCACGCGCTTTCCGACGCTTCGGGCGCCCAGATCGGCTCGGTCTGCCAGCAGGCCTTCACGCCGCACACCTCGGGCACCGTCACCACCAGCAGCACCACCGGCAATTCGACGGTCAATACCCTCACCAACGGCATCAACAATACCGGCACCACCTATAACACCAACATCGTCAGCTCGAACCCGAACCTGCAGCAGCCCGGCACCATCACCGGCTCCGCCAGCACCGACGTCACCACGGCGGTGGGCAGCGCAGTGCAGACCATCACTTCGGCCCTGGCTCCCACAATCGCCAGCGCCCTCACCAACTCCATCCCCTGCGTCAGCGCCAACAACGCCCAGGGCATCCTCAATGGGTTGGAGCAGGTCGGCCTGATTCACATGCTGGCCGAGCCGGACTTGGTTTCGGTCAATGGCGAGACCGCCAAGTTCCTCTCCGGCGGCGAATTCCCCGTTCCATCGGGCCGCGACACCTCGGGCAACACCTCGATCGTGTTCAAGCAATATGGCGTCGGCCTTTCCTTCACGCCCGTGGTGCTGTCGCCGGATCACATCTCGATCCAGATTTCCACCGAGGTCAGCGAGCTTTCCAGTACCGGCGCCTTCCAGCTTCAGGGCAGCACCAGCAGCGTCAACGGCGTCACCACCAGCATTCCCGGTCTGATCATTCCGGCCCTGGCGGTGCGCCGCGCCGAGACCACGGTCGAAATGCCGTCCGGCGGCACCTTCGCCATCGCCGGCCTGATGCAGCATGTCAGCAAGCAAACCATTGACGGCTTTCCCGGCCTGAAGGACCTGCAGGTGCTGGGCGCGCTGTTCCGCTCGCGCGATTATCAGAATGACGAGACCGAACTGGTGGTGCTGGCCAGCGTCTATCTGGTGCAGCCCACCGCCGCGTCCGCCTTTACCGGGCCCACCGACGGTTTCGTGCCGCCCTCCGATCCGGAGACGTTGCTGCTGGGCCGCCTCAACGCGGTCTACAAGGACAAAGACAAGCCGACTGAAGCCCAGGCGTCCGCGCCGGTTGGCTTCATCGTGCAGTAGGGGATTTGCCCATGACCCAATTCCGCTTCCTCGCCGCCGCCGCCCTGATCGCCCTGGGCAGTTGCACCACCACTCCCGACAAGTCGCCGGGCATGGTGATGCCCGACGGCGCCGCCAACCATCCGATCACGGTGGAGCCCTCCTACCGCTCGCTCAAGCTTGACTGGGCGCCGCAAAGCGGCCTGGCCCCGGCCGAACAGGTTCAGCTCGACGCCTTCATCAGCGACTATATCGCCCATGGCAACGGCTCGATCGCCGTCAGCGCCCCCGCCGTGATGGGCGGGCAGGACGCTTCCGGCTATTTCGCCGCCCGGATCAATTCCATGGGCGTGTCGCGCGACAAGATCCTGATCGCCGCCCATGACGCCGGCGCCGGCAACATGCAGGTGGAAGTGAACTACGTCTCCTACCAGGCCCATACCGACAAATGCGGCGACTGGTCGGACGATCTTGCCTTCACCCTGGACAATTCCACCCCGAAGAATTTTGGCTGCTCGGTTCAGCAGAACATCGCCGCCGAGATCGCCGATCCGCGCGACCTGCTGGGTCCGCGCACCATGGGGCCGGATGACGCCGCGCGCCGTACCGTCGTGCTTGGCAATTACGAGCAGGGCAAGATCACGGCCGCGGACAAGCGCAAGTCCGACCTGAGCAATGAGCAATCCGGCGTCTCTTCGCAGCAGCAATAGCGGTAAAACGGCATGAACGCGCACGACACGGACAAGGAAGATTTCGGTGCGGCGCCGCATGAGCGGCCGGTGCCCCGCATTTCGATCCACGCCTTCTGCGAATTTCCCGACACCGGGGCCGCGCTGCAACGCGCCGGCGCCGATCGCCGTCTTTCCAAGGCGCACCTTCAGGTGCAGCTGGGCGGCATCGCCGCCGCCGTCGAGCATTATGCCGGCCAGGTCACGCCCAACCTGCTGATCGTGGAAACCCGTCTCACCGGCGAGGAAGCGCTGGGCGAACTCGATTCCCTGGCCGAGGTCTGCGATCCCGCCACCAAGGTGGTCGTGGTCGGCCGGGTCAATGATGTCGGGCTTTACCGCGAGCTGATGCGCCGCGGCGCCTCGGAATATCTGGTGGCGCCAGTGGCGCCGCTGCAACTGATCGAAATCATCGCCGGCCTCTATAGCGACCGCGATTCCGCCCCCATCGGCAAGGTGGTGGCGTTCATGGCGGCACGGGGCGGCTCAGGCTCCTCGACCCTGTCGCACAATGTCGCCTGGTGCATCGCCGAGGAAATGGGCATCGAGACCACCATCATCGATTTCGACCTGCCTTTCGGCACCTGCGGCCTGGACTTCAACGATGAATCCAGCCAGGGCGTTGCCGATGCGCTCAGCGCGCCGGAGCGGCTGGACGATGTGCTGCTCGACCGCCTGCTGCTCAAGCGCGGCGAACATCTTTCGCTTTTCACCGCCCCTGCGGCGCTGGAGCGCGACTATGACGCGATGCCGGAAGCCTATGAGGCGGTGATTGACGCGGTGCGCCAGTCCTGCCCCTGCGTCATTCTCGACCTGCCGCATGGCTGGTCGGCCTGGATCCGCAACTGCCTGATCGGCGCCGACGAGATCGTGGTGGTGGCGACGCCCGACCTCACCAGCTTGCGCAACGCCAAGAACCTGATCGAGATCATCAAGAATGCCCGCCCCAACGACCAGGCCCCGCGCCTGATCCTGAATCAGGTCGGCCAGCCCCGGCGTCCGGAAATTCCCCCGAAGGATTTCGCCGAGACCATGGGCGTGGACCCCGCCGCGGTGCTGCCCTTCGATCCCGGCCTGTTCGGCACCGCCGCCAACAACGGCCAGATGCTGCTGGAATTGCAGCCCAAGTCGCAGATCAGCGAAAGCCTGCGCCGCCTGTCGCGCAGCCTGACCGGCCGCCAGGGCGAGGCCAAGGCCAGCTCCTCCATCTTCTCCTTCCTCGGCAAGGGCAAAAAGAAGTCGGCTTAATTCATGTTTGGCAAGCGCACTGTCTCTGAGCCGGTCTTCGGCAAGCCCGCCCGCCAGTCCGGCGGGCCCGAGGCGCCGCCGCGCGTCGCGCCTGAGGCGGTCGCGCCGGCCGTGCCCGCGCCGATGTCGAAGTCCACCGGACAGATGGCGCCCCAGCCTTCCAAGCCGGGCCCCGCCATCACGCGGGTGGGCGAGAACCGCTCCGACGACTATTACCAGATCAAATCCACCATCTTTAACGCCCTGATCGACACCATAGATCTGGCGCAGCTGGCCCAGCTCGATCCGGAATCGGCGCGCGAGGAAATTCGCGACATCGTCAACGAGATCATTTCGATCAAGGCGGTGGTGATGTCCATCGCCGAGCAGGAACATCTGCTGCAGGACATCTGCAACGACGTACTTGGTTATGGGCCTTTGGAGCCGTTGCTCGCGAGGGACGACATCGCCGACATCATGGTCAATGGCGCCAACCGCGTCTTCATCGAAGTCGCCGGCAAGGTCCAGCTCACCAATATCCGCTTCCGTGACAACGCCCAGCTGATGAACATCTGCCAGCGCATCGTTTCGCAGGTGGGTCGCCGCGTCGACGAAAGCTCGCCGATCTGCGACGCCCGCCTGCTTGACGGCTCCCGCGTCAACGTCATTGGCCCGCCGCTTTCGCTGGACGGCCCCACCCTGACGATTCGTAAGTTCAAAAAGGACAAGCTCACCCTCGACGACCTGGTCAAGTTCGGCTCGATCAGTCCGGACGCCGCGCGTGTGCTGCAGGTGATCGGCCGCTGCCGTTGCAACATCCTGATCTCCGGCGGTACCGGTTCGGGCAAGACCACGCTCTTGAACTGCATGACCGCCTATATCGACACTGAAGAGCGCGTCATCACCTGCGAGGACGCCGCCGAACTCCAGCTCCAGCAGCCGCATGTGGTGCGGCTGGAAACCCGTCCGCCCAATTTGGAAGGTCAGGGCATGATCACCATGCGCGACCTGATCAAGAACTGCCTGCGCATGCGCCCCGAACGCATCATCGTCGGCGAAGTGCGCGGACCCGAGGCGTTCGACCTGCTGCAGGCCATGAACACCGGCCATGACGGCTCGATGGGCACGCTGCATGCCAACTCCCCGCGCGAGGCGATGGGCCGCCTGGAATCCATGATCACCATGGGCGGCTATGCCCTGCCGATGAAGACCATCCGCGAGATGATCGTCGGCTCCATCGACATCATCATCCAGGCCGAACGCCTGCGCGACGGTAGCCGTCGCATCACCAAGATCACCGAAGTGATCGGCTCGGAAGGCGAAGTCGTCATCACCCAGGACCTCGTCACCTATGAAGTGACCGGCGAGGATGAGACCGGCCGCCTCAAGGGCAAGCATGTCGGTACCGGCATCGTCCGCCCCGCCTTCTGGGAGCGCGCCCGCTACTACAATCTGGAAAGAGAGCTGGCCGAGGCCCTGGACAAGGTCAATCAATGACCATCCTGCTGGTGGCCCTGTTCGTCGTCGCGGCTGGTGGCGTGGTCTATGCCTTCCAGGGCGGCAACGACACCGCCCAGAAACGCGCCGCGGCCATCGCCCGGCCGGAAGGCAAGGCGCGTGGACGCGGCGCCACGCCGCAACAGGACGCCGCCGCCCGGCGCAAGAACGTCACGGTCATGCTCAAGGACATGGAGAAGAACCAGAAGCGGGAGCGGCCGACGCTGCGCCGTCGCCTGGAACAGGCCGGCTTCTTCAAGACCACGCCGCGCGCCTTTTGGATCGGCTCCGCCGTTCTGGGCCTTGGCGCCGCAGTCGCCGCCTTCCTCACCGGCCAGAAGCCGCTGGTGATGGTGCTGGCGCTTTTCGCCGTCGGGCTGGGCTTTCCGCGCTGGGCGCTGTCTTTCCTGGCGAACCGCCGGATGAAGAAATTCACCAACCATTTCGCCACCGCCATCGACGTCATCGTCCGTTCGGTGCGTTCGGGCCTGCCGGTCAATGAGGCGCTGCGCATCGTCGCCAAGGAATCGCCCGAGCCGGTGCGTTCGGAGTTCGCCAAGCTGGTCGAAGGCCTGAAAGTCGGCGTCACCATCGACCAGGGCCTGGCGCGCATGCGCGATTCGATGCCGACCTCGGAAGTCGGCTTCTTCGCCATCGTCATGACCATCCAGTCCAAGGCCGGCGGCAATCTGTCCGAGGCGCTGGGCAACCTCTCCAACGTGCTGCGCGATCGCAAACGCCTTCAGGGCAAGATCCAGGCGATGTCGTCGGAAGCCAAAGCCTCGGCGATGATCATCGGCTCGCTGCCGCCGGCGGTGATGACCCTGGTCTACCTGACCACGCCCGGCTACATGAAGGTGCTTTTCACCGAGAAGATGGGCAATTTGCTGCTGGCCGGCTGCCTGGTGTGGATGACCATCGGCATTCTGGTGATGCGCAAAATGATCAACTTCAAGCACTAGGGGAGGCGCATGTTCAATATCGGCCTCTTCAATCTTCTCTTCGACAAGAGCTTCGTCGTCACTCTGGCGGTGGCGATCCTGTCCTTCGCCACGATCGCCACTCTGGTGATGCCGCTGATGGAGCGGGGCGGGTTGGACGACCGCCTCAAATCGGTCGCCAAGCGCCGCGAGGAGCTGCGCGCCAAGCACCATGCCGCGCTCAGCGCCAAGCGCGGCTCGCTGCGGGTCGAGCCCTCGAACATGATGAAAAGCGTGCTCGACAAGTTCAAGCTGGGCACGACGCTGGAATCGGAGAACTCCAAGGACAAGCTGGCGATGGCGGGCTATCGCGGCCAGGCGCCGCTGATCGCCTTCATGTTCTTCCGCTTCGTGATGCCCTTCGTGCTCTTCGTGGTGACGCTGTTCTATCTCTTCGTCCTCACCCACTTCCAGTGGAGCGTGATCATGAAGATCTGCGCCGCCTTTGTCGGCGCCCTGTTCGGCTTCTACCTGCCGGACCTTTTCGTCTCCAACATGATCTCCCGCCGCCAGACCTCGATCATGCAGGCCTTCCCCGACGCGCTTGACCTGATGCTGATCTGCGTCGAGTCCGGCATGTCGATCGAGGCCGGCTTCACCAAGGTGGCGGCCGAGATCGGCGTGCAGTCGGTCGAGCTGGCCGAGGAGCTGGCCCTGACCACCGCCGAGCTTTCCTATCTGCCCGACCGCCGCATGGCCTTCGACAATCTCGCCAAGCGCTGCGGCCATGATGGCGTCAAGGCGGTGGCCATCGCCCTGAACCAGGCCGAGAAATACGGCACCCCGATGGGCCAGGCGCTGCGCGTCACCGCCCAGGAAAACCGCGAAATGCGCTTCCAGGCGGCGGAAAAGAAGGCCGCGGCGCTACCGGCCAAGCTGACTGTGCCGATGATCATCTTCTTCCTGCCTTGCCTGTTTGTCGTCATTGGCGGGCCCGCCGCGATGAACGCGATGAAGACGCTGCACTAAGGCGCGGGCGTGACGGCGATCAGCGGCAACTATCCGGTTCCGGTGCAGGTGAACGGCTTCACCTGCAAGAACTGCACGGATGTCGACTATGCCGAGAAGCATATCGATCCGGCGCATCCCAAATCCGGTCCCTACGACGTCAACGCCGCCACGGACCCCAGCCGCGAATCCGGGCCGGACGCGGTGAAGAGCGCTTCGGCCGCTTCGACCGGTACACAGCTCGATCTCACCGTTTGACGCCGTCGCCGTGTTGCCAGCGCTGCCGGATGGGGTTTAACTCACCTCGGGCAGGGCGTGGGGAATTGGGTGGCTGACGAGACAGACACGGCCGTTTCCCGCGCGGATGGGAAGGAAGCGCCACCGATGCTGGATGTGCACCTGCCGCAGGGCGACATTCATACCTGGAAGGGCTTCTTCCTTCACATCGTCACCATTACCATCGGCCTGCTGATCGCCATCGCGCTGGAGCAGACCGTCGAATATGTCCATCATGTCGAACAGCTTCATGCGGTGCGGCGCGAACTCCTGGCCGAGCTCGATCTGAACCGCGACTTGGCTAGGCGAAATATCGCCGGCTTCGACAAGCTGGAGACCCAGTTGGCCCACGACATGGCGCTGCTGCGCGCCGCCCAGGCGAGCCACGCCCCGCCCGCCGGCAAGCTCGACTATTCCTGGGACCTTGATCGCACCTCCGACGGCGCCTGGCAGGCCGCCAAGCAGAGCGGCGCGCTGGGGCTGATGCCGCGCGACGAATTGCGTCGGATTGCCTTCGACTATGACGCGATGGACTCTTTCATGGACATCGTGAATACCGCGCTTCTTCAGCTGCAGGTCGCCGGGGCGATCGCGCACCGCTCACCCGACGGTACGCTGACGCTGCGGGACGTGGACGAACTGGTCACCGCGACCTCTGAGGCCCAGGGAAAACTGGCCCTCGCCAAACAGATACAGGGATTCGTGCGGCAGAGCTTGGAGAGCACACCGGCCACCCCGTAAGAAATCTCGCCATCCTGCGACTACCTTGTGAGAAGGGCAGGGCATGGGCACGGAGCAGCAGGACGCGCTCTCGCCGGCACGCGGAGTAATAACGAAAAAGGCGCGGAGAGCTTCCGCGCCTTTTTCAATTCTATTCTGCAGCGATCAATACTTGTCGGCAGCGACGCGCAGCGACGGCACGATATCCGACTTGGTGGCGGCGGCCTTTTGCGGCGCGGCTGTCTTGGCGTCGGTCTTCGGCGCACTGGCCTTTTCGGGTTTAGGCGCGCCGGGCTTGGCAGTGTCGGCCTTGGCGGTGTCTGTTTTCTCGCTCTTGGGGGGGGCGGTCTTGGCGGCGACCTTGGGCTGCGGCTTTTTCAGCCTCACCACCGGGCCGGCAAGGGGATCATAGGGCACGGCCTGCATCACCACGCCCACGGGCACGATGGGTGCGGCTTGTGCCTGGGGCTGCGCAGACGCCGTCTGGGTCAGCTGACGCGGCGCGGTGGTGGCGGAATCCACCGGGCTCTGGCTGGCCAGCAGCCTGGAGACGTCACTGGCATTTTGGGGGGCGGCATTTTGCGGAACGGCGGCAGGCGGGGCCGGCATCTCGGTCACCGGAATGGGTGGCGCGAGCCTGGGCGCAGCAACGGCGACTCTGGCCGGGGCGACAGCGGCTCTCGTCTGGACCGGCTTGGGCGCGGGCGTGGCGGTAGCGATCTTGGGTTCGGAAGGCGTACCAGCCGCAAGCGCGCTTTTCACGGCGCTGGCGGCGGCACTGGGCTTTTCGGCCTCGGCGATTTTTTCCGGCGCCATGCCGGCGATCAGCGCGACATTGCGGGCGATCTTGGGATCAGCCGCTGGGCCGGCCGCGGCCTGGGCCTGGGCGATCAGCAGACGCGCGCCATCGGGATCCTTGGCCAGCATCCGCGAAAAGGCGAAATTGTTCAGCACGGTGGCGTCGCCCGGCTTCAGCGCCAGGGCATGCTCATAGGCCTGGCGCGCATTGATCTGGTCGTCGAGCTGGTCGTAGGACACGCCCAGCGCCGAATAGAGCGTCCAGTCGTTGGACGAAAGCTCGATGGCGCGGCGCAGGAACTGGGTGGCGTCCTGGGCGCGGCCCATCTGCGCCAGGGTCTTGCCATATTCGGCGACCACGCGCGGATTGTCGGCGTCGGCCAGCATCAGCTGGGAGAGAATGCGGATGGCGGCGTCATTGCTGCCGGCCTGGCGCAACAGTGTCGCCTGGCGCAGATTGCCGTCAATGTCGGAGGCGATGGCTTTGGACGACTGCGCCTTGTCCTTGATGGCCGCGGCGATGTCCTTGTCCTTCTTCTCGCTGCTCAGATCGCCCATCCCCATCATGGAACAGCCGGCCAGCGCAAAGGCGGCCAGCAGCAGGGCGGGAGCGGGGGAGAAAAAACGCGTCATGGGCGGGGCCTTCGACGTGATAAAACGTGGCGGCAGCATGACTTGCCCCATGTCAACAAACGCTTAAGCATCTTCGGAAAAGATGAGATAAACCGTTCCCAGATGCTTAAAACGCCGCCCGCCGCAGCAAGTTTTCGTTAACGGATTACTGATGCAGGAGCGTCTCACCGCCCTTCTCGCGCTCGCCGCTTTCGGCCTGGCTATCCTGATCAGCTTCAGCTGGTCCGGCCCCGGAACCGAGGAACAGACCCGGGTTTCCTTCCAGATCGCCACCGGGCCTTCCGGCGGGACGCTTTTCACCGTCGGCCAGGCCATTGCCGGGCTGATCAGCCATCCGCCGGGGGTGGGGCGCTGCGACACCTCCACCGTCTGCGGCCCTTCCGGGGTGATTCTTTCGGCCCGTACCAGCCAGGGTTCGATCGACAGTCTGAACGCCGTCAACAATGGCTTGGTGGATTCCGCCCTGGTGCAGGCCGACATGGTGGAAGCCGCCATCACCGGCAAGGGCGCGTTCCGCCGCCCGCTGCGCCATATCCGCGCCGTCGCCGCGCTGTTTGCCGATCCCATGCAGCTGGTCGCGGCCGACAGCGCCCATGTCGCGCGCGTCAGCGATCTTGCCGGCAAACGCATTTCCATCGGCTTGCCGCAGAGCGGCGGCGCCGCCACGGCACGGGAGATTCTGTACGCCTTCGGTGTGGGGCCCGGCGATTTTCGCCGCGTCGACAGCGACGATCCCGCCGCCGACCTTGCGGCAGGCAAGCTTGACGCTTTCTTCGTGCTCGGCGCCCCGCCTTTCCCGCAGGTCGCGGCGGCGCTTGCCGGCGGCAAGGCGCATCTGGTGCCGATCGCGGGCGAGGCGGCGCAGCGCCTGCTGGCCGATGACGGCCAGCTTGGCGTGGGGCGCATCGCGACGAACGCCTATCCGCGCATAAGCGAGGTGCCGACCATTGCCACCCGCGCCGTCTGGGTGGTGAACGAAAAGGCTTCCGACGCACTGGTCTATGGCCTGCTTCGTGCCCTGTTCAATCCCGCCAACCATGCGGCGCTGGCGGCCAGCCATCCGGCGGCGGGCGAGATCGACGCCGCGACGGCGGCGCAGAATCTTCCCGCGCCGCTGCACAGTGGGGCGGCGCGGTATTATCGGGAAGTCGGGAAGCTTTAAGGTTGCGGCGCTATCTCGGATAGCTGCCGATACCCGACGCCACCTCGGCCTGGGCGATCTTGCCCCACGCCTGCATCCCAGGCAGCCCCAGAACGCGGTCCATATAGGCGCGCACCGGTTTGGAAACCTTCACGCCATAGGTCTGAAAGCGCGAGACCACAGGTGCATACATCGCGTCGGCGATTGAGAAGTGGCCGAACAGGAACGGCCCCTTGCCGGCCTTCAGCGCCGTGTCCCAGGCCGCGAGGATGCGTTCGATTTCTTGTTTTGTCTCGTCGCGCAGGTCTGGCAGCGGCACCTTGCGCGCGAAATCCATGCTCAACTGGTCGCGCACATTGGGGAAGCCGGAATGCATCTCCGCCGCATAGGCCCGCGCCGTGGCGCGCGCCGCCGCGTTGGCCGGCCACAGTCCGGCCTTGGGATGGCGCTCGGCCAGGGTCTCGCAGATCGCCAGGCTGTCCCACACTTTCAGGGTCTTGCCGCGCTCCCCGATCTTCAGCAGCGGCACCTTGCCGGAGGGTGAATGCTTCCGGATCGCCTCCTGGGTCTCGCCCTGCCGGCGTAGCGGGATCATCACCGTCTTGAACGGCGCGCCGGTATGGCGCAGCGCCAGAAAGGGCCGCAGGGACCAGCTTGACCAGTTGGCGGTGCCGATGACGAGCGTGTATTTAACGGCCATGGGAGCATCCTTGCGAACAGGGTCGGCGATTCATAGAGTCCCGCCAGACAAAGCATAAGAGCCACGGATGCATAAAAGCCTTGCACGCAACGCCGCCAATGCCGTGCCGCTGCATATGGTGACGGCGAAGGCGGCCAAGGCCTTCCTCGCCGGTGAGAAAAACCGTGCCGGGCTGGCGGCTGCCGGTTTTTCCGGCCGCGAGGGCGAATTGCTGCCCCTGACAGCGGGAAGCAAGGTCGCCGCCTGGGTGCTGGGGCTGGGCGAAGGCGGCGATGCCTTCGCCGCCGCCACGTTGGCCGAGAAGCTGCCCGACGGCCTCTACCGCCTGGGCGAGACGGGCGGCGAGAGCGCCGTGCTGGCCTGGCTGCTGGGGAGCTATGCCTTCAGCCGCTACAAACCGGCGAAGAAGAACGCGCCGCGCCTGGTTGTGCCGGACGGCGTGGATGGCGAGGAAGTCAGCCGCATTGCCGATGCGGTGTTCCTGGCCCGCGATCTGATCAACACGCCCGCCAATGATCTGGGCCCCGGCGAACTCGCCATCGCCGCGAAAGCGCTGGCCGCCGCGCATGGCGCGAAACTCGCCGTCATCAAGGGCGCGGCGCTGAAGCGCGATTTCCCGCTGATCGAGGCGGTGGGGCGCGGTTCGGCACGGCCGCCCTGCCTGATCGATCTGACCTGGGGCAATCCGAAAGCCCCGCGCGTCACCCTGGTGGGCAAGGGCGTCTGCTTCGACACCGGCGGCCTCGACCTCAAGTCCTCCGCCGGCATGCTGACCATGAAGAAGGACATGGGCGGCGCCGCGGTGGCGCTGGCCGCCGCCGCCATGGTGATGGGGGCGAAACTCAATCTGCGCCTGCGGGTGCTGATCCCGGCGGTGGAGAATGCGGTTTCCGGCGACGCCATCCGCCCCGGCGACGTTTTCAAAAGCCGCAAGGGCCTGAGCGTCGAGATCGGCAACACCGACGCCGAAGGCCGTCTGATCCTGGCCGATGCGCTGGCGCTGGCGGATGAAGAAGCGCCGGAACTGCTGCTCGACATTGCCACCCTGACCGGCGCCGCCCGCGCCGCCACCGGCATGGAGCTGCCGCCTTTCTTCACCGACGACGAGCCGTTGGCTGCCGATCTGTCGCGCCTTGCCATGGCGGTGAACGATCCCTTGTGGCGGCTGCCGCTGTGGAAGGGTTACGAATTTTCGCTGGGCAGCCGCGTCGCCGATCTCAACAACAACCCTGCCTATGGCTATGCCGGCGCGATCACCGCGGCGCTGTTCCTCAAGCGCTTTGTGACGAAGACGAAAAGTTGGGCGCATCTGGACATTCCTGCCTGGAATGACCGCGTCCGTCCCGGCCGCCCCATCGGAGGGGAAGCCAACAGCGCCCGCGTCATCTATGCCTTGCTGAAAGAGCATTATGGATAAGCGGATCAATCCATTTCGTCCTGACCTCGCGGGCGTGCATCTCAAGGGCAAGGTCGAGGCCGCGCGTTTCGTCGAAGGCGAGCCCGCTTCGGTAACGGTGGGCCGCGCTTCGCTGCGCGCCGCGCCCTCCTTCACGGCAGCACAGGACAGTGAGTTGCTGCATGGCGAACGCGTCACCGTCTATGACCGCAAAGACGGGTGGGCCTGGGTGCAGGCGGCGAATGACGATTATGTCGGCTATGTCCGCGAGGAGCATCTTGCCGCGCCTTTCGAGATTCATCTGCAGATCGCAGCCCTGATGACGCCGGTATTTCCGTCGGCTGACCTCAAGGCGCCGGTCAAGGACATGCTGCCGATGACGGCGGAAGCGAATCTTCTCACCCAGTTGGGCGATTTTCTGCTGATCGCACCGGACAGTTGGGTGTATCGCCGCCATGTCGCCATGCTGGACGAAGTGCAGACCGATTTCGTCGCGGTGGCGGAAGCCTTTTTCGGCGTGCCCTATGTCTGGGGCGGCAAGACCTTCGCCGGGCTGGATTGTTCCGGCCTGATCCAGACCGCGCTGACGGCTTGCGGCATCCGCAGCCCGCGCGACACCGACATGATGGAGCAGTATTTCCCGGACTCCGGCCCCGAACTGGAACGCGGCGATCTGGTGTTCTGGAAAGGCCATGTCGGCGTCATGCTGGACGAGGCGCAACTACTGCACGCCAACGCCTTCCACATGATGGTGGCGATCGAGCCTCTGGCGGAAGCAGCGGTGCGGATTGAAAAGATTGCGGGGCCGGTGACTTCCGTCAAGCGGCCCCGCTAATTCCAGACAGAAGCGTCTGTCTTACTTCTTGATCATCGGTGTTGGCGCGGCGGGCTTTTCCGCGGCGGCGGCGGGGGCCTTGGCGTCCGCCTTGGCGCCGGGAGCGGCTTTCGCATCGGCGGGCTTGGCGTCCGCGGGCGCTTCCGCCTTCTTCGGCGCAGGCGTCGGAATCGCGGTGGGCGTGTCGGCGTTGCTGCGCAGGAAGGCGATGACGTTGATGCGGTCCTGGGCGTTGCGCAGGCCGGCGAAGCTCATCTTGGTGCCGTTGATATAGGCGCCCGGCGACTTGAGGAACTTGAACAGCTCGTCATAGGTCCAGATGCCGCCCTTGGCCTTCATCGCCGAAGAGAAACTGAAGCCGTTGCGGCCTTCGCCGCGCGCCTCATCGACCACGGCATAGATGTTGGGGCCGATCTTGTTCGGCTCGCCCTTGTTCAGGGTGTGGCACTGCAGGCAGCGGCCCGCGACGGTCTTGCCGGCGGCGACGTCGGCGGCAGGCAGCACGGTGCCCCAGTCGGGCATTTCTTCCGGCGCCGAAGCGGTGGCGGGCCCGGCGCCTTCCTCGACCACGCCTTCCACGACATAGCCGGGCTTGGCGGGCTTCTCGGCCTCATAGATGTTCTCGCCGATCGTCTTGACGACGAAAATGAAGATCAGGCTGCCCAGGACGGCGCCGATGATCTTGTTCCACTCGAAGGAATCCATGCGAGCAAGCTCCTCAACGCCGGGCCAGGACGGACCGGCGGATACGGGGGGACATTACCCGCCCGGTCCGGCCCGTCATTGCGGCGTAGCGTCGCATAAAATCGAGTGATTGGCTGGCTTTAGCCGGGTTCCGGGCCTAAAACCCGCTCCTATGAGCACCGTCGTGATCATCCCTGCCCGCATGGCCTCGGCCCGGCTTCCCGGCAAGCCGCTGGCCGATATTGGCGGGGTGCCCATGATCGTCCGGGTCTGGGCCCAGGCCATGAAGGCGGGGGTCGGTCCGGTGGTGGTGGCCGCCGCCGAAGAGGAGATCGCCGACGCTGTGGAAAAGGCGGGCGGCCATGCCGTCCTCACCCATCCCGACCTGTCTTCGGGTTCCGACCGCATCTTCGCCGCCCTGGAGGGGATCGACCCCGGCGGGCGCTACGACACCGTCATCAACTGCCAGGGCGACCTGCCCGCCCTCGACCCCGCCCAGTTGCGGGCGGCCGCCGAGGCGCTGCCCGGCCATGACATCGCCACCCTGGCCGCCCCCATCAGCGACGAGGCCGACCGCGCCAATCCGGCGGTGGTCAAGGCGGTGGTGGCGTGGGAGCCGGACGGGAAAAAAGGCAGGGCGCTCTATTTCAGCCGCGCCACCGTCCCCACCGGGCCGGGCGAGCATTTCTATCATGTCGGGCTTTACGCCTTCACCCGCGCGACGCTGGCGCGTTTCGTCAGGATGCCGCCTTCGCCGCTGGAAAAGCGCGAGAAGCTGGAACAGTTGCGCGCCCTCGAAGCGGGCATGAGCATTGCGGTGGCGCGGGTTGACGAAGTGCCGCTGTCGGTGGATACGCCGGAAGACCTTGAACATGCGCGGAAACTAATCTCGTGAGTGATGTAATCCAGAACGCCAAGCGCATCGCCTTCCAGGGCGAGCCGGGGGCCTATGCCAATTTGGCGGCGCGCGAAGCCGCGCCGCATGCCCAGGCGATCCCGCAGCCGACCTTCGAGGAAGCGATGGAGGCGGTGAAGCGCGGCGACTGCGAGCTCTGCATCATTCCGGTGGAGAATTCGCTGATCGGCCGCATCGCCGACATTCATCACCTGCTGCCGGAATCCGGCCTGCATATCGTGGGCGAGCATTTCCTGCCGATCCATCATCAGCTTCTCGGGTTGAAAACCGCGATGCTGGACGGCATCACCGAAATTTACAGCCAGGCGCCGGCGCTGGCCCAGGTGCGCGGCATCATTCGCGCCCGCCGCTTCAAGGCGCACAATTGGTACGACACGGCGGGCGCCGCCAAGCATGTCGCCGAACTGGGCGACATCAAGGCCGCTGCCATCGCCTCGACCCTGGCGGGCGAGATCTATGGCCTGAAAGTTCTTCAGGCCGATGTCGAGGACGAGCATCACAACGCCACCCGCTTCCTCATCATGTCGAAGACGGACGCCCGCGCCGCCAACACCGGGGCGGTGGTGACGACGTTGCTGTTCCAGGTCAAGAACGCGCCGGCCTCGCTCTACAAGGCGCTGGGCGCCTTCGCCACCAACGGAGTCAACATCACCAAGCTGGAAAGCTATCAATTGGGCGGCTCGTTCAACGCCACCCAGTTCTATGCCGACATCCAGGGCCATCCCGAGAGCCCCGCCGTCGCCGCCGCGCTGGAGGAATTGCGCTTCCAGACCGCCAAGATGACGGTGATGGGGGTTTACCCGGCGCACCCTTATCGCGAAGACATGCCATAACCCATTGTTGTCATTCCCGCGAAAGCGGGAATCCCGCTTTATGGCAGGCTCTATGTCCGAAGGTTTCCAAAAAGCGTAAGCTGCGCTTGTCTTTGGGGAAGGGCACAGCGCATGAGCGAATATCCAGCCACCACCATCAAGGTCACCAATATTGAGCCCTGCGGCGAGGCCAAGGTCTGTATCACCATGCAGCTGGTCGTGGACGTTAATCGCCTGGCGGAAGTCTCCAGTGATTTGATGCACACGGCGGTGGCGCAGATTCAGGCGCAGGGCATCAACAAAGGATAATCGTCAGCGCCGTCACCTCAGCGCGGCCGCTAAGTCTCAACCCAATCCTTGATCAGGTGATGCGCGATGGCGATGGGTGCGGGCACGCGCATTTCGTCCATCACTTCGTCCTTCAGCCATTGCCGCGCCTGCTCTTTCGTCACCCAGCGCGCTTCGACGATTTCGCCGTCGTCAATTGTGAAGTCCTGTGACAGGGCTTCGGCATAGCAGCCCAGCATCAGCGATGAGGGAAACGGCCAGGGCTGGCTTTTGTGATAGCGCACCGCGCCCACTTTCAGCGCCGCTTCTTCCTTGAGTTCGCGCCGCACCGCTTCTTCCATGGTTTCGCCCGGCTCGACAAAACCGGCAAAGGCGGAGAACAGGCCGTTCACAAAGCGCGCGTTGCGTCCCACCAAACAGGCATCCCCGAAAATCGGCAGCATGATCACCACCGGATCGGTGCGGGGAAAATGCTCGGCCCCGCAATGAGGGCAGACACGGCGATAGCCGCCGTCCTTGATTTCGGTGGCATGGCCGCAATTGGGGCAGAAGCGGTGACGGTCATGCCAGTCCAGCAGCGCCTTGGCCAGGCCGGCGATGGCGGTGTCGCGCTTCGGCAGCACAAAAGCCGCCGCCCGCATGTCGACGAATTCGCCGCCGTCGAAAACGGGCGAGGGTTCATCCTTGCCCAGGTCAATGGCGAACAAGGCCTCGCCGCCATCCAGGCCCAGAAAGATGGTGGTGCGCCCTTCCCAGTCCGCTCGCCAGGACAGGAAAGCGGCCCGCCCTCGTTGCAGCCCCGCCCGTGGCGGCGCGCTAAAAATCAAAGGCTTCATCTGCCAGAAGGGCAGGAAGCGGCCCACCTGACGCCGGGCGGCGATCCAGGCTTCGCCGGGCCTTTCGGCGCTTGCCCTATCCAGGGGATTGCCGGTGAAAGAAAGCATTAACCGCCTCAATGGCCCGTTCCGGCACGGGAAACCCGCTTACCGGGTATTTACGCTGGGAATGCTACCTCAGAAGGATGTTCCGCGTCCTGGGTTGCATATTCCAGCAGCATGATCTGCGCCTGGTCGTCCTGGCTGCGCTGCTCTGCCTGCTCGCCTCCACCACCGCCATGAGCATGATGAGCCGGGCGCGGGCGACCGAAGGCCAGGCCGCCAGGCGCTGGCTCGCGGCCGGCGGCGCCGTGGCGGGCTGCGGCATCTGGG